>Ga0114978_10001210_pt1 | contig 21797 bp, 40 predicted proteins | sample S_140212_EF_Meta_FD_87027 | JGI IMG/M metagenome (GOLD analysis project Ga0114978, IMG submission 87027) | Freshwater microbial communities from Lake Simoncouche, Canada to study carbon cycling - S_140212_EF_MetaG | ecosystem: Environmental > Aquatic > Freshwater > Lake | place: Lake...
GAGTTAACAAGCTCAATGAGAAAAGAGAAGAACTTCGTTCAATCGCTAAATCAGATGAACAAGCTCAAGCAAAGAGATTAATGGACGAAATTATCGAAGAAAAGGAAAAATTAAATCTGTTCCTCAAGCAAAATAACTTATGAAAAAACTCTTACTTTTAACAATGTTCGCCGCTTCTTGCTGCAACACTAATAAAATTGATTCAAAATCAGTCTCTCAACGAAGACTAGAACAGCCAGAAGCTTTGTTCTTACCTGCGAATACAGCGGTTAAAACAACAATCGGAGATTATATTTCTGGTGATGTTGTGGAGATTTGGCATTCAGAAAAAACAGTAGAACAACTAGAGCAAAAAATTTCTAGATTCATTCCTCAACCATGAGCGAAATTAACACTAATAAGGTAGAATTAATCGGATTTTACGGAAGCGACGAAATTCATGCGTGTTCTGCTTGGACAAGCACTAGTCGAGACATTACAGAGGAGAAGCGAGAGCGGATTCCTAAACTATTAAAAATGCTTGCAGATGCTGGACATCATACGCCCTTTGAAAAAAGCAGTCTTCATTTTCTTGTGGATTGTGACATCGCTAGCCACATCCATCTCCTAAAACACCGAATTGGATGTTCTATTAATGGTGAGAGTGCGAGATACAAAGAACTGAAGGAGGATAAGTATTACATTCCTGATGATTGGAAAGATAAAGATATTACAATTACAAATTCTTCTGATCTAGCAGTGTTTGATAGTGATAGAGGCTTATACGAGCCAAATGAGATTGAATGGAGCAGTGTATTGGAAGAATACACAAAATTAGGCAATGATCTCTACCACCAATGCCTCAAAGACCTTGAACCTATTCTTGGCCGTAAACGCGCCAAAGAAAGTGCCCGTTTCTTCAAAACATACAACTCTCAGATTCAAGCTGACGTTATGTTTAACTGGAGGTCTTTTTATCACTTCTTGAGTCTTCGTAACAAACCAAAAGCTCAGAAAGAAATTCGCGACATTGCAGACTATATGCTTACTCTTGTAAAGAATATCGAAGGCAACCCCTTCAAATATACCCTTGAAGCTTTTGGCCTATGAATATAAACGCTCAAATTACAGAACTGATATCCAACTTAGAACATGAATCTCGTATGTTTGGTTATAGCGATGATTATCAAACATGCAGAGCAATAGATGCTGTTACGACAGCATTGAGAAATACTTTCAAGATAGAAACCCCACCGTTCGAAATAATCGACGAAGATCAAGCTCCATTTTAATATGATTGAACAGCCATCCGAAATTGATCTTAAAGATTGGACAAATGCTAAAGATTGGAACGAATTTTATACTCATTATTATGGTTATTTTCGTTCATTGACCCACTCATACAATCTTAACAATCAAGATGCCGAAGATACAATTCAAGATATTTTCTTAGCAATGGCTAATCAATTTAAAAATAATAAATTTGATTCATCAAAGGGATGTCTTCACGCTTGGATTCAAAAGTTTGCAAAATGGAGAATGATCGACATTATCCGCAGAAATAAGACTCAAACTAAGCATTTCATCTCTGGTGATGACGAATTAATGGAGAGTCAAGGAAGCGAAGACTGCACCGTGGAGAATAAGTCTGACCACAAATATAAGCAAAAACTAATTAAAATTGCTTTAAACAATTTGAAGACCACTAGATCAGGCAAAGAGTATGATATTTTTTGCGATATTTTCTTAAAGGAGAAAAGCAAAGAAGAGATTATTGAAAAATATAAAGTAACAGTCGGTGCTTTTTATGTCGCAAAACATAAAATGACCAAAAAACTTCAATCAGAAATAGAAAGACTATCCAAGGAATATGTTTAATCGCCTCAAACAAATCAAAGAATTAATGATCAATTTATTTTTAGAAAAGATTTTGCGCTTCATTGAAGCAATAGGACGATATATTTAATTTATGTTGATTAAAGAATTTAAAAAAGGAGTTTCGACTGAGAGGCTAGAACTACATGAAATCAACAATGAACTACTTGTATACAAATACTTAAAAACAGTTAATAAATTTAAGAAAGAAGCGTTCGCGTATTTTAGTTTATCCGATTGCGATTTTATAGCTCCGCTTATAAGCACTAAGCCAGAAGAAAAGTTAATCATCACCAAGTATGTTGGTGAATCATTAAACATCAAATATGCGCCAAAAGATCGTTACAAGTTCAAGGCGGAAATCAAAAGAATGAATGACTTACTAGCGAATAAGTATGGAATTCATCACAATGATATTCGTTGGAAAAATGTTGTAGAATCTGATAGTGGCAAATTATTTTTAATTGATTTTGAAAGTTGGACGAGCGTTGAAAAAGGACCGCGAGAACGTGATCCTGAAAAAATATTGAGATCGTAATTGACATTCAGCATAGATGGGCTAGATTCTAGTATGAATTTAGCCCTTTGCTGTATCTCCAAGACACTATCTGACAACGGACACAACTTCCGTTCGATGACATATACTCAATTCGCCAAACTGCCTTTTGACCAAGCTATCAACGAGCTTTCTCAGCGCATCTTGCACAACTTCAAGATGACTCATCAAACAATTAAGTTTTGCCAAAACAACAATATCCAAGGCTACAGAGTCTCATCTTCTCTTGCTCCAATCTTAACGCACAAAGATTTGCGGCTATCAATCTCTGACTTGCCAAACTTTTCCAGCATCAAAGAAACGTGCGATGCTATCAAAAAGACTTTGGCAGAAAAGCCTATTCGTTTATCCTCCCACCCTAGCGAATACATCACCTTGTCATCTGACAAGAAAGAGTGCATCGACAACAGCATTGCAGACCTCAAACAGCACGCTGAAATCTTTAGTCTCTTAGACTTGCCAGAAGACTATCGTTCTCCGCTCAACATCCATGTCCGTCAGGAAGGAAATACTCAAGCAATCGCTGATAAAGTCTTGTCAGTATATGACGAACTGCCAGACAATATTCGCAAACGTTTAGTTCTAGAAAACAATGACAACGCCAGAGGTATTTGGGGCATCAAGAACTTGATCAAATACTTTCACAATACTCGCGGCATTCCAATCACCTACGATAGCTTGCATCACAGCATTCTTGGCGATTCCTTGACTCCCAGAGAGGCTTTTGACGCTGCTTATGACACTTGGCCTACAACGCCATTGTTTCACTACAGCGAAGGCATTGACGGTACTCGCAAACACGCTGACATGCCAACCGCTACTCCAGAGGATTATGGTAGAGAAGTGTTCTATGATATAGAGTTAAAAAATAAATGTCAGGCTATTTTTAAGATCAGAGATTTGACAAAAGAAAAATCAATGGTATAATCAGTTATGGAAACACCGATCAAACAAAAAGCTTCATTCATTTATGAAAATCCACATAGCTTGTCTTTAGATGATTGGGCATCGTGGAAACAAGAAACGAAAGAAAAATACCCTTTTCAATATTGGCTACGAGAAGATGTTTATTATTATTTTCGCAGTTGGGGATGGAAGTGGGACGATTTCTTTTACAAAGTGAAATGTTTTTTTAAACCTAAGCACCAAGAAATTCGCAAAGCCATCCCTAAAACATGGGCCGATATTAGCAGTTTGATTGTGGATGTTAATTTCGCAATGATTGTTAGCTTCAAGAAAGAAGCCGATCAATCTTACGTTGATTGGGATGGGACAGAAAAACATCGCGAATTTAAGAATTGGCTTGACTCTTCCGCTCATTGGATTACTGTTGGCAGACCAAATTGTGAAGCTCAAGCAGATATTCTTTATCCTCCCTATCCCCTTCCAAATCATTTAAAAGGCAAATCTTATAATGAACTCTACGGAGAAATGAATAAAATCAATATTCTTATCTCAGAAACAGACTCTAACATCTTAAAAAAAATGATTGATTATCGCGAATATTTTTGGACGTAAAATTATGAAAATACCAACACCACGCACAGACGCAAACGAAAGCATGACATGCAAAGAAGGCGATCTCTGCATTGCGCCCGACTTTGCCCGACAACTTGAACGCGAGTTGGCAGAAGCTAATAAAGAGCGCGATCAATGGAAAGCTGCCCATGACAATCAAGTAAAAATCAAAAGCATCATTCGTTCTCGCGGAGATTTAAAAGATCGAGCGCCGAAAGTGGAAAAATTAGTAGCTGAACTCAATAAAGTCAAAACCAACAACACCGAGTTGCTTGAAGCTCTAGAGGCGTGCATGAAAATCATTGGGCCACCAGATGCGTTACCAAACGAATGCTGGACCACCATTGATGAGATTAATGAAGCGTGGGCTAAAGGAACTGATGCTATCATTCAAAGCAAATTAAAATAAGAATATTATGAAAGCAAATTACTATAAAATAATTACCGAATGCATTGATAACGGAATCTCTCTAGGTTTTAACCGAGCACATAAACATGTTGATAATCCAACAAGTATTGTTATCAAAGAAAAAATAAATGATGCTATTATGGAGTTAATCCGCGAAAATTTTGTTTTCGATACTCTTGAATAAGTTATGGAGGAAAAAAATAAAATAATATTAATCGGAGACATTCACGCAGAGTTTGGGCCTTTTAAAAATGAAATCAGAAAGAACATTTCTGATGCCTATATTATTCAAGTTGGAGATTTTGGATTAGGTTTTTACAAGCCAAATTACTACAAGACCGAATTAACTATTCTTAGTAAGATTCTCACTAAAACCAACTGCCATCTTTACGTAATTCGCGGCAACCATGATGACCCATCCTACTTTGCAGAAACTAACAATCCTTTTGGGATTGCTAATATTACTCTACTTGCTGATTACAGCGAATTAGAACTGCTTGGTAAAAGCATCTTACTTGTTGGTGGTGCAGTAAGCGTTGATCGTCGCTTTCGCAAAGAAGGTAAATCATGGTGGAGCGATGAACCCTTTAATCTCAAACTTGAACACGAATTTCCATATGAAAATCGTCAGTACGATTTAGTTGTAACTCATACTCGCCCAGGAGTCTGTGGAGCTTTCAAAGGATTTGATAACATCAAATATTGGTGCGATCAAGACCCTGATTTGAAAAATGATCTCATTGAAGAGAGTCAGCAACTTGATTATTTATATGAAAGAACCAAGCCAAAAAATTGGATTTACGGACACTTTCATCAGAGTTCTACAACTAATTACGAAAATACAGAATTTAAATGTTTAAATATTGATGAGTCGTATATGCCGTTTTATGTGTAAATAAAAGCATGAACGCTATCACTTGGATTCTCATTCACAAAATCGACATTTTTAATATTGTTACCTCTATCGTGGCAACATGTTCCGCTATCGCCGCTTTAACTCCTACCCCAAAGGATGACGGCTTTATTAAGAAAGCTTACATGGTAATTGATTGGCTCGCCTTAAATATCGGCAAAGCAAAAGACAAATAACCCGCAGGCCCACTAAACCCCTCTCCGTTTGGAGAGGGGTTTTTTGTTGTCTTGAGTCAAGAATAATTTAAGATACTTTTCTGGCAAGAAATTATATTGTTTTTGCATTTTAGCGGAGAAATGCTTCAAGAAATACTGTTGTTTTACACAGCAACCTATCCATTTTCTACTTTTCGCCATCCACAAGTAAGAAAACATATAAGCATTAGCAGACCTAGAATAAGTTTCGCAATCTATAATATGCGACCAACGTTTGCGAATCTTTCGCAATGTTCTTCTTTCACAATCAGCTTCAAGGATAATAATATTTTTTGCTTCTTTCAAGGGGTAGCGAATTTCAGAATCTTTAGCTAACCAAGAAAAAAAACGCTGAAAGCTGTTATTAATTTTGCTATTATACCAGACAGAATTTTGATCTAGCCACTGGTCTAAATGAGATTCTTCATGCAGAAGAATGGACAAACTCCATTTTAAAGGCATATTTAAAGCTATAGCCAACTCTTTAGTTGAATCGTCAAACCATCCTCCACATCTAGAGCCGTTAGCGTTAAGGCTTTTTCCGCCGCTTAATCTAAAATTTATTTGATGATTTTTACATTTTTCATCAACTTCATAAAAATAGTTTTTTACGTCATTAGGCAATTTTTTGAATATTTGTCTAGCCTTAGAATCAAACTTCATACTAGAAATTACACGATTCAAACGTATATATAGTATGAATTTTAATTCTTTTGATGACAGTTGGAAATTTTGGATTTGGGACAATGTGAAAAGAGGCTCTCCCAAAAGGGAGATCGCAGGAATTCTTTTAGACAAAGGATTTAAAAAAGAATTAATTATCAACGAATTTGGAATCCCAGATATTTTTGAAGTTCAAAACAACGCTCCAGAATTAGACGTAGAAAAGATCCTCTCTAATACCAGATTTCCAGCGAAGAGACTCTCTGATAAACTAAATATTTTTGAAATCAAAAACATCTTTAATGAGGAAGAGTGCGTCAAAATTATTGAAGTGATTCGCGCTAATTGCACAAAGTCTTCTGTTATTGACTATCAAACAGGAGGCAATACTCTCTCTGATTTTCGCACTAGCTCGACCACTAATTTATACAGAAACAAATATGATATTGTTAATTTAGTAGAGGATAGAATCTTTAGTTTGATTAACGTTCCCGAAAAATTCACAGAACAAATTCAAGGTCAATACTACAAAGAAGGCGAGCAATTTAAACCTCATTTTGACACACTGTTTCCCAACTCTGAGTTTCAAACAAAAGAAATAGCCACTAAAGGAAATCGCACTTGGACAGCAATGGTTTATTTAAACGATACTCCCAAAGGAGGACACACTAAATTCACCAAAATAGATTACGAATCAAAGCCTGAAATGGGCAAAATGATTTTGTGGCAAGATACAAAGGACGGCCAAAACATTCAGGAATCTATGCATTGGGGAATGCCAGTAGAAGAGGGAGAGAAATTTGTTTTGACTAAATGGTTCCGCGAAAAGATTTACCAACCAGCCCTTGACAAATAAAGAAACAAATATATATTCCGAAATGAAAAAAATAATTCAACATTCAACATGTATGGACGATTCTTGGACAGTTGATGGAAAAGATTTGCGAGAAATGAATAAAACCGAAACAGATAATTTTCTTCAATATTTATTGATTAAAGTACAAGATCATATCAGCGAAGGTAGTTTATTTGTTACTGATTTAATCAAATTATTTCAGTATGACGAAATAGATTTTGCTCGCGATATTTGCGAGCAGTGCGGCCATACATCTTCAAACACAACTTGGGAAATTTAAATAAAATGGGCATGTTCGATAGTATTATCGTTTCTAAATCTAGACTATTAGGAATTGATAAAAAAATAAATAAGTATTTAAGTCTAGTCGAGGGCGAAGAAATATCTTTGCAAACTAAAGACTTTGATCAAGCTTTAGCCACTTACAGCATTGAAAACGATAGCTTAACGTATAACAAGAACAATTGCGAATGGGTAAGCGATGAAAATCATTTCTTAAAAGGATACATGAAGATAATCTCTACAGAGACTATTCCTTACGACATCACAACAACTATTATATGTTACGACTATTTACAAACAGAATCTTTAGATGTTTCGATTCATTTAAAAATTGTTTTTATTAATGGTAAAGTCGATGAAATATCTTTGTTTAAATATGAGGAAGAAGACTCTGCTCCTAGACTAGAAAGAGAAGAAAAGATCGCTAAAAAAATTAAAAAACAAATCGCTTTTAGTAAAACTATTCGCGGAAAATGCCAGAGAAAATTAGGAAATATTTTATATAAAATAAGCAAAATCTTTCTATTAATAGGATCTCAAATTCAAAAGTTATCATTTAAACTTTAACTTGACTCCTTTAAAATACAAAGTATAGTTTAATTCATGAACGCAATGAACTCTATATACGACAAACAAAATAACCGCGCCTTGTACCAGAAAAAAGGTAAGAAATATGTTCAAGTTAATGATGTGAGCATTACAGACGTGCCAGAGAGCGAATTTGTGAGCACTAAATACTGGTGTGCCATGTGCGGCAAGTGGGGGGATCATCAAAGTCCACAGCTTCATTCACAGAACGACAAGCTCACCGACTGCGAGCATCGTTAAAGCTTTACTAGAAAAATAACATGGAAAACTTTGAACAATATTTAATCAATAAATACCCCGACTTATTTTATGACGGGAAAAATGGCAAAGAATGTCGATGCGGGGCGTGGGTTCCCGAAGGTTGGGAAACTATCATTGATGAGTTGTGTGGAGCTATCACATCATACACAAAAGGTCAGTACCAATCAAAAAGAGTAATCACAAGCAAGAAGTATTATCTATGGAATGCATGTTTTAAAGTCCCTACATGGTTTCATACAAAGTTTATCAAATGGTTTCCCAAATACAACAAGTGGGAACTTAACAAGCCTTTTTATAACTTTGTCGAAAAATTTCGAACACAATCTCACAAGTATGTCGCATTCAACAAAGTTTATACCCCAGCAGTTAAGATTGATCAAATCAAATCAAAATTTTCCGAGTTGAGATTCTACTACTCTGGTGGAGACAAAAAGATTGATGGAATGGTTACTTTTGCAGGATATTTATGTAGTAAAACCTGTGAAAATACAGGAGAACTAGGTGTGAAATGCATTAGAGGAGGTTGGTACGCTACTCTTTCACCTCAAGAAGCAGAGAGATTAGGTTTTTCTACTATTAAGTAACTGTTCAAATTTCTCTTTTTTTCTTTTTAAGAAAATAGACGCATCTTTATACAATAAAGAATAAAGTTTCTTTAAATCCTCCCATCTTGCAATTTGTAAGATATAAATAGAATGTCTTTTATAAACAATAGAGAAAATCCCGATAGATTTTAAATATTCTTGAACATCTAAAGCCATATTTTCTTGGCACGCTATTTGAAAATACCTGCTTTTTTGACAAAAAGTGACACAACCATCCCCTTCAAATAGCCCTAAAATGAATGATAATTTAAACTGATCTTCAATTTGGGGCATTCTCAAATCTTCTTTACTTTTATTAGGTTTCAGTCCCAATGCAAGAGCATCTTCATAAATTTTTTTACAAGAAATATCTAAAATAGCCATTCGAAAAGGGCTTTTATATTCTTTTTTCGAAATAGGGCTTATCATACTTTCTCTTTGTACAAAAGAGATTGGACGTTCAGTTTTTAAAAGATCTGTATTCCATTGATTTAAGTAGTCAATATCATCTTCTCTTAATCTTAATGAAATATTTTTATTTTTTTTAGATAAAGAACCATCGGCATAAATCAATCCTAAAAACTGAGCTTTTTCATAGGAATCTATAGAGGTAAAAATATTTTCATTTATAGAATATTTCCTCTCAAATACCCCTTTATTGATTACGTTTATCTTAAATTTTTTTAAATATTTTAAAACAGAACTCCTTCCTAACTCCATATTTTTCATTATATCTTTAACAGATTGACCAGATTGATATGATTCGCAAATTTTCTTTTGAGTGTGTTCAGGTAAATTATTTCCTTTATAGGTGATATTATTATTTTTTAATATTTTATAAATTGTATTAGGAGATATTTGAAAATTTTTTTGTATTTCAGTTGTGGTCATTAATTTTTTACAATAATTATTAATTATTGATTGTTCATCAGATTTGGTAAGTTTGGACATATACAATTTTATTTACACTGAAAATATAAATTTTCTAAAAAATTTGACATTTTTCTAAAATAGACGATAGTATAGCAATACTAAATTAAACAATAATATGATTCCAATCAAAGATAAAAAATATACAATCTACTGCCAAGGTCCATACGACTATAACAAATATGAAGGGGAAGGTATTTGCACAGGTCGAACAGACATTATGGACGAAGAAACAGTATATGGTTTCAGAATTCCTGGCACCACTGAAATTTGTTATTTTATTCACCAAGAAATCATTGCAGAGTTTAGCAATGATGAAAAAATAAACACAAATTATAGCCCAGATATTCAAAACCAAATTGATTCTGAAAACGACTATTGCGCCAAATGCGATAGCTGCGGAGAGACAGGTTGCTGCCCCCCTATCAATTGTGAAGCAGTCAAATGCAAGTATGGAGAGATCAATTTGAAGGATTATAATTGCTTCCAAGATCAGTGGGAAGTCATGTTTAATGCTTTGAAAGATATTATTGAAGAATCTGGTGAAGAAAACATTGGTGAGATTGCAGGTGATGCATTAAAAGAAGTTGACAAATTGTGGGATAAACTCTATAGTAGTAAAGAATGAAATACGTCAAACTAACAGCAAAGCCTGATACTTGGTTCAAAGAAGGAACTGAAGTTTATGATTATAATTGCAGACCACCTGAACAACTTCTTCGTGTGACTCTTGAAGAATGGGAAAGTTGTGTTAACTTCAACGGGATAAAAGGAATATGTGTCTGTGGCTTGAGAAACCCTCAACTTGAAAATGAAATTGATATTTTTGAAGAAGGTGAGCGTTGGGATGGAGAATTTTGCAGTGTTGATGAATTTGATGTTGAAATTGTAAATGAGCCATGCTAAAATATTCTGAAACAGTTACAATTGAACGCAATTACTACTTTGAAATTGCTGGTGAAAAAGTCCCAAACGAAGAAGATATGCTGGCATTTCTCTTGGATGAAGGCATCTTGTTTTCTGGCAATGATAATGGCAATGGCACAGTAAATCTTTACATCAACGTCAACGATTACTTTGCACCTGCTGCTGATGCAGAAGGAGTTCCACACAAAGATATTCCGAAGCTATTTGAAATGTATAGGCAAAGTAAAAGCGACTGCAATGGCGTTTTACAATATGTAGCAGACAAAAGAGGCATTCCTAACAAACACTGGAGAGACAAATAATATGAACTACGAACAATTCGCAATATGGCTACATGGATTCCTAGAGATTTCTAATGCAGAAATCATTGATCAAAATCAAACTCAAATCATCAAAGATCATTTAGCTCTTTTGTTTGAGAAAAAAACTCCTGATCGAAGTGAAGAGGAATTTTTTAATAAACCTACCCGTTATCCACAACACTATCCTGTAGCACCATCAATATCAGACGCTTTTAAATACTGTTAATATGAACACACTACTAGCACTTACTATTGAAATACCTGATTGGTTTTTTGATGGGCGATTTTGGCTTGGATTTTGTTCAGCAACTGGACTCGGAATAGCACTTGTACTCTTTGCCATAGAAAACTTCAATCCTTTTGGACGATGAATGAACAAATGAATAAAAACTTAGAAATGTTTAAGCATTTGAAAGAAAGCAAATGGCCCAACGTTGGTGATAAAGTAAAATTCAAGAGTGCTGATGGATTTTTCTATCCGCACTTCACCAACGTTATTCAATTCGCCAAAGACAACTTAAAGGTTGGACAAACCTATACAGTGCGTAGGTGTGAAGTTTACTCTAGCTGGTGCGCTGTTTGGTTAGAGGAAATTGAAGGTGACAATCTTTTTCATCTACCAATGTTTGAATGGCCATTAAAGGAGGAAACAAATGAATAGACAAATAAAGTTCCGCATCTGGGATAAACAGAATAAAAAGTGGCTAGAAAACAGCAGCAGTCTTCATTGCTTCAGCAATTGGGCAATTTGCCCATTCACAGGCAATCTTGTTGATTATGTTGGAGATTATAGCTGCGACAGCTTTACATCTTCAACTGCTGTTGATTATTATTGGCAAGGAACAACCATCATCAAAGAACCCCGATATGTTATTCAGCAATATACTGGATTACAGGACCGCGATGGAAAAGAAATCTATGAAGGTGATATTGTTAAACACCGAAAACACAACAAAGAAGTACGCATTGGCGAGTTTTCGGATGGAGTAGATGAGAGAACAGGAGTGTTTTTGCAAGACCCAAAAATTAAGCATATAAATTTTGGTACAAATAGACTTTCTTCTTTCTCTTCATGTGAAATCATCGGCAACGTCTTCGAAAATAAAGAACTTTTAAATCTATGACAACAAGCTTTAAAGACATTATACCCATCGCAATGCTTGGTCAGTATATGAAGAGTAATATTCCTCATCCTGCTGCTCAAATTTTAAATGAACATCAAGATGTAGCTTTTGATCCAGCGTTTGTAGCAGGTTCTTTAATTACCTTGTATGAAGCATTTTTAAGTCATGTGCCTGAAAGCAAGCAAATAGACTTTGAAAAGCAATTTAAATTCTATCTCATAAACATGTTTGAGAATAAAGAACAATATACGATTAAATTAAGTGACAACAACAATCAATAAAGATATTCTAACAGTAGAAAAATATCCTAAACAGTATAGCGGCAATCGTTTTGAATATCGTAGTTTCAATGGAGAATATCAAGTATATGCCGCTGAACTTGAGCACATCTGTTTATGTTCAACGAAAGAAAAGGCAGAATTAGTAACACAAGCTCTCAATAATTTATGATAACAACAATTAATAAAGACATTCTCACAGTAGATAAAGGCGTAATCGTTCATTCTGTTAACTGCATTGGAGCAGTTGGTGGACTTGCTGGTGCAATTGGGAGTAAATGGCCTGTTAATGCAGGGGAATATCGCTCTCATATCAGAAGTCAAAAGTCACCCATCATGCTTCTAGGAAGCGTTTTTGAAGTGAATGTAGCTCATAATGTTATTGTTGCCAATTTGTTTGGACAAAACAATGTTGGAACAAAAGAACAACAAACAGAATACTCTGCACTCATTACAGGTTTCAAAAGAATTGCCAGTACAACTTTCTACGGTGATGATAAAATTCCCGACTACAGTAATCATGAATATTATTTGTCAAAGTTTATTTTAAATGACATTTATATTCCATATAAAATTGGCTGTGGATTGGGTGGCGCTGATTGGAACATTGTAGAAGAAATTATTCACAAATGTTTTGACAAAAGCGAGCACGACATTTATATTTGTAAACATGAGTAACCAAAATGGCAAGGGCGATAAGCTGAGAAAAGGTGCGAATCTCCAAGAGTATTGGAGCAATTACGACAATATTTTTCGCCGCCCCAAAACTATTGAAGATGGTCTTGGTTCAGAATGGGTTTGTTGCAAAAGAAAAGATTGCGGTCTTCATGTCGTTAGGCCAGGAAAAGTTCAGTGCTGGTGCGATGAAACAGAAGGACCATTAAAATGAGCGAAATCTTTGACTCAGAAAAAATTCAAAAAAACTTTGGCAAAAGTCTTGCAAAAGCTCAGTTAGAAACTTGTTTTGATAAATTCATTATTATTGGTTACGATAAAGATGAGGGACCAGAAGTTCTCAGTAATTGTACCGAAGAGCAGATTAGTTTATTAATGGAAATTTTTCATCAAAAGTATGGATTTACAAAGCCTAGCGTTGAATTATAAAATTATTTTATTATTCCTGAGCTTGATTGGAATAATGGTGGGAATATACTTAATTTTTTCAAAAAGGACTTGACACGATAGCCTTTCACTTCTACAGTCTATTCTAGACATGATAACACTCTATTTTTTACTATTAACAGCCTCACTAATCAAATGAACAAACCTCAAAAAAACGCTTTAAAGAATGCAATGGAGTTTATAGACTCTGTAGTTAACGCTGGGACAGGGAACTACGGTGAATTAGGCCAAGCAAACCTTGGAGAAATAGCCGTTCTTGGAATCGTAAATTTAGATATTTTAACAGAAGCTTTTCCCGAAGTGGCTAAAGAAATCTTTGCCGAATCTGTGGCAGACACAGAAAACAAGGATCAGATTTTATTCGATTTCATTAATTAATCAGTTGACAAATCAAACATCAAATACTAAAGTCAGTTATGAAACAAAAAACAAAAGCAATCATCCACGGCGAATGCATTATTTTCGAGAGTAAAATCCCCGAAGGTGCAGTTCCAGAAAAGCAAGAAAATTCATTCGTGATCATCGCTAACAGCGAAGTCACTGGCAATCATCATGTGATTGACCGACCATCTAACGCAGTTCAATTCTTCTCGAAAGACAAGAAGCGTTATATGCGCAACTCGCAACCAACAAATGTTCGCTGCGTTATTGCAGAACGTCACACATCTATTCCAATTCCAGCGGGTGATTGGGAGATTGGCATCCAGCAAGAGTTCGATTACATCGCCCAAGTTAAGCGCAACGTCCAAGACTAAATAAAAAACAAAAAAAATGATTACTGAACTAACTCCAGAACAAGAAGCTCAATGCCCAATCTACGCTCAGAAGTGGATTGATATTGGCATCAATACTGATCGCATCAGCTATGATCGAGCAATTGATATTGTGAACGATGTGCAAGAGCATTTGCTGCAAAAACCTCGTACACCAATCATTTTGGTTGATGACCCGATTGAAGCTTGGATTGCTTCGAACTACGCAGAAAAGGGCGTAGCCGTCAACGAAATCATGAATAAAGTAGCTGAGTTTTACGCAACTCCCAAGAAGGATCGTATGAAGCTCGAAAGCTTTTCTACACCTTATCTTGTTGGTTCATTCGACGCAAGTATCTGGAGTTTTTATGATTATTGCCAGCAAGTTCTTGGCATTGATTACAAAGACAAGACTGAAAACTTTAAAGTTTGGAAAGCGACTTCTGAGTTGGGCATGATTTTTCCCTTTGATCATGTTTGCATCGTTAGCCAAAAGCCAACGACGATCAAGATGAATGAGAACCGCGTAGCTCACTGTGATGGTGGACCTGCGATTGAATATGCTGGCCGTGGCAACGGCATCTCTAACATCAAGATATACATGCTTAATGGCGTACGAGTTCCAGAGTGGCTTGCCGTCACCCCTTCGGGCAAGCTCACGATGGAAGACTATACCAGACTGGCTAATGCTGATCAAAAAATGGAATTCATTCGCAAGTTCGGCGTTGAGCGAATGCTTGATATGGGCAAAAAGCTCGACTCTTACGAGAATTACAACAAAGAATGGTGGACTCGTTCTCAGTATGAATTGTGGGACATGAACTGCTTGTTTGACGGTGTAGATTACGCGCCACATCTCAAGATGCTAAATCAGACAACTGGAGTATGGCATGTTGAGGCTGTGAGTCCTGATTGTAAAACATTAGAGGACGCCATTAAAGAGCGGTTTAACGGAATGGACTTGGATATTCAAGCTATTGCTTAACTTATTGATATATAATAAAATGCTTGGAAATAAACACTCCAAGCATTTTTTATTTAAATATGAGTAAAATATACAATTCTGTCGAGAATTCTGTTTGGACTTCTATTAGGATTTCTGTTTGGACTTCTATTAGGATTTCTGTCGGGAATTCTGTCGGGAGTTCTGTTTGGCATTCTGTCTGGAATTATTCTGTCTGGAATTCTGTCAGGAGTTCTGTTCTGAATTCTATTAAGGGTTCTATCGGGAATTCTGTTAGGGATTCTGTTAGGGATTTAATGAAGGAGATGAACGATGAATAAAATACGCGATGCTGTTTGGAATTCTGTCGGGAGTTCTGTGGATAGTTCTGTGGATAGTTCTGTGGATAGTTCTGTGACGATTTCTGTGTGGAATTCTGTTTGGATTTCTGTCAGGAGTTCTGTCAAGAATTCTGTCGAGGATTCTGTCGAAGATTTAATGAAGGAGATGAATGATGAATAAAATACCCAATCAAACAATAGAATGCGAAGCATATAAAAAAGAATACAATATTCTTCGCGATATTTGTCTTCGCATTTACTACGCTCGCATCGCCATGAGAGAAGATATTGTAATCAAAGGCTTATTAGAGATTGACAATTACTTTCGCGAGTCTAATATAAATTAAAAAAATAATATGAAAGAATCTACAATCTACATGAATAAGAAATCAAAAACCTTAAACAACAAATTGCTGACGACTATTGGCCTGGAGCATAACATTATGAATGAATCAGACTTTAAAATTGAACCACATCCACTTGTTAGAGCAGGTGGTCAGCATGTAACAACCACAAGCTCCTCTATTCAAGTAACACACATTCCAACACAATTAACAGTAATCTGATCTCATGAGCGTTCACGAGTTAAGAACAAGAATTTTGCAGTGGAAATGATCAATAATGCATTAGAGAAATTAAAACATGATTCACACTGAAACAAAATTCGCATATCGTCACAAGCCAACAGGCAAGTGGGTATATATTGATGTTTATTTTGAAGATCAACTCTGGGATGATGATAAACATCCATATGTTTACGAAATGGAATTAGTAGAGCATTTTATTGATGCTTCAATCAACGCTGAAAATTCATTGCGTTCAAGTTTAAAGGCTAGCACTATGAATGGGGAAAAATATGCTGCTCAAAACTTTCTTGAATTTGAGCTTGTAGAAATTGAAATTGAATATAAAATAAAGCAATGATCAAATTTATCAAAGAACTCTTCCGCAAACGAGCTTGGAAAGAAATTTCACGCGAATTCTTGAGGAAAGAGCAGACCATAACTGGAGGTACAAGTGCGTATTATTATGTCACTTACAAAGATGTTCTCAGCGGAGACGTAAAAAGCAAAGAAGTTGAAGTCCCACTTAGCATTTATTAGTTGAAGAATAAATCTCAACTAAACAAAAATTCATCTTGACCAAAGAACATTTGCCCCTATATTAGAAGCCTTATGAAAATCCAAGCACTTGCTAACCCACTCGTTACTTCCAACAACATGGCTTCTTCCTCTATGGGAATGGACGCCGCTGGCGCAGACATGGCCACATTTTATCTTCGCGACAAGATCTACAGCGACAAAATCTTAGCTGTTGTTCGCGAATACGTTTGCAATGCTCTTGATGAACACAAGAAGCATAATGTTTCTGTTCCTGTTGATTTCGGAATTCGCAAGGCTAGCGAAGACTCCACAACTAATGAATTCTTTGTTCGTGATTATGCTGCTGGACTCAGCGAGTATGACATTCGCAACGTGTTTGGCATGTATTTCCGCAGTACCAAGAGCAATTCCAACAATCAAATTGGAGGCTTTGGGGTTGGTTCCAAATCTGGTCACTGCTATACTGATACTTTTTATATTAAAAGTCATTTTAATGGCGTTTGCACCATGTATGTTTGCGCTCTTGGCGGCGGAAACAGTGGAGTTCCAGTTGGTCAAATCCTGAAAGTTTCCGAGACGAGTACTCTTGAGACTGGACTGGAAATCTCTTTGCAGATTCAAAACAAAGATCAGGTATCCTTTGATAATCGGTGCTTATACTTTTCTCGTTTTTGCGCTTCTCCAATCGTTTATCACAATTTTAAAGACAAGCATTTGCCTATCGTTCCTGAGAGAGTTATTTCTCGTAACGGTTTTTCTTTCAGAATCTTCAACGTTCCTCATTTCGACACTAGTGCCAGCGATTTATCTGTAAAGATGGGCGATGTTTGCTATTTTAGTACTAATTTTAGTGCTTTTCTAGGTCAGGTTTCATCCTTGAACAAGGATTTGATCATGATCGTTGACATTCCCATTGGCAAAATGTCCCTGCCAATTAGCCGCGAAAACTTTGAAAGCACCCCAAGCAACAATAGAGTCTTGGAAGATGTTCGCAAAACTTTGGTTGAAATCTTTGAGGAAGATATTAAAAGCATCAAGCCAATGAATCTCCAAGAACTCTTGGATGATCGCAGCAATCACAATCTCACTGGTGAAATTTTCAATATTAAAAAGCGCGATATTTACAAGGATGTTTATCCAGTGATCGTTAACATCGACTCATGCAATAGCCTTCCTTATGAGAAGATCAAAGGTAAATATTTAGTTTCTCTGATCCCGAATAAAGAGTCTGCTAGTTACTGGAAACAAAAGCTAGTCAAACAAGCTCTTGTTGACAATAAAAACTATTATTTTATTGGAGAAGATTTCCTCAATCGTTTAGAGATTAATCGTGAAAAGCTCAATGAATTCTTTGAGTTTAAGAAAGTCAAAAGCAAAGTCTTTAATGTTCAAAGCTCACCTAGAGCACCAAGAGCAGATCAGTCTGATTCTTATTATGGAGTGCGTCATCACATTGATTCGTGGAGAAGCAGATACGAGCGATTGACCGCTCTTCAGCTTCATAACAAAGCTCGCGTCAGAGCAGGTTTGACAGAAGCGAAAGATGAGCAAGAAGCTAAGAAGCAAATGTCAGTGATGCAATTCACCGACTTCAGTGAACTATGCTACTTCACCTTCGTTCACTCTACATGCAAGGAGCAAGACATAACATCTTCTTCAAGCAAACAAATGTGCAATAATCTTTCTGATTTAGGATGGTTCAAAAGAGATTCTATTGAATATAGAACCCAACAGAATAAAATCACTGACCTTGTTGCAAAACAAGCAGAGAGAAACACTTTGTTGGAAAAAAGCCAATTCAAGTTTTTGAGCTTAGATGCTCAAGCTAAACTGAAGCAAAGTTTGATTAAAAAAGATAAATATATCAAATGCTATGCGGAAAAGATTAAAAAGATTGAGTCAGAAAATAGCCTGCGTTCTCGCATGTTGCGACTGCTCAAGAATAGCTATACCTATTCTTTCTCCGATTCACCAAGGATCAGCCGCAGCGAATTTCGCAAAATTTTAAATCTCAAATAACAAAAACCCCTTGACAGTAAACCAAAAAACAGTATAATATAAGTCATGCAATATATCATCAATTCAAACGGCATCGTTCTCTTCATCGACAACAAACCTCTCAAGTTTGAGCGCGGCTCAATGCAGTACGCAAAAATTCTTGAGAAGTTTGATCTTCCTGAAGACGAGCAAGATGCAGCAATTCGACAAGTTATCCAAAAAACCAGCCCAAATGCTGAAAAAAATGGATTTAAAATCTCTCCTGAATCAGTCACCTACTTGGGAGAAGAACTGCCAGAATCCTTGGCAGATAAGGTTCGCGACATTCATGAAGAAGGTTTGCCTCTTTCATTGTTTGAAAAGTTCTGGGAGAATCTCCAGCTTAATCCATCCTCTTCTAGCGTGCGCGAACTCTACGAGTTCCTCTCCTACAAGGAACTCCCCTTGACAGAAGATGGTTGTTTCCTTGCTTATAAAGGCTTGGACAGTGATTTCTGGAGCATCAGTGGAAACAAAGAAACAAAAGTTATAAATGGGGAAGTCAACTCTTCAGGAAACATCTTTAATGGAGTTGGTGAAAAGATCGAAGTTCGTCGCTGGGATGTTGACGACAATAGAGACAATCATTGCTCGTTTGGTCTTCACGTTGGCAGTCTTGATTACGCTCGCGGTTTCTCTCAGGGAACAGTGGTTGTTGTTAAGATTAATCCTAAAGACGTTGTGAGCGTTCCTAACGACTGCAACTGTCAGAAGTGCCGAGTTTCAGCATACGAAGTTGTAAGCATCTTTGAACAAGAGATTACAGCGCCAGTTGTTGACGCTGATAACAATCCAATCGAGGACGAGAGCAACGCTAACCGTTCAGAATTTATTGATCGTGTCGAAAGATACTTGGAGACTAAACATGAAAAAGGTTTTGATAAAGTATCTATCCGCTCTATTCGAAACTCATTTTCGCCAGAATATCCAGACCTTAACCGAGTGCTCGATGCTCTTGAGACTCTTGGTTACTTTTGGACCGAAACTGACGAGGGCGTAATGGTGAATCTTGGAGAACAATGGTGAATCTTGGAGAAGATGCAGCATTTGATCGCTTGTAAGAGTTTTTAATCAATAAAAAATGGGAGCCAAGTTTAACGCTTGGCTCCTTTTTGTGTACATTTTCGGCTGTAACTAGTGTATATAATTAATATGGCACTCTCTTCGACTCCGCAAACATACCAAGGCATAGCCGTTGGAGCTTTTGGTTCAACTATTATCACTGGCACAGCCATTTACACTGGCAATTGGGCAGCAATTCGCACCCTAGATTCAGGTTTCACTTTCAGTGGGGCGACTAGAACATCAAACGTAACCAACGATTCTTATTTTAGCGGCAAAACATTCTCTGCTCCCTCTGAAATTGTTGGTAACTTTACTGGAATTCAACTATCAAGTGGCTCATGTATTGCTATTAAAGGCGTTTAAAAAATGATTAAAATAGGCATGGGAATAGGATCAGCGTATTTCAGTTCTGCGAGGAGTGCTGGAAGCGCTAGTGCTCCTGCTACGTTGACGATTACGTTTGGTGATGGGATTGATCAAGTGGGTGAATTTATTTTGGTTATTAACGGAATTCAATATGATGGCATATCGAATATTGGGCCAGGATATTCTATCAGCACAGGAACTTACGATGAAGAATCAAACTTTATTCCAAACTCAGGGGAAGACGTTGCTAGTTCATTTCAATCTTATATTCAAAGTAACTTTGCAGCCAGCTTAATTGTTTCGCGCAACGTTAATGTCGTTACTCTTACGACAATAGAGACAAACGGAGCTAGCTTATACGCTTCGTGTAGTCTGCCTATGTTTCCAAGCACTGAGCTTGTTGGATCAAGATACGATGTGAACGATTTCACCAGCGGACTAGGATCTGCTTACGCTGTTGGTAGTGGCGCAGAAAGCTTATTTATAGCTGTTAGTAAAACATCCACAGAACGTTGGATGTTTGTAATGAAAATCGTGAATTCTGATTCAATCACTCCTACTTATTCAAATTACACAAACCAAGCAACAGTTAATATAACTGCCGCTATGACACAGGCTCAAGTTAGTACCGCGCTTTACAACGCCGCAATCGCGGCTGGGTTTACTGCTGTTAATAATTCTACGAGCGTAAAGATTACATCCACTGGATTTGGTAATTTAGCCGATAGTGTGTCGGCTTTTAGCATTACGACTAAAGTAGGCTACCCTGAACTTACCTCACCAGCTTTTGTTAACGCTGTGTTTGTGTCAGGCGCTGGCAGCGCAACAGCAAATGGACTATTTATTCTTGATGGCTCATCAGGAGGCAAGACAAAATATACTAATGATAACGATGTGTCATTTGTGTATGTCACCAATAAATATGAAATTAAACTTAATAAAGGTATTGGTAGTACTCTTTATAGCTCAACCACCATTCCTAATAATTCGTGGAATGCAATTTATGCAGTTGGCGCATCTGGAAGTGGTCCACCTCCAACCGTTCTCCAAGCAACAACCGCTGATGGTATAGCTTCTCAACGACTTACTGAACAGTTTGAAGCTCCAGGAGCAACTGATTGGACGAGCGACAGTTTGATCCCGTGGAATGATCAATCTATAGATAATCCAATACTAGGAAGCTATTCCGCCTTGATACAAGGAGATAATGCTAGTTCAATTAATGTCCGAAAAGACTTTACTGCAAGCAGTAGCTGTTATATGCGTTTTCAGTTTCGCGTAAATACTCCTGGTTTTGCATATGCAAACGATCAAATATTATGCTCGTTTTTAGATAGCGCAGGAAACACTCTTTGTTCCATCGCTCTTGCAAATTCAACTGGTAGATTTAGACTTGTTATGCCTGGCGCACTTTCAACTAATGTAAATTTAACCGCAAGTGTCGGCGTAAATTACTACGGTTGGCTTGAATACGAGAGAGGTACTGGAACAAATGCAATCTGCCGAGTTGGTTGGTCAACAAGTCCTAATCGACCAACTAACTGGCCTTCTAATTCAGCTTCTGGCTCTTTAGTTGCAAAAGCTAATGGCACGGTTATTAATAATGCAAGTCGTGTTAGGTTTGGTTATACTAATTCTGTGACTTATAATTATACTATTGATGATATTCAAATTCGACCAACGCCATTTGATTAATAATAATATTTAAAAAAAAATGATAAAAATAGGCATAGGACTAGGATCAAGATATTTCTCTTCTGCAAGAGAAGAGGGAGTTTCACCTGCCCCAACACCGCCGCCGCCAACACCGCCGCCGCCAACACCGCCGC
>Ga0114978_10001211_pt1 | contig 21793 bp, 41 predicted proteins | sample S_140212_EF_Meta_FD_87027 | JGI IMG/M metagenome (GOLD analysis project Ga0114978, IMG submission 87027) | Freshwater microbial communities from Lake Simoncouche, Canada to study carbon cycling - S_140212_EF_MetaG | ecosystem: Environmental > Aquatic > Freshwater > Lake | place: Lake...
CCCGGAGTAATCCGATTCTGATTCCAAAACTTCAGTCCACAAAAAAAGGACCCGAAGGTCCTTTGATTTAAGTTGTGTTTTTTATTCCCCGTCCTCATCATCTTTTTTTCTTTTCATCTTCTGTTCTTTAATTATACTACCAAGAATACTTGAACTTAAAAACCCTTCCATATCATTACCAACTTTTCTAGCTCCTATCATCATCCCAAGGAAAACCAGTTTCTTTTCATAAGTGGAAAGCTTTACATTTACCTCTCCTAGGTCATCGTTTCTAACCTCCTCAGCTGCAGTTTCCATAATGTCAGAGATTCTTTCTAATTCTTCAAACTTCTGATCTAATAGATCCCTAATAAGTTTTGGAAATGATTCCTCTAATCCTAATGCTTCTTGAATTGTCTCGTTTTTCATATTAGTTATTTTAATTGGTTATGACGCTAATGTATAGAATAATCTACAAATAAAAAAATGTTTTCTGAAAAAAACAGAAAAACCTCTCGTACGCACGTACGTACGCACGTATACGCACGTCCCCTCCCCGGAGTCCTCCTCCTGAAATACTGCTGGAGACGCTGACCGGGGGTTCCGCATCTATGCGTCTCCAGCAGAGGTCAAAAACTATGGACAACAAAAAACCCGAGATTACTCTCGGGTTTCGGCAGTAAAGGTAAGAATTGGCATTCTACCCTATTGAACTATATTAGAACAGGCTTTCTAATGTATAGTAGTTTCTTGTATTCTTTTTGAGACGAAATACTTTTCTTTCGTTTCCCTCTTCGTCTGGATGTACTTTACCTGTATCTTCTAAAGTTACAGTTGTTCCTGATTTTAACATAGATATACCTTTTTCTGTAAACTTTAGATTTGAATACATCTTTAAGCTTTTCTCCAACGTCATCGTTACTTTTCTGTTCATACTTTTCTATTTTTATTTTTCTTTTATATTACTTGGCTGTAGCTATTAAAACCATTCATAACTACTGCTCGTTGTTTTCCGTATTGGTCATATCCTCTGACTATCAAATTGTTTCCTTGCCATGTTGCTGTATCTGGGGTAAACCAAATTGGATTGCCAGCTAGCATGTAAGAGAACTGACTGTAGTAAAGTTTTATATTACCATTTACGGGGTTGATTTCTATTAATCCGTATTCTTTGCACTTTTCCCAATTCATATTATTTGTTTTAGAATGTTCGACAAATTTAAAGACATTTTCTAATTAAAAAAAACTTTTTACTACTTTTTTAACATCTTTGTGTTAATAAGGTACTTTTACAGTAATTATTAATTTACCACTTTTTCCTTTTATTCTTATTAACTCTTCTTTTTCTCCTTTCATGTTTTGTGAATGAATTATGTCAACCGCATCTATTGTTTCAACATCATTAAATTCTTTCAGTGATTCGTGGAATTCATCAGGACTGTCCAAGATGATTCTTGAAACTATTTTCTTTTGGAAATCTGAAATGAAGTCACCTTTTATTCCTTGATAAAAATCTGAATCGAATTTTTGATTTCTGATCGTGTTTATTTCATTTCCACTCTCAATTACTCTTTCTACTATTTCATGAATAGTATAAGTTTTATCAAACTCCAAATTCATCTTAGCCAAGATAAAAGAACACACTTCCTTGAAATGTAAACCATCTGAATCTTTTCTGTTGAGAATAGTTGATAACACATTTTTATTTCGGTCTGTTAATTGCTTTTGTTCCTTTTGAGATGCCATAGTAATATTTTCTACTATTATTAGTTGAAGATTTGGTTTTAGTTCCTGTAGAACTGCTGTTAGATTTAGGCTTAGACATTTTCTATTTGGTTTTATTGATTATTAAAAAATTAGCGGCCGAAAAGAACTACTTGAAATCCATCTGTGAATTCTTTAAGCATAGATTCCAATAGTGCTATGAGTGGGGGATATCTACGATATCCATCAGTTTTTCTTTTTTCTATTAAAGTTTCCAATAAAAGATTTGGGTCGAATGCTATTAACCCTTCTCCATATTTGTCTTCAGTTATTTTATTATCACCTTCATACCAGTATACCTTAGTTCTTTCTATAATATCTGTGCGGCTAAGAAACTTAGCACCCTTTCCCTTAATAGATGTTTGTAGAACACTTAGATCTACCTTAGAAAGATCATACATAGCAATAGTATGAAAATATGATTCTTTTTCATTACCATCAACATCTGCTTTTCCGATTATTACATTAACTTCGTATCCCATTTTTGTTTGTTTTATTGTTCTGTAATGATATAAAATTATATCTGTAGAAAAAAATGTTTATTGTATTTTTAATGATTTATTCCTCCTATAGAATAGTAATGGATCTTCTTAATCCTAGATTTAGGTATGGATTTAAGAGAAAGTATACTCTTACCCACACCAAAGAACTTTTCCATAAACGGTGAATGATCATTACCTTCTACCAGATGCTTATCATCTACTTCAACCTCTATTATTGCCATATTAGTTTCTCCTGTAACAGTTAATCTGAATCCTATCCATCTAGTAGCAGACACAACTGAATCAGTTAGATATACACCTTCCCATATAGCTTTTAATCCTTCTTTCTTAATAGAATCTACGTTCTTAATACTTGTTCCGTGATATAGTCTCATTGTTTTAAGTTTTAATTGGTTAATGCAAATGTATAGAATCTTCTACAAATAAAAAAATGTTTTCTAGAAAAAGGATCTAAAACCTATGCCGATCGAGCTCGTCGGGGGTTCCTCATTCCCTGCGTCCGCTGCGGTCTGGGAAAACCTTCGGACAACAAAAAAGGGCCGGATAAAAATCCAAACCCCTTCTTGCGTGTTATAACCAATTAAACACTAACCCACTACTTTCAATACATCTTCCAATGGTTTAACACCTCTCCAATTCCCGCTAGCTGATTTAGCTAACCATTCTCCTGCTGCAGTAAAACAATATCCGTATTCTTGAATATCTCCGTTAAAGAATTCATTTACAGAAGCATTAGATTTTTGATGAAAATCATCGCCTCTATCTCGGTGATAAGCTACTGTTATACCCTTTACAGGAGTTCCAAAACTGTGCTCCACACCTTCTGGGATATCCACTTCATGACTTAAAGTACTAATATCTCCTAATGTGATTAATTTTTTGACCTTCTCGTGGTCTGTGTAATGTTCCTGAAGGATTGCTCCATTATTTTCTGGATATCCATCATAGTGACAGTAAATTGAGGTTACTGAGCCATTCTCATTTTCGATTGCGATTCTGCTTCTTGTTGCCATGTTTTTTTAGTTTTAATTGGTTAATGTTGCAAAGATATAGAAAATTCTCTAAATAAAAAAATGTTTTCTTAAATTTTCTTGACTTTTATTTCAGCTTTTTTCCAAGGGGCTGGTACCCAAGCATCTGGTGGTACCTCTCCATTGAAAATCCAAGTGTTAGGTCTTTTATTTGTAGTCCCACGGAGAATCGAACTCCGATTTCCAGGATGAAAACCTGGCGTCCTAACCGTTAGACGATGGGACCGTCTTATTACATTATACTAATAAACATAGTTATTACTAAAATTCCTAAAATTCCGACTAATCCAAAAATCAGACCGAATACTATGTTAGTTTTTGTTTTATTTTTCATGTCCACACTCTTTACATTTGTAATTTCGATATTCTAGTTTATCTGCCATAGTTTTTTATTTTTAGTTTATGCTTCAACAATATCTGATTCGCTAACTTCGAAAGTAAACATATCAAATGTATCGTCAATTGACACATCATCATACCCTGATTCAATAAGTTGTTCACGTGCACATGCTTCTGCGTGTTGCATTGTTTCTGCTTTGATATGGAAGATAATTGGACCTTCTAAGTTTCCATCAAAATCTGTAACTACTGTGCAAAATAATCTTTTCATTTTCTTAAGTTTTAATTGGTTTATGTCGTAAATGTAGAAAATTCTATTTGTATAAAAAAATGTTTTCTTATTTATTTTTTAGAAATTGCTTTTCCAATTTCTGTAACGAGAATTGAAAATCCCCAGTCGCCATCAAATAAAGAATCTTCGCCTGGTGTTCCTTCAAAGTCATCACCAACATATTCTTCCTTAACTAAATCCTGCAAATGATCTTCATCGTTCGCTCTCCATAATTCTGTGGTTGAATCTTCTGAGTCTTCCTGGTCAATCGTGACAACTACAAATAATTTTTTTCCTGTTAGATCTCCTTTGACCTTTTCTGTTATTAAATAATTTTCGTTTTTCATGGTGTGTGGGTTTTGATTAGATCACAAATGTAGAAAATTCTATTTGTATAAAAAAACGTTTTCTTAAAAAATTCCAAATTTACTTAAAGCACCTACACCCTTTTGTAAATCGTGGCTAGCAAAAGAATTGATAAAATCGTCAGCTGATTTATCATCTTTTATTTTTTGGTATTCAGCCTCATAAGTCTCAAGATCTTTTTTTTGTTCTTTTAAATAAAGTTCTGAGTCTTGAATTCTATTTTTAGCTGCCTCTATTGAATGCAATACATCTCTTTTCTTTTCCTCAATCTCTTCTTTTATCTGATTCTTAAACTTTGCAACAGACATAGAAAGGTTTCTGTTTTTTAGAAAGTCCTCAATAAATTCAGAACAAATGTTATAGCTTATGAAAGGATCGTTATTCTCGAACTCCAAATCCTTAACGTAAAGAGGTAAACCTTCAAGAGCTCTAATGCTCATTCCGTTTTCGTTTGCACAAACATTTGAATCCTCAGAAAGCTTAGGCAATCCATCAAATGACTCAACTTGGTTATTACTAAAATCGTAATTACCCCCAACTTCTTTAGGACCGCCAACTAATGATTTCAATTTATTGCTTGAGAAATCAAAAAAACCTTTAACAATAGAAGGGCTTCCTTCAAGAGTTTCTAACTCATTATCGTTACACATGAATGTACCATTTATTCTACTAGGTGCACCTTTGAGATTTTTTAATACGTTTCTATCACAATGATATGATCCTTTGACTTTTTTTGGTCCAAACTCTAAACTTGTAATATCATTACAAGAGCAATCAAAGTCTCCACCAATTTCCCTTGGACAACCTTCCAGACTAACAATTTGACCTCGATTACATGAGACATCATAGTCACCCTTAACTATCTTTGGACCTCCAACCAAGCTTTTTAGACAATTACTACTTGCCTTAAAATCTCCATGTACCTCAATAGGAAATCCTTCGGTTGAGGATAAGTCATTATTTGAGCAATCAAAGTTTCCAAGAATTATCCCAAATTTTATTCCACGAAAATTTTTAAGCTTTTTACGATAGGCTCTAAATGATCCATTGATATGTACTAACCCAGTAGAAGGATCATATTCATAAGGGGGTAAATCTCTTTCTCCAGAATTTTGTTTAATATAACGCATAACGAACTCGTGGTTCTTAACTCCGAATTTTGATTTTTTATTGTATTGCATCTTCTTAGTTTTAATTGGTTAATGCAAATGTATAGAATCTTCTACAAATAAAAAAATGTTTTCTAAAAAAATTTCATACCGGATGCTATGCGGTTTTCCTGCGGCTGCTGCGAGGGGGTTCCTCAACTGAAAACACCACGCCTACATCCGAAAAACACCGCACACAAAAAAGAGGACCGAAGTCCTCTTAGTTAACCAAGGATAACAACAATCAATAAATGTTTCCCTGATTACTTTAATGTGAAAACACTACGTGCTCTTGGATTTCCATGTCCATCCATTACCCATAGTCTACCTCTTACGAGACAATAATGCAAATCCTTTACTATTGAATTATCAGATTTGATTGTTACCAAACTTCGTTTTTCACCAGAGATATAAATTGTATCGAGCATATTTAGCTCTTCCTCTTTAAGGACAACTGTAGGAAACCATACTGGGTCCTTCTGATTTAGATATTCTGTTAATGTCATATTTTTATTTATTTAGTTTTTACATTAATTAACCACCAATCATATAATCCTTCCAATTGAGCCTTTCCCATATTCTGATGCATGAATTCGAGAATATCATTATCATAATACTTCTTTTCTCTTTTATAGTAACCTGGGGTATCAATATAATCATCACCCATTATCTCACGTATCTCAAACTCACTCATTCCATCAATCTCTCTTAAAAACATTTCGAAATTTTTCTTATTACGAAATTCTGGTTTTTTTAATTCTGCTGTTTTCATTTTTATAGGTTTTAATTGGTTATGATGCAAATGTATAGAATATTCTACAAATAAAAAAATGTTTTCTGGAAAAAAGTTACACCATATGCTGATCGAAGCTGCCGGGGGTTCCGCAGCCAGGAGATAGCAGCTGCTACAAAAACTTTAGCTCACAAAAAAACCCAAGATTACTCTTGGGTTTTAGTAGTAGATTACAATTACTAAAATTGATTACTCAAAAGACGTGTTACCGGATACCCCTGTTCCTTTAACTCTAAGATTGCTTCTTTGTCCCAATTACAAGGTATCCCTGATTCAGCCTTAAGCATCCACTCTTGGCTCTCTTCAGAATCATCATCATAAATCACTGCAACATCATAGTAAGTACCAAAGTCATGTGGACAAGAGATAATTTTAAGACCTGTCCTGTCTGGTGGGTTACCAATGATTCTGATAATTTGATTGATTAAAGCTCTTGCTTCGATTTTGCTGAATTTGCTAAAATCGTTTTCCCCCATCTGGAAGCATGGTTCGTCGTGGGGTACTGTTGTTCCTAATTCGAATTGATCTCTCATTGTTATTTGGTTTTAATTGATTAACGATACAAAATTACAAACTCTCCGAAATACTTATCGAACACATTAACAGCATTCTCATAATCACCGGACATCATTTCCTTCTGAATTTCATTAGGTTCTAATCCAAGTTGTTTTGCAAAATTCTTGGCATATCCTATTAACACAAATACATTTCCTTCAGGACCAGTCAAATCAATTTCGACTTTAGATGCTTTTTCTTCTTTAGACTTAATCATAGTTTTTAGTTTTAATTGGTTTATGTAAATGTATAGAATATTCTACTAATAAAAAAATGTTTTCCGAAAAAAAATAATAATGAATCAGAATCGGATCTATGCCTGTGGTTCCCCACTCCTTGCTCAAATCCTGATTCAAAAACTTTAACCAACAAAAAAAGAGACCGAAGTCTCTCTTTAAACCGTACAGACCGTTGAGTAAACCGTAATTTTTTTTAGATAGTCTTTTATTAATTAGTTATCTGCACGAAAACCTTTTAAGTTTGTTAAAAATTCTCCGTTTGGCAAGGCGGTATACCAATCTTGTTTATAGGTTGGTTTATTAATACAAGTAACCAATACTTCTTGATTTGTTTCTTTGGCAATTTGTAGCGATTTCTTTTTCGCAGTACGAATATCGTAATACTCAAAAAAATCTTTTCCAATTTCAAATGTGTAAACTTTCATAATTTTAAGTTTTAAATTGTTAGTGTTGATTTTATTAGTCTTTAACTCTTTTGTGATACAAATGTACTACATATATTTGAAATAGCAAGTTTAACAGATTTTTAATTGTAGATTGGCATATTATTCTTTTATATCTCTCTCAGTATCTTCTTTCCATCTACCTAAATCTTCCATATGCTCTTCATGTGACTTATCTTTTGTAAAGAATTTAGTAACTGTATAACCACACTCTTCTCCCTTCTTACTGAAATCAAATACTTGATTGCAATCATCAAAATATAGGATCAATCTAATATCAAGATATTTATACCCTAATATTTTAAATCTAGCACAGTTACTAAATTCTACTATTTCCATCATTTCTGAAAATACTTGTTTTCTGAAATCTTTCCATGATAATTCTGACATCGCTTTTAGTTTTAATTGGTTAATGCAAATGTATAGAATTTTCTACAAATAAAAAAATGTTTTCTAAAAAAAAAACAAGCATCCGGATTCGAGCAGAACCGGGGGTTCCCCAAGAATTCTACCATGGTTAGGTCAAAACTTAACCCACAAAAAAACCCGAGATTTCTCTCGGGCTCTTTTACCAACCAACCAATCAACTAACCAAAAATTACTTCTTTGTAAAACACAGTCTGTATTATAGCATCAGCTGTGTCAGCATCATCATTTTCATTAATAGCATCCATCAAATGACTAAGTGGGGTTTTAGCTACTCTACTGTGTACATCTTTCAAAGTAACAGATTTATTACCAATACCATTCTCTTCATCAATCAAGGTTAGCTTCTTACCAATTCTTAGAATCTCCATCCAAACATCTTCTTGGCATATTCCATCTTTAAGCTCCCCCTTCTTTTGTTTAGCTACTAAACTCTTTTTAGCTGCTGAATAATCTTTAGCATCATAATCTAGTGCTACTCCGTAATATCTCATATTACTACCATTACACAATGCGTTGTGGAAATGTTTTTCTGATTCTTCTTTTGTTAATACGATTTTCATGTTTTCTTGTTTTAATTGGTTAATGTTGCAAATGTATAGAATATTCTACAAAGAAAAAAATGTTTTCTATTTTATTTTATTTACCTCTTCAAACTCTTCCAAAGTCAATAACGTAACCTTACACCATCTTTGTTCCCATGTTGCACAATACTCTTCAATAAGATAATCGATAACATCCTCACTTGATTCTCCCTCTTCTATAACTTCCAAAACATCATTCTCTGTTATCTCGAAGTCCTCTACCAAAATACCATCTTTTAGATATTCCTTTGGACCGGTAATTATTGCTTTATACTTTAATGTTTCCATGTGGTTTGTTTTAATTGGTTAATGTTGCAAATTTAGAAAATTCTATTTGAATAAAAAAATGTTTTCTTATTTTTTTGTTTCTATCCAAACAATTGGTTCCATATTATCAGGATCGCAATCTATGATTTCCACACCATAATACTTTCCACTAGCAAACAACTTCTGGGCTAGCTTAGAAGCCTTGTCCCAAGGTAGTGAACCTTCAATAACATCAGCATTTGAATCATCCTCAGAATCAAACACTGCAACATCAAACACTGCAACATCAAACACTGTAACATCAAGCCCCTTCTCTTTCTCAGCCCATTCACTAAAGCTAAAATGTCCACCCCTCTCCTTAATCTTCTTAGGAACATAAGCAAGGTAAGAACTCTCGTACTCAGACCTTAGGTCGTTTAAATCGATTTCAATTTTTTTCATGTGTTTTGTTTTAATTGGTTAATGTTGCAAATGTATAGAATATTCTACAAAGAAAAAAAAATGTTTTGTGAAAATTATTTTTTAAGTTCATCAAAGTAAAAACATAATACACGGTTTCGTCCAGTAACTACATTAACATAAGTAGTTCCAAACTCAGGGTTTGCTGAACCAGAGCTAATTAATTTTTTAGCTCTCTCAAGTTTCTTAGATACTAAGACATCATCAACATCGCTTCTTGGATCTTCCATAAAAGTTGTAGCAGTGTATTCACCACCACATCCACACCTACAGTGATTATCCTTTCCCTGGTAAACTTGGCTAATCTTTTCTAATCCGATTTCTAAGAATTCTTCTTTTGTCATTTTTTTAGGTTTTAATTGGTTATGGTGCAAATGTATAGAATCTTCTACAAATAAAAAAATGTTTTCTGAAAAATAAGAATGCAGATAGGCTGCACTCTATTCCGGGGGTTCCTCACAAAATGTCTCCATTTGTCTCTGGCTGGAGACAACAAAAAACCCAAGACATAGTCTTGAGTTTGTGGAAAATCCTATGGTGCCTACCGGCTACTCTTCAGATTCTCCTGGCGAACTTGATAAATGATTTAGGATGTCATTAAGGCTTCTTGAAGTTTTACTCATAACTTTCTTCTCCATCCTTTTCCTTCTTACCTCTAATACCCTTTTAAACTTTTCAATCAAATGATGTGCATCTCTCTCCTTAATCAAAATGTTGTACTGGTACCTTCCATTGATGATAAGCATTTCCCTTCCCTCTAAAATTATGAAGATATCTTCTAACTCAATATAGAAGGTGTGTGAAATAGGAGCCATCAGCAATTCAGACTCAGGTTTCAATAAAGCTTTCTCAAAAATTCTAATCGCAATTGTTTGTGCTTCTGAAGGAATATAGTCAGTGTTAACCTTAGTATCAAAATAGATAGCTGTCCTTTTTAAAAATTTAGTCCACTTAATGAAAAGGATTTTTTTCCACCTATTAAGCCATGTCTTTTTCTCTGGGGCTTTAACTCCCCTGTCCATCTCTAGCATTACTCTGAAATAAGTTTATACCATTTGTTCCTTAACTCATTTGCGTATTGTGAGTCATCACTATATTTTCTGGTAGTCTTCACAAGCTTTGCAAGATCCCCATTACAAAGATCATTAGCACGCTCATTGTTAGCCCAAACAACTAAACCAATAAAACTCGAAAGCCAAGGATCGTTTAAAACCCCATGCGACCAAATCATCAAAACAATCTCCTCCTCAGTAAGCTTAGGACTAGTGTAGATGTCCATCATATCCTCAGCACTCATAAAAATCTCTTGTCCCTCTGCTATCGATCTCCATCCACTTACATCCAAATCGTAGTAGGCAACACCAGATACCGAGGTTCCTCCCTTAGGTCTAATCTCTTCAGGAATATTCTCCATCTTAGTAGTACCCCTGGCCTCACGGGTAGTTCCATCCAGCTTATTAAAAGAGAATCTACATTCCCCATTTTCAAGCTTCTTTCTTAAAGCCTCTTGTGTGATTTTTATTTTCTGTATCATTCGTAATTAAATATGTTCTTCTTGTGTCTAGGTGTCTTGTGCTTCTTTAGCTCTATCTTTCTAGTTCTAAATCTGCCATCATAAAAACCCTGACCCTTAGCACTTTCCCTTTGGTGTGCTTTACTCATATTATACAATGTTTTCTCAATGGATTTCATGTTTTCTAAAAATTTACTGCAAAAATAATCCCAATTCTACAAACAAAAAAATGTTTTTTAGAAAAATCTATAATTTTATTAACAAGATATAATCGATGTTTTAAGCATCTCATCCGGGGGTTCCTCAAAAATGCTCTTCGCACGTACGTACGCACGATACGCACGTGTGTATGCGCGGGGTCCTCCCGAGCCCCCCTATACTAATACTTCCTCTTTTTTGATTGTGTATCCCTCTGGGATCAGATCTTCAATTCTACCCATTGGGTGATTAACCCATCTTTCTTGTTCTGGGTAATATATCTTTACGTAAACTAATCCAAGTTCAGTGATGAATATTGGATGTTCTTGTTTATGTCCGCCTATTGTAGCGGGTTCTCCCTCAGGAGTGATAAGATTTATCTTTGGATTCATGAGGTTATTTATCCACAGCACATAAAAAAAGCCCAACCGAAGCTGGGCTTTTTTTTTAACCAATAAAACACTAGAACGGAGAAATAACCAAGTTCTCCATATCGAACTTACCAGCAAGGATACTGCCAGCCTCTTTTTGAATGTTTCTGCGACTACTCTCAGAAACCTTAAATACACTATCATGTGTTGCAAAGTGGGTTAAGCCATTAACCATGTCCCAAACTGAAGTCCCAGTCTTTGCATTCTTTTTTTGCTCTTCACTCATTCGGATAGGAGCTAGCCCAAACTTGGTGTACTGATTTGCTGTTGCTTCATATGGGATCCAATTACTAATCTCGTTCATCATAGCAGAACATGAACCAAGAATAAGATTTGCACTACCTTCTAATTCTGCAAAGCTTGCCATTGTTGTTGTAGCTTTGTTTACTCTTTCCTCGAAGCTCATTGGCTTATAGTTTCTTTTCTCTAACTCAGCAAGATGACTACGAAACCCATCAAGATGAAAATCGTGTACACTCTTTAGTTTGTATGTCTCACTAAAGCTGTCACCGATTAAACCATTTGTACAAACCAATCGGTTAAGGTAAGGTGAAACGAATAGGCCTTTATCAATTGAATTACTTAGAGATAAGCCTCCTTGGAAAAACTCATCTTTTAAACCACCAAGTTCAAACTCTGCATCTGGATTGAAGCAGTTGATACTAACTGAACCATCACTTGGTGTAATACTAAAGTCTCTCACTGATAGGTTGTGATCTGAGATTATGTTCTTAGCAATCTCAAAGAAAGTGTTGTTTGAAATATACTCACTTTCTTTTTTTACAAAGCCTACGATCTCCTTAGCTTGAGGAGAAGCAATCGCAGTGATCTGACTCATACCATGACCAATCAATGCACTCTTCATTTTGTTCACGATAGAACGGCTTGCTTCTTCGCCGAATAGTTTGTCTACTCTTCCTTGGAATTGCATAGGCACTCCCAGAATTTTAGCTAGCTGGGAAAATGCTTTTTTACTCATAGGAATTCTTTTGCCATCAATCTCTACCACTTCAGTGTTGACCACATTAATTCTTCCCAGTGCGACGGTCTTACGGATTGGCTGTAGTGTAACAGCTAAATTAACTTTCTCATCAAATCTCGCTTGGGAGATTGTTTGGATGTTGCTCATGTTTATTTATTTTTATTGGTTAATATTGCAAAGATAAGAAAAATCTACTAAATAAAAAAATGTTTTTTAAAAATGTCCGGTTCAGTCAAAAATATTTCCCTCACCGGACATTCACCACACAAACTAATTCCCGTCCATTCTTATTGAGAAGCCATTGAAGATATCATCAAACCCATTTCCTTCCTTCTTAAGCTCTTCCTTCTCGTTTTGCAAAATCTGTCTTGCTGCCTCATCCAAGTCATAACGAGCAGTGTCATACTGCACATCTCCAGTGGATGATAGATCAAAGAACATTCTCTTGTTCACTTCCCCTCGTCTGTTCTTAGTAAACATAATGTATCTGGTTCCATCCTCCTGAAATCTTAACTCCATCATCCCAGTCGTGTTATGCTTCAACTTGTTAGACCCCACGAAGTTTCCACCCTTAGTCACCTGCTGTATACAAAGGAAACTCGTGTACGTTTTCTTCTCGTTCTGCCCATCATTATTCTTTTTCATTAAATCTATCAGCCACTTCTCCGTCGAACCTGTACTCATCCCATTAGCCTCCTTAACCGTGTCCTGTACCTCAACAAAGGAGTCAATCAAAATAATATCGTAGCCTCTGTTAAACATATGCTCTAAGACCAATTTTGGGTTTTGATCCAAGTAATCACCGAGGAATAATATATCAATAGTACCAAACTTAGGGTAACGCTTAACATACCCATAAAGGTCTATCCTATCCATCTCAGCAGAAACGAAAAGGACTGAAGCCCCTGAGATCTGAAGGTCAGAAAGGATATCCATAGCTACAGTACTCTTACCTACCCCTGGGTCACCAACCATCATAAAGTTGGTAGCTCTAGGAAACCCACTAGCTGTACTCAACAGAGTATCAATGGGCTTACCAGTCTTAATGGGCTCGAAGAGTTTTGGATCAAAACTCAGAGTCTCCATCTTAACTGACTCAGGAAGGGTTGTTAATACTTCAGGAGTTGACATTTGAACTCCATTTGCAAGGCGCTTAGCCTCAAAAGCACGGCGTACGCTTTCTGCGATTTTTGCCTTTGCTTCTTCACTCATTGGTTTTCTCATTTGTTTGTGTGGTTTTATTGGTTAATGACGCTAATATAATAGAAACTTCTAAAAGAAAAAAATGTTTTCTAAAAAAATTATTTAGCTATTAAAAATTTACTTTTAACTTTTTTCTCTATTTCTTTAAATTTTCCAATCTCTTTAGGATCTAAAAGTTCAAACTGATAGCCTTTTTCTCTTGAAAATCCTCTATTTTTATTTTCAGCTCTAACCAAAACCTTATCTCCCACAAATCCAAATACTGCCCATTTATTAATACTTTCCATGTCATATCTTTCAGGATCTAAAATCGATTCGCGATCAAAAGATACTATACCATGTATATCCTTCTTTAATTTTTTTTCCAATTTTTGTTCATCGTAATAAGAATCTTCAATAAAATAATCTAATAATATTTCGTGTGATTTAGCATAAATTTGTTCTCCTGAGGTAAATCCAAATTTGCTCTTAAAAGATATATTATCTTTAATTCCCTTTTTATTCAAGTACTCTACAAAATTCTCATTAATACTTTCATCATTAAAAAAAGATAAAGGCAGATCTCCCTTGTACTTTTCATGAATTAATGATTTGATGAATTTTTCTTTTGTTAAACCTTCATCTAGTACTATAAATTTAGCGTCACAGCTTTCATATTTTGAAAGATCGACAATATCAAGATAGCGATTCCAACTTCTAGTTGTGTAATATTCAACTAAGGCCTTTCCATCTTCATAAAAACACAATATCTCAGTTCGTACAAAAGGATTTTTTAATTTACAAGGGGGCTCTGATCCTAAAACATAATGATTGCTTCCTGGCTCTACTATTCTTACTTTAGAAGGATAAAAAACAGAATGTATATGACATCCATCCATTTTTTTTTCTTCTACCTCATACACAGTCCTAAAGGTGAAAGGATCCATACCCTTAAGTTTGATTGTGTCCCCTATTTCAAATCCAAGATTTTTTTTCTTTCCAGAAGGGGGAACAATATTTTCCAAAACCTCTGAAAGACCAAAAGATATCTCTTTAGACTTATCCATTCCCTTAGTGAATTGATTATCTTCCCAGTCACAAAAAACATAAGCCTCGTCACTCATTCTAATAGCGCAGTCCGATGATTCTTCCGGTTGGTAACTTTTGGATTTGATTTTTTTGATTTCTGATAGGTTTTTCATAGTATTTGTTTTAATTGGTTAATATCGCTAATATAATAGAAACTTCTAAAAGAAAAAAATGTTTTCTAAAACATTTTAATTTTCATTTGTTTACGGACACATTCAAAATCCGCTCCAGTAATTTCATTCTGACACTGATAGGCTAAATCTTCAAGTTCTTTGTAAGTTTTAGCCCTTTCAGCTTTTGCTAACTTTAATAGTTCTTTAAATCCTTCTGTCATATTATTTGTTTTAATTGGTTAGGTCACAAATGTATAGATTATTCTACAGATAAAAAAATGTTTTCTTAAAAAAATTCCTGCCATATGGCAGCATTAGCTGCCGGGGGTTCCTCATCTGGGATGCTAGGTTGTCTCACAAAAAAATGCCACAAAAAAAGGGAAGACCTAAGTCTTCCCTTTAATCAATCAAACAAACTAACCAATCAAACTTTATTTGCTTCCACGTAATCTTTAATTTTCTGAGCCATTTCGTAATTCTCATCTTCCACTGCAAACCCCTTCAACACATCCCAAACAAACTGCTGATAATCTCCGAATATCTTTCCCTCATAAGCTGCTCTAATATAATTCGTTCCCCATCTCTCTCTCAAGTCCTCTTCTTCCATTTCCTCGATACGACAAGCAATATATGTTGGATCAGTAATCTCTCCAGCCATTAAGTAAGCCTCAGATGTACCTCCAGTTGGAATGTTCTCATAAACAAACTCACCATTCTTTAAAGTGTACTCTCCAACATTGTGTCCAAAATCCTCATCTGCATATCTCACATTAAACTCCGCATCTGGATATTTGTCACTAAGGTGTACAATAAGATTAATCGGTGTACACCAAGCTGTCAAGAAATGTATCTGCTCTCCTTCATCCTCAGACTCCATCGCATTCCATTTTGTTCCCCAATTTATGGTCTGCCACTCATACCAATCACATGCTCTAAATCTCTCCTTGTACTCCTGCTGTAAATCGTAAGTTAAACCCCTACTAATTCCAAATCTCTTCTCGCTCTCATTCAAATCCCCTGAAGCTATCCTAGCCTCTTGAGCATCATACTCTGCCTGGGTCAAAGTCTTCATAGGAGAAACTGTTCCTTTTAACTCCTTAGGAAGCGGACACACTCTATGAAAATCAATAGCGTGTATTTTACCATCCTCGTCAATCGAAGCGATCTCTTCTTTAATTCTTGCTACCAAAGATTCCTCTCCAGAAATCTTTAATTTGTTTGTGATGTAATTTGGCATGTCTAATTTTTTTTATTGGTTATAGCGCTAATGTAATAGAAAGTTCTAGAATAAAAAAATGTTTTCCTATAATTTATCAATCACACTATCAATATGCACCTTCTTACCCTTAGTCTTTCCTGGGAACTGTATCATAATCACAGCTCTATCCTCTTTCCATCCAAACCCTGCAGTCTGCTTAACCACTCCCCTAAAGTTACCATTACTAAACTTCACCAACACCATGTCACCAACACCAACAACTTTATCATTCAACAGCCTAACCTTATACTCACCATGATTATAAATATTACTGTGTGAAACCCAGAATACCCTTTCCTGTCTTATCATTGCATCTCTATCCATAGTTTTATTTTTTAAATAGTTCTCTAGTTAATTGTTCTTCACTAATTTGCTTTCCTATTGTACAAATCTCAGAAACTGTAATGGAATATCCCTCAGCTTCTGGAAAGGATAACTCTAATCTAGACACCACCTCAGCGGTCTGTCTTAACGAGGATAAAGATCTCTCGTGGGTAGCAAACAAATGCTTACCGTCTTTTGCAACATTGATTTCGTAATGCATGTTATTTTGTTTTTTAGTTATTACTTACTCCAAGCTAATTGAAACGTTAAACTCATACCCCATGACATCTTATAAGCCATGAACCCACCAGTACCTACATTACTCGTCGAGTCATTATGATAAGCAGCCTTAGTCAACAAATCCCTAGCACACCATCTCAAATCCTGCACATCTGGAACTCTCATCCCAGCACTTCCCATATACCACTGATGATTGTTATCTACCATGTGCTTATGCACTTTCTCAAAATCAAAATCATTCATAATTCTGTGAATCTGAAATTCCAAATCAATTTCTGTTTGTACCATGTCTATTTGTTTTAATTGGTTAGTGATGCAAATGTAGAAAATTCTACCGAGATAAAAAAATGTTTTCTTTACTTTTTGTCAACTTTTGGGAAAGGTTCGCGGTCATCCCATTTCAATTGTTTAATATCTGATCCTTTTATATAGACGTTCCATGCTTTTATGATTAATGCGTTACGCACAGTCAAATCAGTCTGGTTGTACTTATTATCCGAGTACTTAACAAGTTTATCTCTCAACAACCAAATTGAAGGTTTATTCTTAGATCCAATTCCATCACCAGTTGTAAGTAAATAAAAGAATTCTTCTGCTTTGAATGTATCAATTGAATTAAATAGGTAATAGAAAAAAGCAGCTTGCGATTGTGATAAGCTACTAAATTTTTTATGATATCCACTTGCACGGCTTGCAGAGTTTTCAATCCTTTGTTTTTCTTTCTCGTCAAGCAAGTCCCAGTATGCTTTGAGATCTTGATTGTCCATATAGGACCTACGTGTTTTATGAAAGTCCTTACCGATCTCGTAGCTATACATCCATTTAATAAGTCCTGATAATATTGCTGCGTTTTTACATCCCAAGAAAGACATTGTATCACCACTGCTTCTTGATGCACCTGTATCAATAGTAGCAAATGCTTCTTCTTCAAGACCAGTTACAATAATACTTTTAATCATCTTACCTGCACTTACACAAGCTAACAATCTATGTTGACCATCCATCAACACCGAGTTTTTTGAAATTCTAATAGTATCTCCATTACACATCCACTTACCCTCCCTAATAGCTTCTGCCAATTTGAGGACTCGTTTTGGACGAACGCTTCGGTTTTTAGTATTAAGCTCCAATAAATCTGAAGCCATTTCGGGAGAAATAATTACTTCATTAAAAATTTCTTTCTTTCTGAAGCTATTACTATCAGATTTAAGTTTTTCAAACATTTTGCTCGTTTTTATCATAACTGATATTTAGATTAAGTATTAATAAATTATTTAAAATTATATTATTGATGACGCTAATGTAGATGAATCTATTCTATTAAAAAAATGTTTTCTTAAATTAATATTTTGCAAATAGAGCACGTAACAAATCCAGTTTCTACAGCATCTATTGGAAGAGATATTATCCCAGCTTCAACTAAGACCTTTAGCACCCCTTCGTTCTCAGAGTAGTCCTTAATTATAACCTCATCAGAAGCTAAAGAGACTTCTGGGATATTAACCGTGGCGATTAAGACCTCTTCGTCAGAATCATCTTCCATCAATATAAGAGCTGTTCGTCCATTGCTATACTTCTCTTTAACTAAATAGCAATCCCATTCGGAGAATGTAACTTTGTGTCCTGTTTTCATATTTTTGGGTTTTAGAAATTACTGTGGTAAAATAAATCTTTAATAAACTGTGCCTTGGTTTTATTGGAAGCATTAGTGCGTAGTCCAATAAGTCTTGAGATATCCTCTAGTGTAATAAAAATAGGCTCACGGGACATATAAAAGAAAGTACCATTAACCTTTTCAACCAAATGAATACGTTCGTAAAACTGCTCGTGATTCTTTTCAGTAATCTGGTTCATACCTACTATCATAGTAGCTAAAAAGATTGTGCCATAAGGACCTACAATTTCTCCATTCTCTTCGAATAACTCTTTGTAATCCTTTACTTTTTCTAAATTCCAGTTTAGTGCCATTTTTTTAGTTTTAATTGGTTAGTGATGCAAATGTAGAAAATTCTATTTGAATAAAAAAATGTTATTGTAAACAATATGTAAAACTTTCACGATAATCGTGTTCATCTGCCATTCTCTGTAACTTACTAACAGTAATAGCATTAAAGAACTTCTCACCTCTACCAACAACTTCACCCGTTAAATCCATCCAGCCATCGTCTGAAACAGAAATACCAGGATCTCCTAACCAGTCCTTCTCAAATCTATTAGATAACTCTCTCACCTTTAAAGTAATGAATTCATCCAGCATCTTGAATACATCTTTAGGAAGCTTTTGAAATTCCCCAGCAATTCTTTTATAATCGTGATCCTTCCACCAATTGGCTTTTTCTATAATAGCCCATAATACCTTCTCATCAATAGGATTCGTTGCTACTTTCTCTATTAAGATCTTCGGTCGAGAAGTATCCCCTTTCTTTAAACGCTCATGTACGTCACTCCAAACTAGAGAACCTTCGATACAATCGATTCTATTATCGTTACAAAAATTACGGTAAGCTTCCCATGTAGTCTGAGAAAATGCCATTATTTCAATTGTGGTCATATTATTATGTTTTAATTGGTTAATGATGCAAATGTAATAGAAAATTCTAAAAGAAAAAAATGTTTTCTGTAAAAAAACAAGTATCCGCGTTTGCGCATCCTTCCGGGGGTTCCCCAAAAAGTCAGTGCAATTTTTCTGCAGGGACTTTGGGATTTCCGGCACAGTTTTTTTTTTCAACAAAAAAGCCCCTGATTTCTCAGAGGCTCTCTAAACAATATCCAATGCACTAATTTAAACTTGGATCGATCCATTTGTGTGTCTTAACTTTGCCCTTTAAATAATCCAAGCAATCCTCATAATAAATAGAGAATAGGATGTACCAACATATAGTTCTAATATGAACCAACATAAAAGGAAAACTTGGTCCGTCTTCAGGACTGGATAATGGAATCTTACCATTTGAAGCATCTGTAATAAAAGGAACAAAAGCCTGGAAGTGATTGAATCCCTCAGGATCAAGTCCATCTACCATACTCATTATATCAATTCCGATTTTTTCTTTGACCTCATCTCTATCTAAAGCTTTTAAATCTCCCTTTCCTGTTCTCCCTCCAGCTGCCTGGTATATCTCAACATGATATTTACCACTTGCTCTCAAGTATTCTTTCTCCCCAATATCCCTCATAAAGGATTCAAGCTTAACTTCATCATTAACATAGAGACGTGCAACATTCTCTATTGCATCTCCGAGATCCTGACTCTTTTGATTACCCCTTTTTAACATCTCTCCAATCTCCATCATCTTGACGGATAGGAAAACTTTACCAGATCCTAACATAATTTTATTTTAATTGATTACTATCTCGCTAATGTATAAATTTCTACCGGAAGAAAAAAATGTTTTCTGGAAAAATCTACAAGATTTCAGAGTATTCTAATAGGGGTAGCCCTCTTAGAATCTCTGCGGTACCCCCGACTCGGATTAATGAGGAATGAATCAGGAATGAACCAGGAATGAACCAGGAATGAACCAGGAATGAATGAGGAATGAACCAAGATCTCTCGCGGGGGTTCCCCGGCTAGGTGAAAACAGAAAAACAGAAACCAGGATATATAGAGTTAAAAGGCTCTAAGCCCAGTTAACCCAGAATCCCATGAAAATACGACTTTTTGAATCGTTCCAAGATAGCCCAGAATTCCAACAGGAAATAGGCAACAAAGAAAACCGAGCATATATCTCGATCTACCACGAGCCTGCTGATGTGAGAGGACTTGGATCTGCAGTTGGAAAATGCAAATGGACCATGGATCTTGTCTCTAATAAATCAGGATACGAATCTGGGGAACCCAAATTAACCTACCTTTACTTTGTGGCTGACTACGAAGATGAAGAAACTGATGAGATAATCACCAAAGAATACGAAATCCAAGCAAACGATTTCAACTACGAAAAAATGAAATCTGAATTAGAGGGGTTTCCACTATATCTCAGAGACATAGAGATAGACATGAACCACACACATGATCCAGAATTCTGGGAAATCGAACTCAGAATCGGAACTAAAGACTAAGTATTCGCAACAACTTACCACAATTCCCCGCGCACACACGCACAAAACCCGCGCTCTCGCAAGGGGTCCTCGTGAGGGCCACCCCGCATAAAAAAAGCGGAAGAACTTGTCTCCCGCTTCTCTATCTAATCAATATGAGCTTTAATTATGAACCCTTACCTCAGTGCCCTTCTGAGAGACCGTTAATGTGACACCCACACCATACTTCTTAACCAACTCCGCCAAATCATTCAATCCAATTTCTCCAAGATTAATAGAAACTGTATCCTTAGGTTCCTCTTTCACCACTTCCTTCTTTTTAATAATCCCAGTTGGACGATTTCTAGTCACTCCCTCTGGAACAGGAAATCTCTTATTCTCATCGATGAATCCTCTATCAATTAAGATACACTTTCGACTCCAGATAGATGGTTCAGATCTACCAAGGATCTGAGCTGTCTGCTTAACAGTAAGACCATCCATCACTGCATCTCTTAATAACTCATCCTCTGTCTTACTCCATTTCTTATTTGCATTATCAAACCCAGTAGTCTTAGGACTCTTTCTAACTCTCTTATCCACAACATTAGGAAATGCACTAATCTGTGAGGGATTACTCTTAGGATACTTGGTGCCTCTTGGACGTGTTCTATATCCCGCCCATCTACGAATAGACTCTGCTGTTACACCATATTTTTCTGCCACTTGTCTAAGTGTCACATGGGAATTCCTGTATTCCCTTACCGCTTCGGTTTTTACTCTCTTGCTGATTTTTCTAGCCATATTATATTAGATTAAAGGTTACAAATTAAAGATCTTCCACAAAAAACATTGCCATAGTAATTCTCTTCCCATTTGCTCGTGCTATCTCTCTAGCAGAACGTGTAATATCCTTGGCATGCTCACGAGTAACATTGGAAGGATTAACAACAGGAGCAACACTCTTTTGAATCTCCATAGTGGCAGGATTAAATCCAGTAGATTTAATAACAGTCTTAGAAGCTACCCGAGATGGTTTTTTAAAAAACCTACCATATTTAATTCTTGCTGCATTCTCTGTACATCCAAAAATGCTAGGTGCCTTATGTAAGATACCATCATCACCTAATCTTTTTAAAGTTGCCAAATTTGTTCGAGACCATTCCACTCTACGCATTCTAGACTTAACCTCCTTAACAACTTTAACCTCATTAGGCTCCTTAGATTCTTTAGACTTCTTAATCAAGTCAATAAGATTCATAAAGCTATTAGAAGC
>Ga0114978_10001212_pt1 | contig 21781 bp, 15 predicted proteins | sample S_140212_EF_Meta_FD_87027 | JGI IMG/M metagenome (GOLD analysis project Ga0114978, IMG submission 87027) | Freshwater microbial communities from Lake Simoncouche, Canada to study carbon cycling - S_140212_EF_MetaG | ecosystem: Environmental > Aquatic > Freshwater > Lake | place: Lake...
AGCCGTAGCGCAAGAGGGACTGCGTCGAACGATCGGCGATGACCGCTGCAGCAAGCGCGGGGTACGCATCAGTCGGCGAGAGCACGAGCAGGCTTCCGAGGGTGCGTTGGCGATTTTCCTCGTTGAGTTCGGGCAGTGTGAGCAGTGAGGCGATGTACGGACCAGCGCCGACGAGGCCGTCCACCGAGCACGCTTCGGCGATTTGTGCGATGACCGCCGAGCGCGTTGCTGGCGCCAACGCCGCGATCTGCTCGCGCGACTTTGCGGCAAGCTGCGCGGCTTGCGCCGCCTTGAGATCAAGCAGGATTCCCACTGCGAGACCAGCGACTTCAGGCGTCTTCGAACTGGCGAGACGAATGATCAACGCCAAATCAGGCGCTTCGCCAAGCCTGCGCAATTCACCAGCCAGAATCACGCGCTGCGAACTGGGAAGATCGCTCCATGCCAGCATGGCCTTCACTTGCGCGCAATCGACGAGCTTGAGGGCGATGACTGCGTTGATGGCAGCTTCGCGATCGGCTTCACCTGGCAGCTGCTCGATGCGCGCGATGTCGACTTTGCCCGAGTCGCTGAGTTCGGCGAGACCGAGCACGCAATCGACGCGCAGCGACCAGTCTTCGCTGTTGATCAAACGCTCGAAAAGCGGGCTAAGCGCAGGATCGCGCAACTGACGCAGCGCAGCGAGCGCGGCGTGCTGCGTTCCATCCTTGTCACTGCGAACGCCTTCCATGAGCGCGCGCAATACGGTTTGATAGCGGTCGACGGTGTCGTAATTTGCGGTGGTACTTGCGGGTGCAGCTGGGGGCGCAACTGGGGGCGTAACGGTAGGCCCACTCTTGACGGGGCCAGACTGTGCGTAAGTGGGATCACAGACAAGCGCGCTCGCGAGAACGGCGGCGGTAAAGAAGACAAAACAGACGCGTCGAGACATGGGCGCGAGTGTAGCCATTGCACCGTTGTCGACGGCAGAGTTGGGCGAGGAAGCGTCCACGGACCAACGCCGATCTCGCCGCGTTCAACCCGGGCGAGCGCGGCTGGCGCGTGCGATGTCGTGGCGCAACTGGTCGACCAGTTCGCGCACCGATTCGCCGTCGCCGTTCACGCGCATGTCGCCGTCGATCATGAGGCGAAGGCGCTTGGCCGCGGTGTGCACGGCCGAATGGGTGTCGCGCCCGAGCGATCGGGCGATTTCCGGGTAGCTGTGGGTAGTGAGCTCGCGGGCGAGATGGGCGACGAGGCTGCGGGCGACGACGGTTCGCGCGTGGCGGCCGCTGCCGAGGAGTTCTTCGCGGGTGACGCGCATGCGCTCGCACACTGACTCGAGGATATGTCCGAGTCGAACGGGCGCACAGCCAGTGCTGGTGACATGGTCGTCGCCGAGGAGCCGCTCGACGGTTCCTGGTCCGATCTGTCCGCGAACGCCGTCGAGTTCGACGAGGGCGCCGAGCCGGGTGATGGCACCTTCGATCTCGCGGATCGATCCAGTGCAACGGCCGGCGACCGAATCTTCGCCGGCGGTGGTCAGGTCAAGCCCGCGCTCGCGGGAAAGCCGACGGACGAGCTCAACGCGGGTTCCACGGTCGGGGCGGTCGACCTTGACCACCATCCCCGAGAGAAAGCGACTGACCAGCGACTGATTGAAGCGGCGGATGTGGCGGGGGTGCTCGTCGGATACCAGGGCGATGCGCGCGCCAGAAAGGTCGATGGCGTCGATGGTGTGAAGGAACTCGGCCTGAGTCGCCGTCTTGTTGGCGAGAAAATGAACATCGTCGATGGCCAGGAGGTCGACCCGGCGCAGGCGTTTGCGGAACTCGTCGAGCGAGCCATCGCGGACGGCGGCGATGTACTCGTTGGTGAACTGCTCGGCGGTGACATACTTGATCACCTGGCGCGGACTGCGCTCAGCGCGGCGTCGGCAGAGGCCCTGGATGAGGTGCGTCTTTCCCACGCCGCACTCGCCGTGGATGAAGAGGATCGGCGGCGCCTCGGGCGAACCATCGCCGATCTGATTGCTCGCGGCGAAGGCGAGGCGATTTGACTCGCCGACGACGAAGTCCTCGAGGCGGCGGAGGGTCTGGGTGCGCGCACCGCGGGGCGATTGTTGGCGGCGGCGGGGGTCGTCGGTCGCCGAGTCGAGTCCAGGAGCCTGCGGAGCGTCATTGCGCTCAGGGCGCGCGGTGACACGGGGCGTGGTCGTTGCCACGGCGGCCTCGCGCACGGGGACGCTCACGGTGCAAGTGGCGTCTACCCCGAGGATCTCAGCGGTCACGGCGTCAAGTTGCGAGCGGAAGTTCTTCAGGATCCAGTCGCGGGCGTACGGATTGGCGGCTTGGATCTCGGCGCTTTGACTGGAAAGCGTGATCGAGGTGCCGTGTTCGAACCACAGGTCGAAGCGGTAGACGCCGATGGTCTCGACGAGCCGACTTCGGAACGCGTCGGTGTACGCGCGCGCCCGGTCTGGCGAAATCGGGGCCACAGAAACTTGGGCCGCGGAGGGTTGAGCGATTGAAATCGGAGACATCGGGACGACTCGGCGGGGGCGAAGAGTTGGCGAAAGGTCGGTTGGCGCGCAGGGAACGACACAGCGCGCGAGGCCGAGGGCGATCGCTTGGCTCTAGAGTGGCAAAGGTAAGGTGAGCCTCCACCAGATCGGTTGCGCGAAGAGCACGGGCTCGTCGCCAGGCGTGAAGCGTGGCGGGCTGCGCGTGCAAGGCGCTTTGCAATCGATCTGGCTTCGTGAGAAGACTCCACGAAGACCCGCGTCCCTGCGGGAAGTCGGCAATCTAGCCCAAGGTCCACTTTCTGCAAGCGGCTTGCTGAGCACTTGTGCGGTGTTCGGAGCGGAAACGCTTTAAAACAAGCGGTTTGCGTGATCTTTTCCATGCCGACAATGTGGTAGCGGAAAGTCTGTGGATAAATCGCGAACGACGCCCGTTGGACAAACTGACTTGCAAAAAATCTTGGCGGCTTGACGAGCCGTTGCCCTTGACAGGGCGCGCGCAAGTTAGGTTGCGATCGCGATGGAAGCGATGGAACGATGCCGTGATCGGCGCGCGATCAAGATGCGATCGACATCAAGCCCGTGCGCCCGCAAGCGGTCGCACCAGAGCGACGCGCGTGGAGGTAGTGCGAAAACCGCTTGTTGCGTAGAGTTTTCGCGCAGGTTCGTTCGATGCGTCCACTGCCAGTGACACCGTAGCAACGCCCGCTTGTGCGCACGCGCGCAGCCCAGTGCTGAGCAATGCGCGCGCAATTCCCAATCCGCGCGCGCTTGGCGCAATGCCGAGATAGACAAGTTCGGCGCTGGCGGCGTCGGGCGTCGCGTTGAAAAGGCAGACAGCGCGTGCAACGGAATCTTGGCGCGCAAGCAGCCAAAAACGCGGGCGCGCGCCGAGACCGAAGTGTCCATCGAGCACATCAAGCGTGCGTCGCATTCCTGCAAGCCCGGGGCAGTCGCGGGTCTGGCGATAGCTTTCGTCGAGCACGCCTGCGATTTGCGCGCGGTGCGATTCGCCGAGTGCGCGCGGATCAGCGGCATTGAGCGCGTGCGTATCGGCGGCGGGTTCGATGGTCCAACCCGCAGGAATCGTGGGTTGATCAGGAACACCTGATCGGGCGAAGGTTCGTTCGAGATACTCGAGCGTCGCCAGTCGACGGAGGCCGCCCGCCTCGTAGGTTTCAATGTCGATCGCGCGCGCAGGTTCAACGAGGGCCTGCGCGATATCGGAAACATCGGCGCAGCCAGTGGCGGCGGCGGCGACGGCGGGGCCGAGCGCCAACGCATCCGCGGAGGAACGCGCGTGAGTTGCAAGAAGCATGGTGGTGCGCCCGAGCGTGGGGACCGCGAGCACCGCCATGCGATAGCGGCCGAATTCGTCGGCAAGGCACCAGATTCGGTCGAGTGCGAGCTTGGCCGTCTCGGCCTGTCGGGCAAATCGCGCCGATGCGGCTGGCCCCGCCGCAAGCAATGCCGAGAGCGCCTCATCGATCCGTTCAGCGGTAGCGCGGACGACGATGTGGGGGCTGGAAGGAAGGGTCACGGCGTGAGAATGGTCGGGGGCGGTGCGGGCAATCGACGCAAGGTATGGGGTGGTCAGGCTACCGTAGCATTGACGGCTTGCGCTTCTACGCGAATGCGTGCTGCTGATCGCGCAGGATTTCGTTACAATCCCGAACCCTCCGGGCGGCGTTGGCCGAACGGATTTCGGAGCGATCTATGAGCAATTCTCGACTCATCCGTACTGCGCTTGCCTCGCTTGCCGTCGTTTCGTCGACGGTTTTGTTGGTCGGATCGATCACGGACTCTGCGCTGGCCGCTCCATCTTTCGTGGCGCCGCCGAAGGACATCGACTTCACTCCGACTGAGCTGCGCCTCTATAAGGACCCGGACTCGGGCAAGCAGTACTGGTACACGACCTACGACGTCGTCAACAACACGGGCAAGGAGCTGCGGTTTGCGCCGCGCATCGAGCTCGTGGTTGATGATGGTCGCATTCTCGCGCAAGGCGATGGTGTTTCCAGCGGCGTGGTGCGCCAGCTCAAGGCGTATCTCAAGAACGACCTTCTTGAAGACCAGTTCGAGATCCTCGGCGAGGTGCTTCCTGGAAAGGAACACGCAAAGACCGGTCTCATCGTGTTTCGCGCTGACGACATCACTCCCACCGAACTCACGGTGATGGTGCAGGGTCTGTCGCGCGAGACCGAGAAGAAGCCCAACCCTAAGACGGGCGACATGGTGACCCTCCGCAAGACGGTCAAAATCGATTATCTGGTCCCTGGCGATCCGAAACCCCGCGGTACGACGACTTACTCGATCGTCAACCGCGAGTGGATTTTCCGCTGAGGCTTCTGTATCTTCTCTCGGCTCAGCACCTCATCGGAGATTTCGTCGTGGCACACAAGAAGGGTCAAGGCTCAACTAAGAACGGACGCGATTCAAACCCGCAGTTCCGTGGCATCAAGCTTTACGGCGGTCAAGTCGCCAAGTCAGGCGCGATCATCGTGCGCCAGTGCGGAACGCGCTGGAAGCCTGGTTACCTTGTCCACCTGGGCAAGGACCACACGCTGATGGCGCTTGCTGCGGGAACAGTTCGTTTCCGTGGTTCGCATGTCGACATCATTCCATCGGATCTGAATGTGCCCGCGTATGCGGCCGTCGGTTCTGATCGGGGCTGATCACTCGATACTCTTGAACTCAAGCCGCACGCGCATGCGTGCGGCTTTCTTTCCCCACCGAACTATCTCGCATGCTCGTTGACGAAGCCATCATCCATGTTCTCAGCGGCAAGGGCGGCAACGGCGTCGTTGCGTTCCGCCGCGAGAAGTCCATCCAAAAGGGTGGTCCCGATGGAGGCGACGGCGGACGCGGCGGACATGTGATCTTGGTGGGCGATCCGCATCTCGACACGCTGATTGAGTTTCAGCATCGGCCGCATTGCTTCGCCGTTGCGGGCGAAAAGGGCTCGCGCAAGAAGTGTCACGGTAGCGACGGCGCGGATCTATTTGTCCGCGTGCCGCTGGGAACCGTGGTCCGCGACCTGGAAACCGGCGATTTCGTGGCGGACATTCTTGACGAAGGTCAGCAAGTCATGGTCGCCGAGGGCGGGCAGGGCGGGCTGGGCAACGATCGATTCAAGACTTCGACGCATCAGTCGCCCACGGAATGCACTCCGGGTGGCGATGCGGTGGAGCGCTCGCTGCGGCTTGAATTGAAGCTGATCGCCGATGTCGGATTCGTCGGGCTGCCCAATGCGGGTAAGTCGACGCTGCTGAACGCGAGCAGTCGGGCGACGGCGAAAGTCGGCGCTTATCCGTTCACCACCCGCAAGCCGCAACTTGGCATCGCTGAGTTGTCGGGCGATCGACGGGTGGTTCTAGCGGACATTCCGGGTCTGATCGAGGGCGCAAGCGACGGAGCCGGTCTCGGTCACGATTTCTTGCGCCACATCGAGCGAACCAAGGCGATCGTGCATCTGGTCGATCTCGCGCCGCTCGACGGATCGAAGCCTGCCGACAACTATCGAATGATTCGCGCGGAGCTGCATGCATTCTCGCCGACGCTGGCTGAGAAGCCTGAGTTGGTTGTCTTCTCGAAGATCGATCTCGTGCCCGAGGAGGAGCGTGCCAAGCGCATTCGCCGTCTCTCGACCGAACTCGGACTTGGGAAGCTTGCGAAGAAGGACGCCAGTAAAGAAGCGCTGCGCGAAGACGCTCCGGTGGTGATTTCCGCCGCGACCGGCGAAGGCGTGCGCGAATTGCTTGAGCGTGCCTACGCGTTGGTCAAGGGCGAGGCCGTTCCGACCGAGTGGCGTCGATAGTTTGCACTGCGGGCGCTTGCGCGCCTGAGCATCTTGCGCGTCATCTTGCAGTCCTTCGTCTGCGGCTCAGCGGCACAGTTGGCGAAACGCGGAAAAGAAATCAGCGAACTCCTCGCGGTACTTGTCGGCGATGGTGAGTTCAGCGATCTCGGCGACCAGCGAATCCTTGTCCTTGAGGATTTCGGCGCGTCCGCCTCCAGCCTCGGAAATCTCGGGAAACCAGGTGTAACTAGGCTTTTTCTTCACCATCGGCGGAGGCGCCTTGGGCGGGTCGACCTGGCCGGGCTTGCGGCTGCGCGGGGCCTTCGCCGGAGGATCTTCCTTAGGCCGCGTTGGTCGAGGCGGCGCATCGTCGGCGTCCTCGGGCTTCATGTTGGCCTCGCTGTCGCGGGCGATGATGCCGTAGAAACGCACACCCCTCACGAATCCGCGCTTGGCGAGTTCGACGCACAGCGTGCCCTCGCCCGGGTGTGGCGGAGCATCGCCGACGATGACGCAGGCGCGGATCGGCTGCGTGCTCGCGTCGGAAACATCGGGGAGCCAACTGAACTTCGTCAGCGCGAGTTTCATGGCGGCGTAGACGCTTTCGGGCGCATCGCCGCCACCGTCAGCTGAGAGCGACCAGAGTCTCGAGCGTGCCTCGTCGAGGCTGCGGGTGAAGTCCCAACCGCGCGTTTCCCAGTCGTCGGTGTTGTCGCGGTAACCGACGATGCCGATGCGCACGCCCTTGGTCACGCTGGCGAGAAAGTCGACGAGGTCGTCGATGCCGCCTTGCGCGTCGGCGAGTTCTTTGGACATGCTCGCGGTGCAATCGATCATGATCGCGAGATCCATTGGGCGGTCGGCGATGCCGGCGAGATACTTCTCAAACGCGGTGAAGCGCTCGCCGTCGAGTTCGGCGATCTTGTTGCGCGCAACCAGACGCGTGCCGGCGGGCGCGGTGGGCACGAGGGCGGCGGGGGTGTAGCCCGGCTTGATCTTGTGCTTTTGAAGCCACTCGCGCCAACGGTAGTTTCGCCCCGAGTCATCGCCCGAGGTGATCGCGGACAGGCGCGGCGAGAGCGCACCGCCTTGCGGTCGATCCATGCGCAGAATGATGCGGGAAAGCAGTTCATCCATGCGGGCGCGGATCGGTTTGTCGGCGGGATTCTTCTCGTCGTATTTCTCCAGCGCCGCGAGGCACTCGAGCGCGACGGTTGCTTCGTAGAGGTTCAGCGACTCTTCGCAGGGATTGATGCGGAGGTCGATGGATTTCTGCGGAAGTTGGTAGCGCGCGCGCAGGATCGCGCGCAGCACGCGGGGATCGGCTTCTTGCTCGAGGCGTTCGGGCGCAACGGCGATTCCTCGGCGAGCGAGGCAAGCGAAGGCGTAGGCGCGCACGCGCCAGGAACTATCGCCCGCCATCGCGAGAAGTCGGCCGGCGCTGGCCTCGCAGTCGAAGCGTTCGAGGCGCATGACCGCGAGTGCGCGCTGCGGCCAACTTTTGGCATTACCGAGGCGATTGAGCGCTTCAGCTTCATCGGCGCCGATGGCGGCGATTTCAATTTGATCGGGCGCGGCGGGGGTGACCTCTGCGGGCGTGACCTCGGTCGGCGGTTCATCTTGCGCGTTGGCACTGCGCGGTGATGCGCAGACAAGACCGACCGTGCAGACGATGCTCAGCGTCCATACGCGGCTCAGCGTCCATACGCGGCTCAGCGCCCCGGCGCGGCGAAAAAGATGGTTGGACTGCGTGAGACGCATCGGCGCTTCGAGTGTACGCTCGGATCATCTCTAGCCGAAAGGTTTCTCTGCCATGTTGGATCGCACTCTTCTCGAAGCCACATTTTCTCGCGCTGTTTCCTTTGACCGCTACCTCGCGAGCGATCAGTCACGCGCGGGCGGTTGGCAGACGGTGTATGACCGGGTTGTGTTGTCGGAGGTGCAGAAGGCGGAAATCGCTGGATTTACCCGTGAAATGAAGGTGTTGGTGGTGAGCGGCATTTGGTGCGGCGACTGCGTGCAGCAGGGGCCGATGCTCGAGCGCATCGCGCAGGCCAACCCGTTGATCGACCTGCGTTGGGTGGACCGCGATGCGGAGGAGGAACTTTCTTCGCGGCTAAAGATTTGTGGCGGCGGGCGCGTGCCGATGGTGGTGTTTGCGGCGGAGGACTTCGATGTATGCGCGATCACCGGTGACCGCACGCTCTCGCGCTATCGCGGACTGGCCCGAAGACAACTTGGACCGTCGTGTGAACTTCCGTGGGCGGAGATTCCTGTGGACGAGAGCGTCGCGGTGCTGCAGGAGTGGCTCAACGAATTCGAGCGCGTGCAGTGGATGTTGCGGCTTTCGACGAGATTGCGGCAGAAGCACGGAGACTGAGCGGTGGTGTTTGCGCCGACATCTGCGTCAGGACTTGCTTTGGGCCGACTCGCTCAGTCGTCGCAGCAGATCGAACGCGGCTAATGGCGTGAGCGCGTTGATGTCGAGCTTGCGCAGTTCGTCGATGGCCGGATGCTCGAGATATTCGGTGAACAACGAAAGTTGCGGAGTTGGCGCTGATTTGCGCCCCGAACCTGCGGCGGGCGCATGCGTGGTGGTGGCGACGATTTCCTTCACCCGCCCCGCGAGCGCGTCGGCAACCTCGACGGTGCCGAGGAGCTCGAGCACTTCCTTTGCGCGCGCGACGGTTTCACGAGGCAAACCCGCAAGGCGCGCGACATGAATGCCGTAGCTGCGATCGGCGCGGCCAGGCACGATTCGGTGCAGAAACACAACATCATCGTTCCACTCGCGCACGCTCACTTGTAGGTTGGTCACGCGCGCGAGCGTGTCGGCGAGTTGGGTGAGCTCGTGGTAGTGCGTGGCGAACAGCGTGCATGCTCCGCGCGCGGCCAGCGTTTCCGTGATCGCCCATGCGAGGCTGAGGCCGTCGAGCGTGCTGGTGCCTCGGCCGATTTCATCGAGAATAACCAGGCTGCGCGCGCTGGCGTGATGCAGGATGTTGGCCGTCTCGGTCATCTCGACCATGAAGGTTGATTGGCCGGAGTGGATCTCGTCGGCGCTGCCGATGCGGGTGAGGATCGCGTCGAGGACGCCGATGCGCGCGCGGGTGGCGGGCACGAATGAGCCGACATGCGCGAGCAGGGCGATGAGCGCGACCTGGCGGATGTAGGTGCTCTTGCCGGCCATGTTCGGGCCGGTGATGAGCGCAAGCGTGGGGGAGTCGGCGGTGGCGGCGAGGTCGGTGTCGTTGGGAACGAAGCTTGACGCCAGCATTCGATCGAGCACGGGGTGGCGTCCACCTTCGATGGAAACGCCTGTTTTCTGCACGATTTCCGGACGGATCCATCGTTGACGCCGCGCGACCGCGGCCAAGCACGACAGCGCATCGAGTTCGGCGGCGCGTTCACCGAAGGCAACGATCTCGTGGATGTGCGCGGCCACTTGTGCCAGCAGCGCGGTCCAAAGTTCTTTTTCGCGAGCGATGCCATTGGCCTCGGCGCGCAGAACTTTTTCCTCGAACTGCTTGAGCTCGGGCGTGATGTAGCGCTCGGCATTGCGCAGCGTCTGCTTGCGAGTGAAGCTTGGGGGAGCCTTGGCGGCGTTGATGGCGGAGAGTTCGATGTAGTAGCCGAACACCGAGTTGAAGCCGACTTTGAGCGATCCGATGCCGCTCGCAGCGATGAGCTCGGCCTGGTAGTTCGCCAGCCAAACGCTTGAATCGCGCTGTAATAGCCGCGTTTCGTCGAGTTCGATGTCGTAGCCGTCGCCAAACACACCGCCCTCGCGCAGATGAGTGGGGGCGTCAGACTTGATGGCGCGCGCGAGATTCGCGGCGAGCGGCGCGAGTAGCGGTGCGACGCGGGACAACTCGGCGCAATCGGCGGTAAACGCGGCGCTGGGAGCGAGGGTGGCGGCCAGCGGCGCCATCGCTCCGAGCGAACGGGCGAGCGCGAGAGCATCGCGCGGCGTGGCGCGGCCGAGCGCGGCGCGGCCGGCGATGCGCGCGACATCCTGCAAATTGGAGAGCTGCGCGAGTACGGCGTCGGCGAAGCGTTCGTCGGCGGCCAGTGCGGCAACGCGATCGAGTCGATCATCGATCGCCGCCTTGGTGGCGAGCGGATAGCAGAGCCAGTCGCGCACCAGGCGGCGGCCCATCGGCGTTGCGGCGGCGTCGAAGATCGAGAGCAGGCTGCCTTCGCTTGCGCCCGTGCGCAGAGTGCGTTCGATCTCGAGCGCGCGCAGGGTGGTGGCGTCGACGCTGAGGAACGCGCCGCGCGCGAGCCGTTTGGGCGGCGAAAGATGAGGAATTCGCCCGCGCGCATTGCCGGTCGCGTGCTCGGTGGCTTGGGTCTCGAGCGCGTAACGCAGGATCGCGCCCGCGGCGCCGATCGCCGGTTCGTCCTTGCTGTTGCCGATGGCGAAACCGAAGCCTTCCAGCGATTTCACCGCGAATTGCGCCGTCAGCGTTTCGAGCGCGTCCTGGGTGCGGAAGTACCAACCCGCGCGTGCGGTCAGCGCGAGCCCGCGGGCGGCGAGCTTGGCGAACTCCGGATGCACCGAGCCATCGCGCTCCTGCGCGTGCACCAGTTCGCTCGGCGAGATGCGGGCGATCTCATCGCCAAGCGCGCCAATCGGACACGACAACACGCTGAACGCGCCGGTGGAAATTTCGATGGAGGCGATGTGCGCCTCGGTGGCGTCGAGCAAGACCGCCGCAACCCGATTGCACGCGCCACTGTCGAGCAGCGCCTCGTCGATGAGCGTTCCGGGCGTGAGTACGCGCGTGACCGCGCGTTCAACCACGCCCTTCGCGTCCTTCGGATCCTGCATCTGTTCGCAGACCGCCACCCGATGGCCCATCGCAACAAGCCTGCGGATGTAGCCCTCGGCGGCGTGGTAGGGCACGCCCGCCATCGGCAGCCCTTTGGTGCGTTGAGTCAGCGTGATCGACAGCAGACGATGGGCGAGCACGGCGTCGCGGTCGAACATCTCATAGAAGTCGCCCATCCTGAAGAAGAGAATGCAGTCGGGGTGTTCGGTCTTGGCGCGGCCGTATTGGCGCATCGCCGGGGTGGCGAAATGCGGGTTCAGCGCGGGGTCAACCCAGGACACATCTACGCAATGATCGGGTGAGTCGGGAATGACGGGCGCGTCGGGCACACCTGCAGAATACAGGCAGGCGCCACTTTCTCGCGGAAACTCCTTTGAGGCGTTCGCGCAGACGATCCTCAAGCAGACGACCTAAAGCAGACGACCTAAAGCAGACGACCCCGCGTGAGCAGGGCCGTTTGCGTTCATATGGAGTGGATGAGGATCGAACTCACAACCTCCTCGATGCGACCGAGGCGCTCTCCCAATTGAGCTACCACCCCTGAGAGGGTGCGGACTATAGCAGGGATGTCCGAGCCTGCAAACGGTTGCATCTTTGAAATCACGCGGCTTCGTCCGCTATCCTTCGCGCCCCATGTCGATTGTTTCCATCCTCGGGCAAGAGGCTTCGGCCGCAGGATTCGCCGGGCTTTCGCCAGCCTGGCAGCTTGGGGTCTATTCCGTTGCCGTCGGAATCGCATCGCTCGCGGGCGGAGCGTTTACTGCTTCGCTCAGGCTGAGCCACCGCAAGTTGCAAATCGCGTTGAGTTTCGTCGGCGGAACCATGCTCGGCGTTGGCGTGTTGCACTTGCTGCCTCACGCGATCATTCTGGCGTTGGAGTCGAGCGAAGGCGGCGGCGCATCTTCGCACGGCGCGCTTCACGCATCGATCGATGGCGTGGTGTTGTCGGTGGTGGTTGGATTCATGGTGATGTTCCTCCTCGAGAGGTTCTTCCAGTTTCATCAGCACGAAACGCCTGAACACGCTGGTCACCACGACTGTTGCGACGATGGTTGCGGCGGGCATGACGAAGGCGCGAAGAAATCGGCGAAGCCAACGCCTGCATCGGCGCATCGCAGTGGACATGCGAAACAGGTCAGCGAACTTGGTTGGGTTGGCGCCGCAATCGGTCTCACTTTGCACAGCATTCTTGAAGGCGTTGCGTTGGCGGCGGCGGTGCTCGCGGGAGCCGCGCACGACAAGATTGCCGCGCTCGCAGGCTTCTCAACCTTTGTCGTGATCCTTTTGCACAAGCCGTTCGACGGCTTGACCGTGACCACGCTGGTGCGCGCGGCGGGGCGGCCTGCGGCCTTTGCTCATGCGGTGAACGCGCTGTTTGCGCTGGTGGTTCCCGTCGGCGCGGCGATGCTTTGGTTTGGCGTTTCGGAGAACGGCGCGGCCATCCTGCCTTACGCACTGGCGTTTAGCGCGGGAACATTCGTCTGCATCGCCACGAGCGACCTGCTGCCTGAATTGCAGTTTCATCGCCACGATCGGCTTGGACTTTCGGCGGCGCTGCTGCTTGGTCTTGGTTTGGCCGCGGCGATTGCGCGCATCGAGTCAAGCGTGGTGCAGTCAAGGGAACATGCGGGCCACGACCATGCGGATCATGACCATGCTGAACATGATCATGCGGATCACGCGCCATGAGCAAGGAATTACCGATGAAAATCAAGGCCGAAGTCGTCATCGCCGAACTCAACCGCCTGCGGGGCGACATCGACAAGGACATGGGCGATCCCGAGTACTTCGCGTTGCATCACGCGCTTTGCTTCATCTCGTACAAGATGGGCGAGTTTCAGAAGTACCTCGACGAAGTGGTGAAGCCCGGCGAGCATCCGTGAGTTGACGCGGGCGCGGCTGGCCTAGCGTCGACGCGCGAGCACAACCACATCGTCGTAGGCGCCCTTGATGTGCGCGGTGGTCATGACCTCGAATCCGCAGGCGCGCAGTTGGCGCGTGAGTTCTTCGTCGCGGTATTCGTCGAGGTGGTACACGGGATCGTTGCGGTGACCGTAACGCCAGTTCGGAGTTGCCACCAACAGCACGCCGCCGGGAATGAGAACGCGCCGAATTTCGGCGAGGTCGCGCATCGGATTTCGAAGATGCTCGATGACATCGAGCAACATGGCGGCGCGGAAGGTTGCATCGGGAAAGGCAATGGATTGCGCACTTCCTTGCATGCATTCAACGCGGTCGGAAAGTTCGGCGGCCGCGATGGCGACGCGCGCGCACGCGATTGCCTGCGGCTCGGGATCGAGCGCGACTGCGTGCATTCCTTGCCGGGCGATCAGGCCAGCGAACAACGCGTCGCCCGCACCGACATCGATCACCCGCTGCGCGCCGGGCGGCGTGTTGGCCACCAGAAAGGATGCGAGAGTGTCGGCGCGCCGTCGGTAGGCGTCGTGGGTTGTGTAGAGGTTCCAGTGGTAGGCGCCGCGCTCGTCATATTTTTCGAAGGGAGCGGATGCGCCCCAAACTGCTGCATTCCAGCGCAATCCTGCCAGAGATGGATTGCTGGCGACGGCGTCGAGATCGCAGGCGTCGGCGGCGAAGCCGAAGTGGGAGCGGAAGTGCGAGCTGGCGATTTGGTTGTTGAATCCCTGGGTTTCCATCAGCGCGTCGCTTGCGTCGGTTTCGCAAATGGTTGCGGCTGCGACAGCGACAACGCGGCCCGCGCGCCGTCGGCGAATTTCCAGCGAAAGCGACAACATCGCCAACGCGCCGTAGCCCGCACGCGGATCGAGCAACGCTTCGCCGCGCGCGATCGCGAAAGCTTCGGCGTCGACGACCATCACACCTGCGTCGATGGCATCAACTTCGCAATCAAACCGCTCGCCGTCGCGGGGCGCGCCTCGGCCGTTGCGAAAAAATCCTTTGGGGTGGAGGACGAATACCCCATGCGCCGACACACCATGTGCGGACACACCCTGCGCCGAGACGCTGTTGTCGTTGGGCGATCCGTCGGCGCGCAGTCTTCGTGATCCCGCCACGGCGAGAGCGTCGTGGTGGGTGAACGCGGCTTCGAGCGCCGGCGCCACCCGTCGGGCTCCGGCGGCGTTGAGGGTGAGATCCCAGACCAACGCGCGTCCCGACGCCAACCGCTCGAATGTGGCGAAAGGCGCGGGGGGCGCGAGCGGATCCTCGGAGGCGTGCATGTCGGAGAATCGGCGCAATGGCGGGGAAGTCTGCACTCTCCACCCTACGGTCACGCGTGTATCCTTCGACCTCACGCCAGCGCGTCGCGAATGGCCGTAGCAAGGAAAGCACCGAAATGTCCGAAGCCCAATCCTCTCAAGAGAAGCCGACCTACAAGGACTCGCTCAACCTGCCCAAGACGGCGTTTGCCATGAAGGCGAACCTCGTGCAGGCCGAGCCGCAGTCGCTCAAGCGTTGGGAGGACGCGAAGCTGTTCAACCGCCTTCAGGTCGCGCGCGAAACCGCCGAGCCGTTCGTGTTTCACGATGGGCCGCCCTACGCCAACGGGCCGATTCACATGGGCCACATGCTCAACAAGGTGCTGAAGGACATGGTCGTGCGCGGCGCGCTGATGGAGGGTCGGCGCGTGCGCTTCGTGCCGGGCTGGGACACGCACGGCTTGCCTATCGAGCACAAGGTCATGACCGAGCTGCATGAGAAGGGCAAGGCCGCCAAGCTTGACACGCTGACGCCTGAGCAGCGTCACATGGCGATTCGCCGCGAATGCGCGGCTTCGGCGACCAAGTTCATCGGTTTGCAGGCCGAGCAGATGAAGCGTCTGCTCACGCTCGCCGACTACGCCGATCCGTACTACACGCTCATGGCGCAGTACGAGGCGAAGACGCTCGAGGTCTTCGCCGATCTCATCGATCAGGGCGTGGTCATGCGCGCGCTGAAGCCCGTGCATTGGTCGATCGCTAACAAGACCGCGCTGGCCGAGGCGGAGCTCGAGTATGAGGACCGCGAGGATCTCTCGGTCTATGTTGACTTCGAGGCGAGCGATCGTGCCAAGGTCGCGGCGGCTTTCGGATTGCTCACGGAAATGCCCGAGCAAACTGGCGATGGCAACGATGGCAACGATGAGATCGACGAGTCGCGATTTCTCGATGCCACTCCGAGTTTTATGATCTGGACCACGACGCCGTGGACGCTGCCGGCGAATCTCGCCATTGCCGTGCATGAGCGCGCGCGTTACGCGTTGGTCGAGATCGACGGCAGCACGACGATTTTGGCCAGTGAACTCGTCGACAAGGTTGCGAAGAAGGCGGGCGCAGAGAAGATCGTCGTGCGCGGCGAGTGCGACGGCATTGCGCTGATCGGACTGGAGTACAACCATCCGTTCTGCCCGCGCAAGGGTCGCATCGTGGGCGCCGACTATGTCACGCTCGAGGACGGCACCGGCCTGGTGCACACCGCTCCCGGCCACGGCGCTGATGACTATCGCACTGGTCTGAAGGAAGGCTTTCCTGCGTATTGCCCAGTGCGCGAGGACGGCACCTACGACGACACCGTTCCCGATTGGCTGCGCGGCAAGTCGATTTGGACTGCCAATGCCGAGGTCGCCGAGCGTCTGCGCGCGAGCGGCCACTTGTTCCATGACCACAAGTTCATGCACTCCTATCCGCATGACTGGCGATCGAAGACGCCGGTGATCTTCCGCGCCACTGAGCAGTGGTTCATCGGCGTGGACCTGCCGGTGAAGCGCGACGGCAAGAGTTTGCGTCAGCGCGCGCTTGCGGCGATCGAGAGCGAAGTGCAGTTCACCCCGGAGTGGGGACGCAATCGCATGCGCGGCATGCTTGAGTCGCGGCCGGACTGGTGCATCTCGCGCCAACGCTCGTGGGGCCTGCCGATTCCTGCGTTCAAGACGGCCGACGGCGCGACATTCCTTACTTCGGCAAGCGTGCGCGCTATTGCCAAGCGCTTCGCCGAGAAGGGCAGCGATGCGTGGTTCCTCGAATCGCCTGAGCAGCTGCTCTCGCACTACGACCCTTCGAGCGATCCGCACGCGCCCAAGGGGCTCGATGTCGCGAGCCTCACCAAGTTGCAGGACATCTTTGATGTCTGGTTTGAGGCGGGAAGTTCGTGGAACTCGGTGTTGCGCGCCCGTGGCATCGGTTACCCCGCCGAGATGTATCTCGAGGGAAGCGATCAGCACCGCGGTTGGTTCCAGCTTTCGCTGCTGCCCGCGCTGGGTGCGACCGGCGTTGCGCCGTTCAAGCGTTTGGTTACTCACGGCTTCATCGTCGACAAGGAAGGTCGCAAGATGTCCAAGTCGATCGGCAACACCATCGATGTCGAAGCGCTGCTGAAGGAGCATGGCGCCGATGTTTGTCGCTGGTGGGTGGCGGGCGTGGACTACGAGAATGACATTCGCGCCGATGGCGAGTTTTTCAAGGTCGCCGGCGAGAGCTACCGCAAGGTGCGCAACACCATTCGGTACCTGTTGTCGAACCTCGACGGCTTTGACGGCGCCGAGGCCGACACGATTCTGTCCGCGATTTCGCACACGGGCCTGGAGTCGTGGATGCTCGCGCAGGTTGCGGGAACGCAAGCAGTGGTGCGCGATGCGGTGCGACGCTGTTCGTTCCGCGAGGCGCAGCTGGCGATCTTCACCCTTTGCAACGAGACGCTTTCGGCGGTTTATTGCGCGGCAACCAAGGATCGCCTCTATTGCGACGCGCGCAATTCCACGCGCCGGCGTGCGACTCAGGCCGCGATGTACACCGCCTGCGATGCGCTTTGCCGCATGCTTGCCGCGTTCCTGCCCCACACGGCCGACGAGGCTTTCCGCGCGCTGCGGTCCAGCGAAACCGAGTGCATCCACATGGAGCGTTACCGCACCTTGGCGTTCACCTGCGATCCGCGCTGGTCTGAGGTGCTGGCGTTGCGCGAGATCATCAAGGGCGAGCTCGAAAAGGCCAAGACGCGCGGCATCGAAAATCCGCTCGACGCGGGCGTGTTGTTGCCGGCCAGCCATCACCATCTCGAGGACTTCCTGCCCGACCTGCCCGACATGTTCGGCGTGTCGCGAGTGGTACTTGCGCGCGATCAGAGTTCGATTGAGATCGTCGATCTGCGCGGCGAACCCCGCTGCGATCGCAGTTGGAAACGCGATGCAACCGTGCGCACCCGCGCCGATGGCGGGATGCTCTCCGATCGCGACGCCCAGGCGGTGGGATTGGCCTGAGCGCGCGCCGAGAAGTTTGGCGGTTGGCGGCGTCCATCTGAAGTCCAGCAGAAGTCCATCAGGAGAATCGGTGTCTCTCGCGTTTTTTTCTTGACAATGTCGCGTTCAGGCGCACCATGAAAACGCTCAGTAGTGAGCATGGGCGGAGATCTGCAACTGGTTGGATGAGCGCGACGCGAGTCGCCTTGGTACCGAACCATTTGTAATCAGTGCCAGCCGTAAGGCCTGGCATTTCATCGAAAAGGGCGCTGAATCAGGCGGTCGATCATTGGATCACCACCAAAGGTTCAGGGCCCTTTGTCATTTGGAATGCCTGACATTCTGATTGTGGCTTGGCTGCACAAGGCCGGGCCGCGGAAACGTGGAAATAGGTTTGGGCTCGCCATGGGCGGCCCGCAACGCTTGTGCGAGCCTCAACCGGATACCGCGGAAAGTATCCGGTCGTTGCTTTTTTGGACCTCGACACGGCGCTGACTGCCCTTGATCGGCGTGGTCAAGTACATTTCGGAACGATGGTTCCGATGATCGATTTCCTGGCGTCCGTCCCGACCGCAACACTCGCAGCTTTCGCGGGCGCTTTCGATCCGACGCTGGTGATTGCGGAGTTGGGGACTGATCTCGGGCGCACCTTCGGCCGCGTGCATTCGCTGGTCGTGCACTTCCCGCTTTCGCTCGGCCTGGTTGCCGTTGCCGCCGAGTGGTGGCGCACCCTGAGCCGCCGCGAGGGTCTGTCGCCGCTGACGCTGCCGCTGCTGACAATCACCGCCATCGCCGCGGTTTTCGCTGCGGGAACGGGTTGGATCAACGCGTCGTTTGAATACGAGAACGACGGCGGCACAACCCTCCAGCTTCACCGTTGGATCGGACTTGCGAGCGCGGTCGCCTTCGTCGGGCTAGCGGTTTGGTGTCGGGTGATTTCGGCGCGGCTTGAGCTCGCGAGCGCGAAGAACGCCGTCACCATCGTCGACTTTCGTTGGACCGCCCTCGCAGCGGCGCTTGCCCTTGGAGTGGCTGGCCATTTCGGCGGCGAGCTCGTCCACGGCACGGGCTACACCACGGAGCTGCTCTTTCCTGCGGTGGCCAAGCCCGAGGAAGCGCCCAATGAGGCGGACGTAGCGGCGCTCACATCTGACGATCGCTACTTCCTGGAGAAGGTTCGCCCGATCTTGGAGGCGCATTGCCTTGAGTGCCACGGGCCGCGCAAGCAGAAGGGCGGTTTGCGACTTGATTCGAAGGCGTGGCTCTTCAACGGCACGCAGGACAAGTGGGCGGTGATTCCGGGCAAGAGCGCGGAGAGCGCGCTGGTGCATCGAGTAGAACTCGCACGCATTGATCCCGACGCGATGCCGCCCGAGGGTGACGGCTTGAATGTCGACGAGCAGGCAGTGATTCGCAAGTGGATCGATGATGGCGCGGCGTATCCGGAGGTTCGCGCTGGCGGTGGTGGCGGCGGTGGTGGTGTCGCGGGCGCGGCCGTTGTGGAGATTGCTCCGGCGGTGCGTGCGAAGGCCGAGGCGGCGGCGAAGGCGCTCATCGCGCGCGGCGTGCTGGTTCAGCCGGTTGCTGCCGACAGCCCGTTGTTCGATATCAATGCTAGCCGCGCCGAACCGGCGTTCTCCGATGCCGACGCTGCGCTCTTTGTCGATATCGCGCCGGTCGTTGCCAACCTCAACCTGGCCAAGTCGGCGATCACCGACGCGGGCATAGCTCAGTTGCGCGGCATGCGGTATCTCGAGCGCCTGCGCTTGGATTTCACAGCCGTTGGCGATGTGGGCTTGCAGGCGCTGGGCACGATGCCACGGCTTGAGTCGATCAATCTCGTGGGTTCGAAGGTCACGCCCGCGCTCGCGCAGTGGATTGCCAGTCAGCCGGCGCTGCGGCGCGTGTATGTTTGGCAGACCACACTCGACGATCCTGCTGCGACGAAGACCATGACCGCCGGTGGCAAGATCGAGGTCATCGGCGCGGATCTCCCGTTGGCGCAGCCCAAAGGCCCGCCGATGCCCGAGGACGCGAAGCCTGACGCGCCCAAGCCTGACGCGCCCAAGACTGACGCGCCCAAGACTGACGCGCCCAAGACCGAGACACCGAAGCCTGAGGATCCGAAGCCCACGCTTTGAGTTGTGGGTTTGAAGGCGGTGTTTGAAAACGCTGTTTGAAAACGCTGTTTGAAAAATGGGCCGTCCGTGGAAGTTGCAAGTGCGGTACGCTCAGCGGATGCTCACCAACGACACTCGTCGCGCCTTCATCCGCACCGCAGCAGGAATCGCCGCAGTTGCGCCGTTTTCTAATGCATTCGCTTCGGCGTTGCTTGCCGGAGATGTGACGACCGGCGAGGGCGATTTCAAGTATCGCGTGGAGCATGACTGGCTGACTGCGCCCGAGGGACTCGCGTGGGGCGACACCCATGGCGTTGCGCAGGACAAGGCCGGCAACATCTACATTTCGCACACCGTCGGCGGCGAGGCGAAGAAGGACGATGCGGTCTATGTCTTCACCAAGGACGGCAAGTTCATCCGCTCGATGATGCCGCAGATGAAGGGCGGCGGCCACGGTCTGGACACCCGCACCGAGGATGGAACTGAGTACCTCTATCACTGCGATGTGAATCACCGTCGCCTGATCAAGACCAAGCTCGACGGAACCGTGGTGTGGGAACACGGCGCGCCGGTCGAGGCCGAGTTCAACGGCGCCAAGTGCTACGCCAACGAGGGCGATTGGAACGCGACTAATGTTGCGTTCTCGCCCAACGGCGACATCTTTGTCGGTGACGGTTACGGCAAGAGTTTCGTGCACATCTACTCGAAGGATGGCGCGTACAAGCAGACCATTTGCGGCCCGGGCAGCGAGGCTGGACAGGTTTCGAGTCCGCACGGCCTGTGGTGGGACGATCGCATTGGCACGCTTGCGGTCGCCGATCGCGGCAACAACCGAATTCAGTATTTCGCCGAGACCTCCGCGGGTCAGCCGTGGAAGCATGTGTCGTTCGTCAAGGACGCGATGCGCCAGCCTTGCCACTTCAAGACCCGCGGCGACACGCTGCTGGTGCCCGATCTTTCGAGCGCGGTTGAGATTCTTGGCAAGGACAACAAGTCGCTCGCGATTCTTGGCGATGGTCACCCGACCGACCTCCGCGGCGCCGCGCGCAAAGACTTCATTCCCGGCAAGTTCGTCCACCCGCACTCGGCGACGTTCCTCGCGGACGGGTCGATCCTGGTGGTCGAATGGGTTCCGATCGGTCGCGTGACGCGTTTGGTCAAGGTGTGATGTCGCGCGCCGTGACGCTGCTGGCGGTGCTCGTACTCTCGCCGCTCATCTGCGGCTGTGGCTACGGCGGACCAGGACCCGCGGATCGCGTTGCCGTCGCCGACATCGTCGGGCGATGGACAGGACTTGGCTGCATCGAAGGTGCCGAGAGAAGAGAGATCGAGCTGGTCCTTCGCGCGGACCGCGCGTATTTCTTCCGATGGCTTGACGATCGCGCGGACGGAACGCCCTCGTCCGGGACCTGGGGACTCGTCGGCTCGTCGATCGTGCTGACAGGCCGTGAGTGGGAGGGATACGCGTCGGTCTATCCCGTTGATGGGCAGACTCCGTCGGGTTTCCTGCTTTTCGGCGGCGTGAAGGACTGCTCGGATCCCGATCTGTACATGGTGCTTCGCTGGTCGCCGATCGAGCCGTCGGACAAGCGGTGAACAACGAGGGGTCGCGCTCGACAGCCAACACGTCGAATCAGTGGCGACCTCAGGGCGAGGCATCCGTGCGCAGGGGATCGCAGCCGATTGCGCCGATCATCCCAAGAACACGCCGGCGATTGCGCCCGTCATCCAGCAGGCCAGCGCGCCCGCGACCATTGCGCGCAGGCCGATCTTGGCGAAGTCGCTGCGTCGGCTCGGGGCCATCGCGCTGAGTCCGCCGATCTGGATGGCGATCGATGGCAGGTTGGCGAAGCCGCAGAGCGCGTAGGTCGCGATCGTTTGGGCACGGGGCGAAATCGTCTGCGCCTTCACTTGCGCCGCGAGGTCGATGTAGGCGACGAACTCAGTTGCGATCACCTGCTGGCCCATGAGCGAGCCGACCTTCTGCGCCTCGCCGCCCGCGCCCATCAGCCACGCGAGCGGTTGCAGCAGGGTGCCGAGGATGTTCTGAAACGACAGCACGGGGAGTCCCAGTTGCGCGCGCCACGAGGCGATCGGCAGCCAGCTGGCGTTGACTTCGCTGAGCGCCGCCAGCGGCCAGTTGAGCATCGCGATCAGCGCGACGAACGCGACCAGCATCGCCGCGACATTCAGCGCGAGCCGTAGTCCGTCGCTCGCGCCCTCGGCGGCGGCGTCCATGACATTGGAGGTGGTGCGCGGCATGGACTTGAGCGCGTCGATCGACTCGTCGGGATGGTCCTCGGTTTCGGGCAGCATGAGCTTGGCCATCACGATTCCCGC
>Ga0114978_10001215_pt1 | contig 21756 bp, 19 predicted proteins | sample S_140212_EF_Meta_FD_87027 | JGI IMG/M metagenome (GOLD analysis project Ga0114978, IMG submission 87027) | Freshwater microbial communities from Lake Simoncouche, Canada to study carbon cycling - S_140212_EF_MetaG | ecosystem: Environmental > Aquatic > Freshwater > Lake | place: Lake...
AATTTTAAAATAGCATCTACTGGAGTAGGGGTTCAATGGCAACTTGGGTTACCTCGTGTCGACGCGCGTCCTGATGGACTAAGAAGCTAACATGGCTTTACAACTATTTACAGCGCCAACACTACCCTTAGCGCCTAGGGATTATGATGCTGAATATTTTAATCAGTTAGTACGAGCATTAAATACATATTTTAGGCAAACGGGTTCTACTACACCTATAGTTATAGATCAGTTAACATTGTTAGCCCTACCTACAAGCCCACTAGGTCAACGTGTAGGTACCGTTTATAACGATGGTGGATATTTAAAGATTGTTTTAGCAGGTACAATTAATGGCATGGCAGGTGCGGTTAACTTAGTGGGTATTGCCCCTACTATAACAAACACAACAGTAGCTATAACGCCCGCAGTACGCGCAGTAGCAATAACAGGCGTAGCGCCTACAATTACAGTAGCATAAGGGATTAGAAACATGATATTATTAGACAAATTCAAGGACTTCTACTCATGATGGATCAAACAACCCAAGGTTTAGCCTCACTAGGTCGTAATGGCGATACGATGCTTATGCACGTTAATCCTGATGAACTTCGTGGGTTACAAGGTTTGGCTATGTCTCATGGTGGTTCTTTATCAATTAACCCACATACAGGTCTTCCAGAAGCGTTTAGTTTAGGTAATATGTTTAAATCATTTTTACCTATGCTTGCTGGTATGGCTATGCCAGCTTCTGCTCCTTTATGGGCAGGTATTGCTGCTGGTGCAGGCGTAGGAGCTCTTACTAATAAAAATAAATTATTAGGTGCGGTAACTGGTGGGCTTGGTGGATATAGTGGGGTTGGTTTAGGAAATGCTCTTAGAGCTTCCGCAATGCCTGCAGCAACAGCAGGTGCAGCGGGGGGTGGTTATTCAGGTCTTGCTACTGGTGGAGGATATATTCCAGGTGCAACAAGTGCTGCTGATGTAGCTTATAATAGTGCAATGCTGGGTCCTACCGCAGGATCAGTTAATACAGGACTAAGTAATGTAGGTAGTTCCATGATGACAGATCCTAGTATTGTTAATGCTCAAAATGCTGCAAAAGCTTCTGGGTTTGCTAATTCAGCTGCTACAGGAGCTACTGGAGTAGATAAATCTTTCTTACAAGGTCTTGGTGACAAACTTAGTACTAATGTAAATGATGTAAGTAGTGGAGTAAGTAATATTGCAACAGGGAAAGAAGGAGCTTGGGATGCCTTTAAAGGTTCTTTTACAGATAAAGGACAACCTTTAATTAGTGATTTATCTGCTTATGGTAAAATTGCTTTACCTGTTGCTGGAGCTGCTTTAGGGGGTTTAGAAGAGTCTGATATTTATGGCAAACCTTTTGATATGGCTTCTGCAAAAGAAAAAGAAAAATATGATCCTTATTCACAACTTAATTTAAATCAAGATACAGGACTTCGTTTAGTAGCAAAGGGTGGTTTAATTAATTCCTATGCAATAGGGGGTCCTATTGAAGCTACTTCAGGTTCTAGTGTATATGGTAACCCTGACGGTACTATAGCTCAACAAACACCTAAAGATGATTATGGTATTGGGCGTCTTAATAATTTAGCTAGTGCTCAATCTATAAATCAAGCTAGTCTAACAGGTTATGCTGAAGGCGGTGAATTAAAGCTTGAAGATAAATTTAGTACAGCATTTGATGAAGCTCCAGTTATAACGCCTGAACAAGCAATACTTACTGAGGCTGCTAAAACACAAACACCAGAAAACGATATGAGTAAACTAGGTATTACAGGGTTAGGTGTAGGAAATATTCCTACTAATAATTTTGCGCCTGGTTCTTTAGCTACAATAGCTAATGCTATGAAAAACCAAAATGTTCCTCCTGAAGCAGCATTTGTACAAAACTTAACTGGCGCTAGAACGGGTTATGCTATGGGTGGTTTAACTGCATTAAAACCAGGTGGCTATTTAAGTGGTGGTGGTGATGGCATGAGTGATTCAATTCCTGCTACAATAGATGGTAAGCAACAAGCAAGATTAGCTGATGGAGAATTTGTAATACCAGCTGATGTAGTAAGCCATATTGGTAATGGTTCATCTAAAGCAGGATCAAAAAGATTATATGCAATGTTAGATAAAGTACGTAAAGCTCGTACAGGTCATACTAAACAAGGTAAACAAATTAACCCTAATCAATACTTGCCTGCATGAACACTGTACAGATAGTAGCCCCGAATAACATATATAGTGTTTGGGAAGATATAAAAGAATATTTAAATGCGTCTATTAATGTAAGCACTCATGATTGTACTATAGAGCAATTAAAAATGTTATTAGTACGAGGAGAACAAACGTTGTTAGTATCTGTTGATGAAAATAGTAAGCTTAATGGTGCAATGACAGTAGAGTTTATAAACTACCCTAATAACCGAGTGATGCACATTACAGCGTTAGGTGGACACGGAATTGTAAATGATGAAACATTTAGCCAAGTAGAAAGTTGGGCTAAATTGCAAGGTGCTACAAAAGCAAGTGCATGGGCACAAGAAGCACAAGCAAGACTTTATAAACTAAAAGCAAACTTTAATACTGTAAGATACGTCGTGGAGAAAGATTTATGAAATTATTTAACTTGTTTAATTGGGTAACTAACCTAGTAGAAGCATTTACATTCTACTCTGGTGGAGGTTCATCAGGTGGCGGATCATCTGCACCTAGTACTTCTACATCTTATTCTACAAACTTACCTGAATACGCTAAGCCATACTATGAAGAGTTAATGAAACAATCTTCTAAGCAAGCCTATGTAACAGATGCTTCAGGAAATGTAACAGGTGTTCAACCCATGCCTGTCTATACAGGTGAACGTGTAGCAGGGTTTACTCCAGGACAAGCAAATGTACAAGCCCAAACTATGGGCATGGCAACGCCTGGTCAATTTGGTCTGTCTGGCGCTGGTTTAACCACAGGTCAAAATATGGGTTTTAACACGGCTAATCTAGGGCTAAATCAAGCCTTTGCATATAATCCTAACAGCGCTCAAACATTTGGAACTACTCAAGCTAATCAATATATGAACCCTTATCAACAAGGTGTTACTGATATAGCATTACGTGAAGCTAGGCAACAGGGTGATATACAAAAACAACAACAAGCCTTAGGCGCTATTGGACGCGGTACGTTTGGTGGTGCTAGAAATACTTTAATGCAAGCTGAACAAAATCGTAATTTAAATAGACAACTTTCTGATATTCAAGCACAAGGTTCACAACAAGGTTATCAAAATGCTCAAGCACAATTTAATGCTGATCAAGCAAGACAACAACAAGCCCAGCAATATGCTTCTACATTAGGATCTCAAGTTGGACTGGGTGGTTTAGGTGCTGGTATTGATACATCAGGTAAACTAGGTGCTTTAGGTACCGCAGAACAAACAGCTAACTTAGAAAGATTAAAAGCTCAAGCTGCGACTGAAGGTGAAAAACAAGCGCTTCAACAACAAATTAATGATATGAAATATCAAACATTTCAAGAACAACAAAACTATCCTAAAACACAAATGGAATGGCTCAGTAATATTCTTCGTGGTAATGCAGGGGCTTTGGGTTCTACTCAAGTACAGTACACTCCTCAACCAAGTACAGCATCACAGATAGCAAGTTTAGGTTTATCTGGTCTTGCTCTTTCTAAAGCTTTAGGATAGGACTAATATATGCAATCACGTGCAGGCGGTATTGATTTAAATAAAGCTCTTAATGATTTAATTCAAGCAGGGATAAGAGATCCTAATATACTTTTAAAGTATAGTCAAAACCCACCACCAGAGTATGGTGCTAATGGTAGTATGCTTGTAAGTCTAGCTGCTAATGCTGTGGCTCGTGATAAAGAAGCTGTTAAATCAATGCAACCTTCTCCTAATACAACAATTGCAGAACAAATTCAAACTAAACTAGCCAGTGCTGCGCAACCTCAAGGGATTGCGGGCTTAGCTCCTCGAGCCTCAACAGCACCACAAGGTATTAATACTCCACCTCCTCCACAAAATATGGACGCTGGTGTTGCTAATTTACCTATTAATGATGCTATGTATAGTGATCAAAATTATGCAGGTGGTGGTATTGTATCTTTTGATAATGGTGGAGATGTACGACATTTTGTTGGTGGTGGTGACTCTTTTGTTAATCCTTTATCTAGTTTACCTAATGCTTATACAGATCCTCAAGATATTCGTGGTACTGTTATTAAAGGTTATAAACAAGCACTACCAGACATTTTAGAGAAAAAAGGAAGAGGCTTGCCTATTACTGAAACAGAACAACTTATTATAGATACGTTATATCAATCAGGGGATTATAATACTCCTATGTTTGATCTTGCTCCATCTAAAAATTTTATATCTCCTGAAGCACTAAAACCAAAAGCTTTAAGTTTATCTAATACTAATATTAAAGAAGATCAAATAAAAGAAGCCCCTCCGGCTGAAACTCAAACTGTAACAAAACCAGTAAAAGAAAAACCTGCGGCTCCTTCAAGTACAGGCATCGGTGGTTTAAATACATCTTACACTCAACCAAAAACATTAACTGCTATGATTGATGATCGTAAAAAACTTCTTGAATCTCAAGGCATAGATACATCTTACTTTGATAAACAATTAACTGAATTAAGAAAAGAAAAAGAAGAAGATCTTACTTCTTCACAACGTATGATGCAATCAAATATTTTATTTAGTTTAGCTAAATCTTTAGGTGAAACGCCAGGAGGACTCATGCGCGGTTTAGTTAGGGGCGGTATTGATGCTGGTCCTGTTGTAGATGCGGCTATGAAAGAACAAAAAGAAATTAAAAAACTTTCTAAGAAAGAAGAGCGCGCTACTATTGCATTACAACGCGCAGAAAAACGTGGTGATGTGGATGCAATTGAAAAAGCTAAAAGCAATCGCGAAGCAGTTGAAGCTGAACTTCAAGGTAAACATATTACTGGTGGGTATGGTATTCAAGCTGCTAATATTGCTGCTGCGGCTAAAGTTACTGATAAAACAGTAGCTAATCGAGATAGAGCCGTTGATAATGCTACAAAGAAAGCAGATACTATTGCTAAAAATAATAATGTTACTACTGCGGCAGAGTATGACGCTATTTATCAACCTATATTGCAACAAGAACTAGCAGCATTAGGTTTAAATTATGGATCAAATATTTCAAAAACTCCGTCTGGTAAGGGTAAAACAGATTTTAATACAGGTGTTTACCACCCCTAATATTAAATAATGAGACCGATTAAAATACCTGGCGTAGGGACTATACAGTTCCCTGACTCTATGACTCCAGAAGAAGTCACCTATGCTATTGAAAATGAAGTAATTCCGCAATATCAAGAACATCTTTCTAAAACAGGATTTGTACCTGCATTAAAAGCAGGGGCTAGATCTTTCATAGCAGGTACCGAAGAAACCCTAGGTTTTCCAGAAGCTGGTGCTGAGCAACGTAAAAAAGCCGAAGAAACTTATCAACCGTTTACCGATGCCGATTTAGAAGCTGCTAAACAACGCGGTATTTTAGATACTGTAGGCGCGTATAAAACTAAATATTTAACTGAACCTTTAGGTAATATTGCTGGACGATATGGTGCTCCTGTGGTTGCTGGTATGTTAGCACCCGAAGCTGGAGTGGGTGTTATAGGTGGCGCTGCATTAAGAGGGTTAGCTGGAACTGCTGTTGATATTGGAGCTGAAAAAGCTGAAAATATACAAGCACAAATTAATGCAGGTAAACAACCCGAAGAAGCTAAAGCATGGTTAGCTGCTCTTCCTCAAGCTTTACTTGCTGGATTTGGTTTTCCAGGCACGAGTCAAGTTAATAAATTATTATCCCCTAAATTATTTGCAGAAGCTGAAGCACTAGCACCTAAAGTTATTGCTGGAGAAACTACGCTTGCTGAAGCTAAAGCAGCACTTACAAGTAAAACTCAAGTATATTTAACTAACATGGGTATTAATACGGCTTCAGGCGCTGGATTGATGATAGGTACTGAAGATATTCGCCGTGCTCAAGCAGGACAAGATTTAATGAGCGGTAGTGAAATGTTAGAATCTACAGTACAGGCAGGTATACTATCTCCTATATTTGGTTTACTACATCCTTCTCAACGAAGTAAAGCTGAAGCAGTATTAACGGATGCTGATCGTCGTAATAAAGTTGTTGAATCCATTAATAATGAACGTAAACAACGTGATATTGATATTGACAATTATAAAAAAGACGCCGTTCTAAAAGAAAATTTAGAAAAGCAAGCAGAATTAATTAAAAAAAGAAATGAAGAATCTAAGACCTTTGAAGAAAGAATAAGTTATTTCTTTCCAGATAAAAAATCTACTAGTGGTAAATCTGCTAAGGATATGCAAGTTGCTTTAAATGAACCCTCAGGTGTTATGGTTAGCGATCCTATTACAGGTCAAGAACGTGAACTTACAATGGGAGAACACTTTGAACAAAAGTATCCTGATTTATTTCCTAAGAAAGAAGTTAAAGCCCCTGTATTAAATGAAACTATATTAACTTCGTTACTTGGAGATAAACATCCTTCTGTAAAAGCATTAAATGGTTTAGATTTAAGTAAAGGAGCTGAAAGAGAATATTTTGATACTGTTATAGATAAGATTAAATCTAGTTTAAGTCAAGATCAAAAAAATAAACTTGATGATTTTGTTATTAGATTACCTACTCTTGAAATGGTAGATGCAACAAGTGCACTTCAAAAAGTGATAGAATCTGGTAAAGAGTTTACTAATCCTTCTGAAATTAAAAATTTTTTATCTAAGGAATATAGTAAAGATCAGTTAACTTCGTTATTACAAAGCAATAAAAAAGTATTTAAGGACATTTTAAATGATTACAGACAATCTAAATCTGAGCCCACAACAGATGGAACTAGCGTTTCAGGTGTTGATGTCGGACAACTTAAAGACACCACCAGAATTGAGGGGGATAACCTTGGAACAGTGGACAATGCTGGGAATGATATTGGACGATATACTAAGGGAGAAGGACAACAGCCCGCTCCACTAGCTAAAACTACTACAGAAGTTTTAAAATCTGCTGAACAACTTACACCAGAAGAACCTACTCCCGTAATACCTGATGAGCCTCGTGAAATCTTAACAGATGAAACAAGAGCTACTAAAACATTTGTACAACAAGAACCTAAACAAGGCACTTACACGGGTAAACCTCCTAAGGGTGATGAAAATGTAGGGCTACCTCTTAAGCCTACATCTTTAATGGATCGCCTCCAAGATGCTGATCCTGCGGTAAGGTATGATGCTCGTATTGAATTAAGTACTGTTCTTAGAGAACAACGTAATATTGAACGCTCTTTACAAGAATCTGAACTGCTTAAAAAAACACCTAAAGGGGATTCTCTAGTTAATCGTGCTAATAGATTAGCAGATAACTTACCAAAAGAACGAGTTGATCTCATTGATGAATTACGCGATACAATGCGTTCACCTAAACAAATTAAACAATCTATTGATAAAGCTAAAAAAGCTTTAGTAGATGCAAGAATAGATAAACTTGTTACTAATATTTTACATCGTAAACCTACACCTGAAGAAGTTGCGGCTTTTGAAAAACTTCAAAATGATATGTTTAGATATGAACCTAAACGTTTAGGTAAAAATAAAGAATCTGTATTTGCTAAAGATCCTGAAGCTTTTAATAGTATGATTGATGCCTATATTGATGAGTCTTCTGGTCGTACCAAAAAAGCAGATCCAATTATAGATGAGTCTCGTGTTCCTGGTTCTAAACCTACAGGGCAAACTAAAGAATCTATTATGTACCGCTTGAAAGGTATGTTTGGTAGCGGTATTGATAGTTTAACTAAACGTGGCGTATTGAACATTGTTAACTCCGTGGCTGAGCTACCTAAACAAATACAAGAAAAGATTGGTGCAGATGCTATTGGCGCACATAGTGAAGGTAAAGCATACCTTATTGCTGATCGTCTAGCTCCTGAAAAGATACGTAGCGTTATACTTCATGAAATTGGTGAACACTATGGACTAGAAGCACTCATTGGTGAACGTAACTATAAAGATGTATTACAAAGTGTTATGGCGGGTAAAGATAAAGATGCCGTCATCAAAGCCGCATGGGAGCATGTATCTACTGTATATCCAGAATTAAAAATAGGTGAAAGACAATTCTTACGTGAGATTGTAGCTAAGATTGGTGAAGATGCTCCCTCACATCCTCTCTGGCGCAGAATCCTTAATGCGGTTCGTAACTTCTTAAAACAAAATAAATACAAAAACATGTCTGGTGAAGACATTCAAGACTTAGTCATGAACTCATTCAAGACTGCTATGAAGAGAGATTTAAGAATAGAACGTACAGGTATAGAAACACAAAATATAGGTAAATTTAATACTGAAGCATTTAAACGATGGTTTGGTAATTCTAAACTAGTTAATGCTGATGGTACTCCTTTAACTTTATATCATGGTACAGGTCAAGATGTAAGAGCATTTAAATTAAGTAAAGATGGTTCGTTAGGGGCTGGTATTTACTTAACTCCTAAAGCTGATTTTGCAAGTGGATATGCACAAATGGAAGGTGGTAATGTTGTTCCTGTGTATGCCCGTCTTGAAAATCCTTTAGTCATTCGTACTGAAATGGGTAAATCTGATCCTATGATTGAAGCATTAGTTCAACTTGGTGTTGATCGTACTAAAGCAGAAAACATAGTAGAGAAAGCTTATGAAGATAAAGGATATATTACTAAAGAAGTAATGAGCCGTGCACAGAAACAAGGATATGATGGTCTTGTACAATTTAAAAATGGTGAATTAGGTGAAGTAGTTGCTTTTAGTCCTAATCAAATTAAATCAGCTACAGGCAATAAAGGTACTTTTGATTTATCCCGTCCGGAGATTGAGTTTGCTAAGCGTAAACAAGAACCTAATCCAGAATTTAAAGTGCTATTTGAAAAAGCAGGTGGTATATATGATAAGGTTGAAGAACCTACATTATTCCAATCCCTTAAGGATGACCCTGTTAACTATGTTAAAGAACGAGCTAAAGGAGCCCCTAAGTTTTTAGATAAACTTGAGACTATGTTGTTCTCGTCTGATGCCTCATTACAAAATGCACTTCGTAAAGGTATGGAAGACATGGGCATGCCTTTTGATAAAATTAAAGATATGTTATTTAGAGCTTCTACATCACAAGCTCTACATCGTGAAGCCATAGCCCATCAAGTATTAGTAAAAGGTGGGTTAAAATATGATCCTGAAACCTTTAAATATGTAGCTATTGATAAACCAGGTAGCTGGAAAGGTGTTGTTGAAGCTTTAAAAGCTGCTGCCGAAGAAAATGGATTCTCTTATGAAGAGATGGAAAAGTATGCCCATCAAGCACTTATTGGTAGACGTTTACGCGGTATTCAAATTAATAATGATACCGTAGAAAAACGATATGTTGCAGAAATGGCTAAAGCTACTAATGCTACTCAAAGAGCTGCGGCTGAATCTAGATTTGAAAAAGATCATAAAATAGTTCATTTAACTGAAGCTCAACTTAAAGCAAGTGAAGATTTATTTAAAAAAGTTAAAGGAATGGATAAAATTGTTGATGAGTGGAATAAATCTCGTGAAAACATTTTAGACTTTGCAGTTGAATCAGGTCTATATACTAAATCTGAAGCTCAAGACTTATTAGATGTTATGGACTATGTGCCGTTCTATCGTGTAGAACAATTAGAAGATAAAGCAGGACCAAAAGAATTTAATCGTGGGCTTTTAGATATTGCAAAAGATCCTAGATTTAGAGGTAGTAAAGATCCTGTTAACAATGTCTTTGATAATATGGAACGCTGGATAAGTTATGTGGTTAGAAAAGGTGTAGGTAATCAATCAGCCAAAGATTTAAATGAAGCTGCCATGAAATACTTGCCTGGTGAAGTAACTAAATTAAACCCTAATGAAAAAGTACCTCATGGTATGAGAGGTAATATAGTTGGTATATGGAGCAACGGTTCCGTAGATAAGTATGTATATAAAGATCCTTTATTTGTACATGCCTTTACAGGTATGGAACCTATTGTTATTCCAGCATTATCAGCTGCATCTAAATTTACAAATCTATTACGTCAAAACATTGTACTTAATCCTTTGTTTTCCATAGGTCAATTATCACAAGATGCCTTTGGTGCGATGTTTGCTTCGGGTGTTAAACATCCTTTTGCTATTCCTGTACAAGTTTTAAAAGAGTTTATTGGTACACTTCGTGGCACAAGTGAAGCTCATAATATACTTATAGACTATGGCGCTGTTGGTAGGCGTGATTATTCTTCTGATGTTAGTCGTATTGATGCAGAGGTTGCTGCAGGATTAAAAGAACCAAGCTTATATGATAAAGCTACTAAACCTTTCCGTGCTTTATCTATGGCATCAGATAATGCTGTACGCCAAGCTATATATAATCAAACAATGAAAGAAACAGGTAACAAAGCATTAGCAATAGAACGTGCTTTTGAAATTATTAACTTTAGACGTGCAGGAGCTAGCAGTACTGTTAACTTCTTACGTCAAACTGTTCCTTTCTTTGGAGCTTATTTACAGTCTATGAATGTAGCTGCTAAAGTAATTGCAGGTAAAGGTATTGCGCCTATGGAAAAAGCTGAAGCTCGTAAAGTATTAGCATCTACTTTTGCAAAAGTTATGGTAGCAGGATTTATATATAATGTGCTTATTAGTGAAGATGAAGATTATAAAAAATTAGATCCTTCAGTACGTGATCGTAAATTACTTGGTCCTGGTATGGGCGGTATGAGCATACCTTTACGTATGGATATATTTACTGTAGCAAGTAAAGTTTTACCTGAACACATTTATCAAATGACTATGGCTCAAGGTACTGAAGATGCTACTAAAGCTAAACGTTCCTTATATAATGCTATGGGTAATGCTTTATTAGGTCCTAATGTATTGCCTCAATTTGCCAAACCTGCTATTGAAGTTATTACTAATCATAATTTCTTTACTGACAGACCTATTGTAGGTCAATACGAACAAACACTAGATCCTGATAAACAATATAGTGCCAATACTTCTGAACTATCTAAAGTATTTGGCAGTGTTTCAAATACTTCTCCGATGAAATGGGATCATTTATTTAAAGCTTACTTTGGATATACGGCAGGATTAGGATTAATGTTTACTGATCAATTAATATCTGCAGGTTCTAATAAGCCCCTACCTGATAAGTCCTTCCAAGATACTGTTGCATCAGTTCCAGGAATGTCGGCTTTTTATGCTAAAGAATTTGGTACTCGCGAAAAAAATGATTTTTATGAGCTAAGAGATTTAGTAGATAGAGCTGTTAGTAGTTCTAACTATTTAAAAACATATGGTACTCAAGAAGAAAAAACGCAATATAAAGAAGAAAACAAACAACTAATTCAAGTTAAAGCACAAGTTAATAATATTAATAGACAACTTGCTAGTATTCGTAAACAAGAACGTTTAGTTTATGAAGCTCCTAATACTAAAATGTCAACAGAACAAAAAGCTATTAGAATTAAAGGATTACGTGAGCAAGAAGAAAAAGCTTTACGAAATGTAAGTGCTATTAGAAAACGTGCGGGTTTATAAACGCCAGACTCGTATACCTTTAACACCATCTTCTACTACAATTTTGTGAACGAACTGAAACTCTAGTCGTTCACTTTCTTTTGTAATAGCAGCAATAGCAGCTTTAGTATCTATAGCAGGTAAAAATATAGACGTGCCAGGTTGAAACTCAGACCAAAGTATTTGATAATCTACACCGTTAGTTAACATTTCTAGGCACATCCAATGGTAAGTTATCTAATTTAATTTCATCAAATGATGAGTTATCGACCCACAAGCAGCGTTTACCTGAACCACTAATGTCTAAGCCTTTATGTAACACTTTTAAATCTCCTGACCTTGATCTAAGAACGTTGGCGTCTTTTAGTCTTTTAACAAAGTCGTCATATTCTACATTACCAAGTTGTTTTAAATACGTTTTTATTATATCGCAACCTATGTAAATGGTTTTGGTATCAGGTTCTATTCTGACCCGTAACTCATAGATAGGTCTTAATATAGGAGCTTCTTGCAATCCTGAACGAGAATCACTAACACTATTAATAACTAAAGTATTTTTTAAGTTCTCATGCAGGAAAGATGTTAATGTTTCCATAGCATCAAAGTCACGAGTCTTGAGATCTACTCTAGAAGATTCTAGTGCTTTACGAACTGCTTCTTGTACAGGCAACGGATCAATATTATGAATGCCTAACTGTCTAGCAATCTTGGCTCCTAGGAATACTGCTGCTAGTGTAGCAGAATACTTACGTTCTCTACCAGTTATATTCCATGCCTTGTCAATAGCAATCTGTGTTTCTTTTAACTTGATTTTTACTACTTCTAAGTTAGCTATAATCCATTGAGAATATATTTCTCCTGCATGTCCATAGTTTTCAAACAGTAGATCAAAATATTCATCAGCCTGTTCTTTGTTCATTGACTTATCTTCATCAATTTTTATCTGTAAAAATCTAGCCATCTCACCTGAAGATTTAGCATTTTCAGCAAAGATAACTGTTTTAAAATCAGTATTGCTTGATACAACACATATTAAATTAAATACTGTATCGTTATTTCGTTCTTTGTTTCTACCGCTACTATCCATACGGTTTTTACCGCGACCTGTTGACATAAATTTTAAGAAATCATGTAGTTGATCGGCTGATACTTTTGTAAATTCATCTACTGCTGCAGGTAAATTATTCATATAACCCATACGATTAATTACTGCATTACCTGTATCACCCCATAGTTGTATAAGGTTAGCATTCATAGCAGGATTACCATACACACTTGTCATAGCTTGTAAAATGGTAGATTTACCTTGACCTGATTCAGGATTATAAAAATTAATTACTGCTGATTTTTCTGTTGATTTAAAGAAAGGCATAAGTAATGAACCAAAAGCACAGAAGAATCCAAAAGCCCTAAGTTCCATGTTAGGTCTTTCATAAACGGTTATAGCCCTTTTCCATAGTTCATAAGAACCTTTTTTACTTAATGCAGGGTTAACATCTTTTAAGTCATCAGATACAGGTACAAATTTAATACCAAAGGGGCTAATTTCTCTATTACCTATAAGTATCTTTTTATATTCAGGGGTCCATCCATACTGTTTATACATGGGGGTAGATGGTTTTTGTTTTTGTTGATCTACAATAACTGCCATGATGTAATCAATAACGTTATCTAATTTTTTACCGTTTCTAACAATACCTTTGGCAGCTAAAATTTTACGTGCTTCATCACGAGATAATAGTTGTGTAAGGGGTGCAATAAATTCTTGTACGCCATCTTGTGGTAAATGAATTTTAAACCATGCACAAAAGCCTGAAGAATCTTTATCGTTTAAAATCTCAACAAGGTAGAAATCATAATCATATACAAGCACACCTTCTTCATCTTCGTTATCCATGGTTTTATATACACCACCATTTTTACCTCTGAAGTAAGGGAAAGGGAAATCAGGAACATGATAAGTAACTGTTTCACCTAATGCTTCTGACTTTGCTTGTATGACATTATCTGCCCCTTTAGCACGTAGAATAACTCTACCTAATTCAATAGGTGAAGTAATCTTACCTTTATGTTTACAATCCTTGCAACCTTCAGAACGTAAGCCTTCAAATTGTTTACATGTATGAGGACCTGGAATACCGTTAGCCTTAGCTTCTGTTCTAGCATAATCATAATCAGGATGATGTTTAGAGATGTTATGTATGGCGGCTTCAGAGTCTTCACAATAGGCAGCAATAGATAATCCTGATCTCCACAAGGGTTCTTCTATAGTTGCTTGCTTAGTCATAATGTGTGTAAGTTGTGGGCAGCCTTCGTTTTTACGGCAACGTTCAACAATCTTCATAAACTTAGATGAGTTATTACCTAGTATAGCTTTAGTAGCTTCATCTAAAGGACGTTTAGCTTTAGGTTTGTCTGATATATGTATAGGGATTAAGCTTGCTATTTCATCGAAGGGTGTTGCTATACCTTCATTTAAAACAACAACTTCTACAGGGTTAGCAACATCTTTAAAATTCTTTGTGCCAGGAACTCGTAGAATACGTGACATGTCAGCAGTACAAGCGCCATCAGCTTTTAATCCGTGTTTAACACATAAGAACTTAAGACCTTCTGCTACAGGTTTCCATATAGCTTTATCTATAGGCTCTGTTAAAGACCAATAACAATGAATGCCATTACCTGAGTCTACTATAGTGGGTATAGGGAGTTGTGTTACATCGGTGAAAGCACGTAAGGCTATTAAAGCTTGATCTTTAGTTTCGTAGTCTTTCCATTTACGTTTTTTGCTATCAAAACCGCAATCAATATCTAACCAAAAAATACGTTGTTCTTTAGCGTTTAGTGCTTTACGTTCGGTAGGTTCTATCCATGAAGAACAAGCAAAATAAACGTCTTGTTTATCTTCTAAAAATTTATTAGATACTGTTATTGCTTCATCAATAGAATTTACAAATTTGGGGGTGACTATATTTTTTTGATCTTTACCACAGATACAGTAGTATCCACTGTCAGACCATATACTTTGTAAAAATTCTTTTGTTTGCATGTTTCTCTCGAAATAAGTTTGTAACTAAATAGGTGCTATCTTATGCAAATGACAGATAGCGGTGCCATATTATTGACGTGACATAAAGAGGAGATCCCTGTCACTCTACTTGCATTGTAGTTATTTCTTAGGTTGTTTATCTATGAACTCCAATATTTTGGGTTCTAGATGCTTTGAAGGTTTTGCTTTGCCAGAGAACCAATCATACACCGTTTGTCTTGAAACGTTAAGATCTTTCGCTACTTGACTTGCGGGATATTTTAGGGCTATGCATAACTTACCTAATAAAGTACCTGAAGTTTCCGATGCTTTAGTATTGTTTTCAATCATTAATTGGGAATATCCTCGCATGATTATGTCCAATCCGATACTAAGTCATCTAAACTAACATCGCCTTGATCAACCTTAGGTGCTGCAGGTTTTGGTGGAGGAGGTGGTACTGGTTTTTCAGCAACACGCACAACAGGTTCAGGAATATCATCTTCTACTTTAGGTGCAGCTACTTGAGGACGTTGAATAGGTTGTTGTTGTTTCTTTGTTTCAAACTCTTCTCCATCTTCTTCTTTATTAACGCTTACTGATAATGTAATAGCACGTTTAGCTTCATCTGAAGTTGACTTTATAGCACATACTGCATACTCTTCATCATTAAGAACTCTGATAGGTTTAAAGCCAATCTTTGTACTTGATGAGTCTTCATCAAAACTTACACGTGATACAACCGACATTAAATTCTGACCATTAGCACGGACGTAATCTGTGTATTCATGTAGTGGTTTACAATCTTTTGTACCATTACCAAATATAGATTGAGCAGGTAATGTCATTTGATAAACATCTCCGTTTAAATCATCAGCACGAATTACTGCAATACGTCTACTAAATCTACAAGCCTTAGTTCCATTAGCGCCTGAACCTTTAATGTTTTGTGCACATGATATACATGCTTCTGATTGTCTTTCAACAACAGCATCGTCAGGCTTTATACTATCTGATGTCCAACATGTAGGTGGTGGCATCTTCTCACCAGGAACATACGCTTTAGAAAAATACATTCTATGCACATGAGGTGATGCATTAACGATAACTACTTCGAGAGCATCTTGATTAGACTTCTCAATCTCTTTACCATTAACCATTAATCTAAACTTACCACCACGTATTGATATACGTTTAGCAGTTGATGTGCTACCTGTAATGTTTGCAGTAAAGCCATCATCACGACGTGAAGTTGTTGCTACTGCGGTGCTACCAAATATATCTAACTCTGTACTCATACTTCCTCCTTAGTTCTGCTTTTTGTTATTCTGACTGTATATTCACTTGTTGCTTGTAAACCTGGCGGTGCTTTGTCAGGGTTAGTTTCTAAAAATTCTTTTATTACTGATTGCACAAGACGTTTTTCGTAAAACTCAGGGAGATCATGTTCTTTTGTAAACTTATACATTTCTGCCCAATCGCTAGTCCAATATCTTGTTCTTAAAGTTCTTGATAAGGTTCCAACATTAGTTTTTAAACTAGTTACATTTAAAGTTCTACATGCTTCATTGAGTGCCATATCAACTTTATCTCTTTGTACTTTTATATCAGTTATTTGTTTTTCTAATTCATCTATCTTGTCTCGCATATTGACAGAGACTTGCATTAGCTTTTCTATCTGATTATTATCTAATTCCACATCAACTCCTTTCAAATATTAAGAGATACAGTATAGCACAGTTATTTACTTTGTCAACTCTTTTTATAATTAAATAAAACCCATTCAGCAAACCTAATAAGTTCTTCAGGTGTGGCGTTATGTTTCATTGTGTTAGCTTTGTGACTAATAATAGTTACATTACCTTTAATGTAACCCTTTGAATTATCTATTCTATCTAACGATGGTGAATTACTACTTGGTCCTTTTGCTCGGGACTCCGATATATTTTTAATAATAGGTATACCCAATATAGGACATATAAGGGGTATCTGTATATCTGAAACATCTATATTAAAATCTAAGTTTTTTCGTTTAGCTCTATCTTTAGCATGCTGTTGAATAATTTTTTCAGGGTTTTTTTCACGATACGACCTTGAATATTCTGCATGGCTAATGCCTTCTTTATATTTTTTAAGCATCTAGTATTTTTCCAAAAGGAACTAATAACTGTTTAGGTACTAAAAAAGCTTTCTTTGGTTCTGTATCTCCGTTGCCTACAAATTGAGTATGAACAAGTTTATTTAGAAATATACAGTTAACTATATCCATAGGCTTTATCATTAAAAATATTTGATCATCATAGAATATCCATTTGTCTGCAGTTGTTACCATTAACCCTGAGGGCTTATTAAACATTTCAATTTCTACTACTAAGTTGCCTGTTACATTACTCATGGGGTCATATTTAACTTCTATTGACTTATGAGTTTCAGGTATCCATATATCATAACCTTTATAGGCATTTATTAATGTTGCTGATGGGCATGTCTTTTGTATAAGGCTTAAAACTTTTAGTTCTATTTCTTTGCCCCTACCTAAATCTTTTTGGAAACTATTATTTATATCATTCATTTAATTCTTCCTTATATAGATCAACTAGTTTAATGTGGTTATCAATTTTCCCTTGCAACATTTTATAAATTTTTTGTTCAACGGGAGAGCCTTGTAGGTGAACTACGGTCATCTTGTTTTTTTGTCCCGCTCTATCTACACGAGCGCAACATTGTATGTAAGTCTCAACAGACATCACGGGTGACCAAAACACAACTACGTTAGCTGCGTGGAGAGTGACGCCATGTGATGCAGCTTGAGGTTGTATAACTAATACTTGTGGGTCTTTAGTTTCTTGGAAGCGTTTAAATATATCAGTTCGTTTGTTCATAGTTACATCACCATGTATGGCTTCACAAGTTATATGGTCTTTGTGTAACTCACTTAATACTTTTTCTATGCTGTGTCTAAACGGACAAAAGATAAGCACCTTATGACTAGCTTCTTCTATAATATCTTTTAAGGCTGTCATGCGATTACTTATATCAAACTCTATGACTTCCGATGTGTCTGAATAAATAGCGCCTGCACTTACTTGTAAAAGTTTAGTTAGCATAACCCCTGCATTAACAACAGTAATTTCTTCACCTGAAGCTTCCATATACATATCTTTCTTAAGCTTCTTGTAATACTTATCTTGTTGAGGTGTTAAAGGAACTTCACGAGTTGTATACAAAACATCAGGCAAGTCAAGACATTCATCTTTTGTATAACGAATGGCGGGTTGAAGTGTTTTAAAAACAATATCTTGAGCATTAAATCTAGGCACCCAGGTGAACTGACTGACTTTCTGCATTACCATATCCTTAAAAGTTCCTGCATATTTAGGTACGGATGCGGGGTTCACAAGTCTAGCCAGTCCATATGCGTCAGCGGGAGATTGAGCAGCGGGTGTTCCTGTCATAAGCCATAACCATGTTTGAGGTGTTACTACACGGTTCATAGCTTTCCAGCGACGTGTTGTGACGGTTTTGACATAGTTAGCTTCGTCTATAACTATTAAATCAAACCCGCCTAACTTAATTTCTTTCTCTACAACTTCTATACCATCGTAATTAATAATAACTACGTCTGTATTTTCAGCTAATACTTTCTTTCTTTTTTCAGCCGAGCCATGAGCAATACCAACTGACCTATGCATAGCCGTTTTAAAGAAGTCTGATTGCCAAGCTGCTTGCATAATAGATAGAGGACATACTACAAGCATACGTTTTATCTTACCTTGATTCATAAGATAATCTGCCGCCCATATAATAGCTGATGTTTTACCTGTGCCTGCTTCTGATAAACAATAGGCACGTCTGTGTGCAGATAAAAATTCTGCTGTTACTCTTTGATGATCAAATGGCTTATGAATACCTGGATACGTGTAGTCACGTGATATAGGTGAAGGTGGATTCTTAACCTTCATGTCTGATAATGTTAATACTTCATCTAATCCCCAATTAACAAGGACTTGAAATACGCCATTATCATATTCTTTATACAACTTACTTTTAGGTATCTTATCTAATATAAGTTGTGGTCTCTTCGTGTTAACGATGAGAGCCTTATCTTTGTATACTTCCAATGCAATCTCCTAAGTAAAAAGATAAACGCGTCACCGAGAGAGGTAGCGACGCGTCTATTTACTGCAACTGGTTAACACACAAAGTCAAATTATTTTTTGAGGTTTTCTTTGCTGTTAACTGACGTGGTTTTACCGCACTCACGCCTTACGGAAAACTTATTTCTTTTTAGGAACGTTTCTCTTTAACGAACCATCACTATTACGTTCAAATGAACTGTTAGCGCTTTTACTTCTAATTCGCATATTGCTAGGGGTATTACTACCACCTTTACTTAAAGGGACTACATGATCTACATCTTTACCGTCACCCTTTGATACTTTACCAGCTTTTATCATCATTCGTCTAGCTTTATTTCGAGCTACACGTTTTTTAATTTGATCAGGCTGCGCCTTATATTCGTTTTCTTTTTGATAATCTCTTGCCATTACTTTCCCCAATGTGAACATGATTGAACAGGGCAGAATTTCCTACAAGCAAAATTAGGGACTGCGTTAAACACCCCTGACTCATAGGCACTGCCAATACGTAACACCATTTTACCCCATTCTGCAAACATGTCATCTATTTTGTCAACTGTATAGTCTTCTTTTAGTATCTCTTTACTTACCAAGAATACCAATCCAGACTTGATTTTTAACATATCTGGGAAGTGTTTAAAGATAGCTACACTAAACAAAGATAGCTGTCTAGTATCTGCATACTGACTTGACTTGCCTGTTTTATAATCAATTAAGGTTGCCAACTTCTTTTCATTATCAATTACTAATAAGTCTATAACCCCACGCCACCATACATTAGGAGCAAAGAAGTCACAGGGTTCTAATTCTTTAGTTAAGCCTAGCTTATACTCACAATACTTATCACCTGGAATAGCTATTAATCTGTCAAGGGTTGGCTGAAACATATTAAACTTGTCAGGCAAAGGTGTAGCACTTTTAACATACAACTCACAAGCTTTGTGAACTTCGTTGCCATAAAGAAAATGCTCTACATTTGGGTCTTGCTTAATATCTTTGGCTACATATAGATGATAGTATTGCTTAGGACATTTTTCAAAGGTAGTAGCACTTGAGTAAGACCACGTTTTAAATTCAGCCATTTATTTTCCTATTTAATTCTTGCATGATCTTTGTCCGCTTCTTGCCTTTAGGTTCGGCTTTACTAAGGGCTTCGTTTAATTGCTTAACGGTATACGCTTTATATTTAGGTCTATCATTACGCGTAAGCATAGATTTATTATGCCGTCTACTTGGGTGTGTTTGTTGTGTCGCCATGATCTACTTTCTGGACGTTGCCCGTTGATTTATTAAGTTCATACTCTGCTAATGATTCTTTTTTCTTCCTAAAAATTAAGTCAAAGTTCTTTTCAAACATTTCACTATTAGGTTTACTTTGTAACCAATCACCTGTTACATCATTACGTGCAGTCTTTTTCATACTGTGTCCTTATATCTTTTAGTAAGTCCTCGAAAGATAACTCACTTTTATCTTTGGCAAATTCAACACTCATAAGATACCGAGTCGTTTCAAAATTATATACTGTATGTGGCACTTGCGTATTAAATATATAATACGTTGCAGGTTTATATTTTAGTTCTTCTATATTAAATACAACGCCGTCTTTGTTAGGAGCAAAGGCGCATACACTCCTATCAAACGGAGTCAATAACATGTTGATACCTACACCACGTCTTGTATCTGTATGCCAATCATAGCAAGTATAGGGGTCTAGTCTTACTATCCCAACCATAAATTCATATCTTGCGTGTAGCCATTTAAAAAAATTATCCCTGTGTATTATGTCAGGCGGTATAGGTTTAACATTAAAGTTGTAGTGTGGAAACCATGGTTGAGGATTGAAGGCGTAGTCATATAGTTCTTTAGCTATAGTAGACTTAGTTTTTATTTCATAGTAGTTCATTACTTAGCATCCATATAGTTATCACCTACACCCACTTCACAACCTAACGGTAAGTCGCTACACCAAGAGGGCGCAGTAGTCATACACTGTTTAACATAAGCTACACAATCATCTACCTCGGTATCTTTACATAGCATAACTAACTCATCATGCACAGTCATTACGACAGTATACTTCTTTGCTACTTGTATTAACTGTTCTGCAATTATATCACGAGCAAGCGATTGTATACAGCGTTGAAATGTTTTAGCGGGGTGTATATATTCGGGAATAATGGTTCGACCCATTAACTTATCGTATGCCCATGACTCACCCATATCTGTCTTTAATTTACGGAGGTTAGGTAGTCCTAACATCATACCGTTAGGTTTCATCATGCCTTCATGAGGGACACTTACTATTATCCCGCCACTACCCATCGTATAGTGTTGCCCTGCACGGACGGACTCAAGCATTGTTCCTGCATCTTGCCACGCTTCAACAAGTTCGGGATTAGCTTTGCGATACGCATACACAATATTTTTAACTTCGTGGAGTTCTTTCTTAACACCCCCTTGTTTTAGGATAGAGTGCATCTTAGCCGCGCCTACACCATAGATACCCGATAAGTTCACTACCTTAAAGATAAACCTTAAGTCCTTATCTACTTCTTCATACTTGATACCTGTTATTTCCGCTGCAGACTGTTTATATAAATCAATACCCTCTCTAATCTGTTGTATCTTAGCCGTTGATTGAGCGAACCAATAAGCTAACCTTAACTCAATATTACTTAAGTCAGAAGCTACTATCTTATAACCTTTAGGCGCACATATAGCACGACGTAACTCTGATGATCGTGGTAAATTCTGTAGATTAATACCGTCTACACCACTCCATCTATGAGACACAACCGCACCCGCATACTTTAACGGGACGGGTAGCTTACCCCTGTTAGCTATTTGAATAAAGTTTTCTGTGCGCGTCTCTTCAATTGTCGACTTGTTACCGATACGAGCAGCAGCCAAAGCTTGAACGTATGGATTTTCATGCTCAAGTAAAGCTTTAAATTCTTCATCA
>Ga0114978_10001216_pt1 | contig 21748 bp, 20 predicted proteins | sample S_140212_EF_Meta_FD_87027 | JGI IMG/M metagenome (GOLD analysis project Ga0114978, IMG submission 87027) | Freshwater microbial communities from Lake Simoncouche, Canada to study carbon cycling - S_140212_EF_MetaG | ecosystem: Environmental > Aquatic > Freshwater > Lake | place: Lake...
AAGTCGAACGTTCGCAAGCGCGTTCAATTCGAAGAGGTCGTTCTTCGCGAGAACAGCTGCCCCGGCTGCGCCAGTTCGCTCGTCGTCGACATCACGCTGGAAGGCCACGACACCGTTCAGTCCAGCCGTCCGGGAGTTATCGAACCGTTCCCCAACGAGTCGTAGGACGAAAAAAGCTCAACAAAATACGCGGCCTCTGTGGGGCCGCGTATTTTGTTGTCAGTTCACGTCGGCCAGAAGCCTGCCGACGGCACCGAGGCACGAAAGAAGCCGCCCTCAACGCGAAAGCGTGGAGGGCGGCTGTCTCAGCGCTAAATACCCTTTTTTAGGCGGCCGGAGTTTTCGCCACAGTCACGCTGTAATCGGGTGAAGAGACGGAGAACGCTGTGGCCGTTCCCTTCTCCGCAATCAAGTCCAGAACGTTCTCGACGATTTTGTTGGAGCTGCGACGAGGATCCTTGCGAACCGGGCCGGCCGCGAGAGTCTTGTTCACTTCGTCTTCAGAGTTCATGAAGCGCAGCAGGAGCTCCTCATCGGAGATACCGAGAGCGAAGCGCGAACGAATCTCCTTCAGGCTGGGCTCTGGGCGTTCCCAGTTAATGAACTTCTGAGCCCGCGGGCTGGAGAGAACGCGGTCACGCACATTGGGATTCACGGTGCCGTGAATGGGGCCAAAATGCCCCAGCAGATAGTGGATGACTTCGTCTGGCACGATGCTGTACGGGTCACCCGTGACAATGTTGAGGACGGCTTGAATGCCGACGAACTGGGAAAACGGGGTCGCCATGATCGGCTCGCCGAAATCTAAGCGAACCTGAGGGATGGCATCGAGCACCTCGTTGAGACGATGAGCCATTCCGTGCTTGCCGAGCTGGTTGATGAGTGTTCCGGTCATGCCACCGGGAAGTTGGTGGTCGTAGATGCGGGGATCGAATTCTGCAGGGACGCCGAGGAGGTGATTTCCGGCGAGAGCAGCGCGCGTGAAATTCTCGGCTACGGGGGCGAACATGCTGCGGTCGAGGGAGTGGGTGTGGCCCATGTATTCGACAATGTCGACCATGCTCTCCGTGGACGGCAGTGATGCCCCGTTGGCGAGCGGGCGCGACGCGGTGTGAATGCGGTCGAAGCCACTCTCAATGCCCACGATGTAGTTGTGCTGGGCCATGCCCGCATTGTTGTGGCAGTGCAGTTCGAGGGCAACGTTGTGGGCAGCGGCACGAAGGGCAGGCAGAAGAGTTTTGGCCCGTTCCGGTTTCAGGATGCCGGGAGCATCCTCAACGTAAATGGACCGAACACCCGCCCACGAGGCCATTTCTTTGGCTTGGGCGGCAAAAAAGGCATCGTCATGAACGGAGGTCAGGCCATACATGATGGAGGGCAACGCCTCCCCGCCGGCAGCCGTGATGACGCCGACCAGCCTTTTCATGACGTCGAGGTCATAGGCGCAGTCGTAAATCCAGAAGTTTTCCACCCCGTGTTTGATGATGGTTTGGACCCACAAGTCGATGATGGATTCCGGAGCGCGAGCAAAGCCCATCACACTGTGGGTGCGCATTCCGCACCGCGTCTTGTTGCCGGGAAGCCCCTTGACCAGAAAATCCATGGTGTCCCACGGGTCATCGTTGAACTCCCGCACGAGCACCGTGAAGACACCAGGACCGGTGAGGTCGATTGTTTCAAAACCTGTTTTGGCAAGATAAGGCAAGGCATCGGTAGCATCGTAGGCACGCATGCGAAGACCCCACAAGCTTTGCGTTCCGTCGCGAATAGTCTGGTCTACAAACTCAACATTCATTGTGGCGCCTTTGCCTAAATCAAACAATCGGTTGGAAGTTTAAGTATACGATTAGGCCGTCGTGGCGGTCAAGTTATCGCGTTGACTCAGAGAAAACTTCCGCCGAGCCCCAGGCGTTGCCTCCGAGCAAAATCAATGGCAGTCACATTCGGGGCAGACTCTTCGACGTCACCGCACCAGGTTGGGAAGTCTGTGCACAATCGACATTTCGGCTTCGCGAACGATGCGCTCGATAAGTTCGGCGCACGGAGGAACGTCGTTGATGAGCGCCTGTGCAAGACCCGCCCACCAGATGCCCGCTTCGGTGTCTCCGGTCTCATAAACACTTTTTCCCCGTTTGCCCGCAACCAGATCGCGCACTGCAGGAAAATCTCCGCCAGCGGCCAGAATTGCGGCAACTTCGTCGGAAATTGAGTTCTTCGCCACGCGAGCGGTGTTCTTCAGCTCCCGAAAAATAAGGGTCGTGTTCAACTCGTCGTTCTCCACGATTTTTTGCTTAACAGCCTCGTGAATCGGGGCTTCTTCGGTGGCCATGAAACGTGTCGCCATCAGGATGCCATCGGCGCCAAGCGCCAAGGCCGCAGCCAGACCTTGACCATCAGTGAAGCCACCTGCGGCGAGAATGGGGATGTCGAGGAATCGCCTCACTCTGGAAACTAAGACCAGGGACGGCACGTCAAGCTCGCCGGGGTGTCCGGCAGCTTCGAAACCAATGACCGCCACGGCATCGACCCCGGCTTCTTGTGCCTTGAGAGCATGCTTGAGGCTTGTGACCTTGTGGATGACCTTGATGCCCGCGGCACGGTAAATCGGCACAAACTCTTTCGGGTTTGACCCAGACGTCTCCACAATTTTGACCCCCGCATCCATAATGACCGCACGGTATTCCTCGTAGGGCGGCGGTGAAATGGAGGGCAGTGTCGTGACGTTTACGGCGAAAGGCTTATCGGTGAGTGCTTGGCACTGAGAGATTTCGTCGGCGAGGGCCGCCGGCGTCGGAAAGCTTAAGGCAGTGATGGTTCCGAGGGCGCCGGCGTTGGAAATGGCGGCAGCAAATTCACCATTCCCGATCCATTGCATCCCTCCCTGCATGATGGGGGTTTCTACCCCGAAACGTCGGGTAAATTCTGTCTCAATCATTGGAGTGCCCCTTTGGGGGAGTCGTTGGTTCGGCAGTTCCTGGCGGTCGACGCTGGCGTGGCAGGGGGATTCACTAAACTACCAAACGATTGTACAATAACAAACGATGTGGGTGAACCTCAAGCCTTTTGACGCTTGTGCCTTTCGAGCAACGCCCATGCTGAGACGAAGGAGTCGCGTGTGAGTGCCCAGGAATATTGTGAACCTTTCGTCCCTCTCTCCGCAGGGGGGCTTTTCTGATGGGCGCTTCCAGTGCGAACGAGGATTTGCATCCAGTTCCCGCATGGGGACACTCTCACGGACTGAGTCAGCTCCGAGGGCCAGAATCGTGGGCGACTGTTTCGGGCAGTGTCATTTCAGAAATCCAACAATGCATTAATCGTTATTGCTGGGGCTTTGATGACCGTCGTCTCGATGTGATGGGGGATTGCTTTCTCGAAACCGCGACCTGGGACGCCAGCGTCATGGGCGAGGTCAGCATTGGACCGTTCATCGGCCGCGAACAAATTCTTGAGTGGCTCTCTCGGTTCTGGAAATACCAGACAGACCAGCGCCGTCACGTGTTCACGAACCTCGTGGTTGACTCGCTCGAGGGAAACACTGCCGTGGCCTATTGTTATCTGCTTCTCCTGGGAACCAGCAACTCCGAGACGCAATTGGAGTCATCGGGTTTTTATCGTTTCACGTTGCAGCACGAGGAAGGTCGCTGGTTCATCGCCACGCTGACGGCGGGTTTCGACGCCCCGTTCTGGAAAATACCGATTGAGCAGATGTCTCCGCGCATTCGGGAGCTCTTTGGAATAAACGAATCATGAGTCTGGACGGTACGCAACCTCAACCGAGATGCGGCAATGATCAGCAGTGGCGAAGGTATTGACTGGAGGCAATATGGTGATCGTCGAGTGATGGACGAGATCAGAAACCTTGCCAAACCTCTAGGTAATCAAACAGACGTATGGTTGAATTTACAATGACGCGTAAGTAAATCTGAATGAGGGTGTCCCGTGATTGACAAAGAAGTCCACGATGCGGCCGAGGCCGTGGCGGGAATTGAAGACGGAGCCGTCATCATGATTGGTGGCTTCGGCCCTCCAGGGCAACCCGTTCATCTGATTGACGCGCTTCTGGCCAAAGGCGTCACAGATCTCGTCGTGATCAACAACAATGCCGGCGCAGGCGGCGATGCCATCTCCAAACTCTTTGGCGCTGGACGTGTTCGCAAAGTCATCTGCTCCTTCCCGAAAGCAATCGGATCGACCGTCTTTGACGAGCTGTATCTCGCCGGCAAGATTGAGCTCGAACTGGTTCCTCAGGGCAATCTCGCTGAACGCATTCGCGCGGCGGGGGCAGGAATCGGCGGATTCTTCACGAAGACGGGCTACGGAACCGAATTGGCCACCGATAAAGAGGTTCGCCTCATCGATGGCGAACACTACGTCTTTGAGACGCCCCTGCACGCTGACTTTGCGCTTATCCGGGCATCAAAGGCCGATCGCTGGGGAAATCTCGTCTATCGCAAGACAGCACGAAACTTTGGCCCGATCATGGCGGCCGCGGCAAAAATGACGATTGCCGAGGTCGACGAGGTTGTGGCGCTGGGTGCATTGGATCCGGAAAATATCGTGACGCCCGGAATCTACGTTGACCGGTTCATCAGTGCGAGTTCGGCACTTCGTGAAATGAAGGCATCATCATGAAACTGACACGGGAACAGATTGCCGCCAGAGTTGCCCAAGACATCCCCGATGGCGCGTACGTTAACCTCGGAATCGGGGTGCCAACGCTCATCGCCGACTTCCTGCCGGAGGACAAAGAAATCGTTCTTCACACGGAGAACGGAATGCTGGGAATGGGCCGGGCTGCGTTGCCCGGCGAAGTGGATGACGACCTCATCAATGCGGGAAAAATTAGCGTGACGGAGGAAGAGGGAGCCTCCTATTTTCACCACGCAGATTCCTTTGCCATGATGCGCGGTGGGCACATCGATTACTGCGTAATGGGCGCGTACCAGGTGTCGGCCCGGGGCGATCTTGCTAACTGGCGCACCAACTCGACGACTTCCATTCCCGGGGTCGGTGGGGCAATGGACCTCGCCGCCGGAGCCAAGCACGTCTATGTCGTCATGGAGCTCCTCTCCAAGGATGGGACGAGCAAACTGGTCGAGCACTGCAGCTATCCCCTCACGAGCACGGAATGTGTGGAACGTGTGTATACCGATATCGCCGTCTTTGACATCGTTCCCGCAGGCGTTCGAGTGCTGGAGATCTTCGATGACATCACGGTTGCCGGGCTTTCGGACCTCGTGGGTTTCGACCTTATTGATGCGACTCTGGCGGCGCGAGCATGACGACCAACTATGACATCGCCCGGGCTTATTGGGACACCGAGATCACCCGTGATCTCGACGCCATCATGGCGTTTTACCACGAAGATGCGACGTTCGTGGCGCCGGGCTGGAGTCTGAAGGGTCGCGATGCCATCCGAGGCTTTTACGCGGATGCTGCAGCACTTTACCCTGGACTCGAAGTCGACATTGTTCACGAAATAACGTCGGGAACAGAGTCTGCTTTCGAGTGGCAGTCAGTTCTCATTACACCGCAGGGTGTCCGCCTGCCCCTCCGCGGGATCAACTGTCTGAGCATCATCGACGGCAAATTTGCCGCGGTGCGTTCGTTTTACGACACGGCGGAGCTGGCTCTCCTGTAAAGCCAAAAGAAGGCCGTCCGGGGAGGAGACTCCCCGGACGGCCTTTTTCGCGTGTATCAAGATTGCGGGTTACGACTGGCGGTTGCTGTCGAGCTTTTGCACTCCACGCCAGGCAATGGGGGAGACCGCGGCGGCGAGGAGGGCCTTGACGATGCCACCGACGATGAAGGGCGTAAAGCCTGCGGCAAGCACGGCGGAAAAGCTGTTGTCGTATCCGAGGTTGCCCAGCACGATGGCGAGATACGGCAAACCAAAAGCGAAGGGGATGAAGCTGGCGAGGGCGAATGCTGCCAACGCCTTCCAGAACTTCTTGTCCCATTCGTGTTCGGCGAGCTTTCCGACGACGTACGCGGCGACGATGAAGCCAATGATGAACCCGAAGCTGGGCTTGAGAACCGATAGGGGGCCGCCCGTGAAGTCAGCAAAAACGGGAAGTCCGGCAAGGCCCGCAAGCATGTAGGTCGTTAGGGCTATCGCTCCGCGACGGGCTCCCAGAGCAGAGCCCACGATGATGACACCGAGAGTCTGTCCGGTCAGGGGCACTGGCCACAGGGGAATGGAGACTTGGGCCAGGACAGCGACGACCAGGGCACCGGCAGCGATGAGAGCCACGTTGGTGGCTACGCTTTGCTTCGCAATCAACGTGTCGGCGAAAACGGTTCGGGGGGAACGGGGAACGAGAACGGTCATGAGTTGGCTCCATCGGCAACGAGTGTTTGGGCGACGATAAATGTCGCGCTCACAGGGGGTGAACCATCACAGGCTACCAACCGTATGGTAGATTAGCAAGACTATTTACCCTACGGCGCTAGGGAGCCGTGGGGGCGATACCGTACAACCTGAGTCTGCGGTACATCGTGGAACGAGAGATCCCCAGGTGCGTGGCCGCCAGTGTGATGGCCCCGTGTGTGTGAACAAGGGCATCCATAATGGCGTTATATTCCAGCTCTTCAATTCGGGATGTGGTGTGCTGCGGCATGTTGTCCGCCACAGCGGGAGCAAGAACGCGGGTGAGGCGGTCTTCGATTCGGGAAGCAATTTGGAGGGCGAGGGCCATGGCGAGGGCGATGGCGAGGGCCATGGCGAGAATGTCATTGTGGGCAGCTCCCGACGTGACATTTACCGCGCCGACGAGTTCTCTGGTGTCTGGCTGATGGATGGCGGAGTGACCAAGCAGTGTCGAGCCGGAGCGAAGTGGGGGTGCCGTTTCTGCGATGCTCTTTCCCGCGTTGTCGATAACTCTGATCGTTAGGGTGCCATCCGCGCACAGTGAGTGTGTGACCGCAAGCACATCCTCCGCCACCTTTCGCAGGGCTTGGTCGCGATCCATACGTTATTCCAGGGGGTCGGTGTCTCTCAAAAATTTTGGGTTGTCTCAAATTGACACTACCAAACGGTTGTATGTGTGACAAGGGGGCGGTGAAATAGAACATCGAGAAAACCGACACTGGCGTTGGTTGAAGGAAGAGGGCTTACCGATGTATTCCAAAGATGGCGAAGACTATTTCATCGTTGACGCACACGTAGCGATGTGGGATGGCTCTGATGAGAATCAGAAGAACATTCACGGGGCGCAATTTATTGAGTGCTTCTATGATTACCACCGCAACCTTTCCCCTGCCGAGTATGTGTGGGAATTTAAGAAGTACCAAAAGTATTCGGAAGAGGACTTTCGGACCGACCTTTTTCAAGACGGTTACGTTGACCACGCAATCTTTCAGCCTGCCGCGCTGACCGCCTTTTACAAGGAGGGCTTCGGCCGCGATCTCGCCATGGACATGGCCAAGCGAACCCCCAAGCAGCTGACCTACAACCACAACTTTGATCCTCGTTACGGGGAGGCCGGCCTTCGCAAGTTGGAGCAGGCCGCTGCCGAGAACAACCTGACCGGCGTGAAGATTTACACGGCCGAGTGGCACGGTGATAGCCGCGGCTTCAAGATGAGTGACCCGATGACCTACAAGTACTTGGAAAAGTGCCAGGAACTGGGGATCAAGAACATTCACGTTCACAAGGGCCCCACGATTCGCCCGCTGGACCGGGATTCCTTTGACGTCGCCGACATCGATCACTGCGCCACGGACTTCTTGGATTTGAACTTCATTGTTGAGCACGTTGGTCTGCCTCGCTTGGAGGACTTCTGCTGGATCGCAACTCAGGAATCCAACGTCTATGGTGGACTCGCCGTGGCGATTCCCTTCATTCACACACGTCCGCGATACTTCGCCCAGATTATTGGGGAACTGTTGTACTGGATTGGCGATGAGAAGATTCTCTTCAGTTCCGACTACGCCCTGTGGCATCCCAAGTGGCTCATTGAGAAGTTCGTTGACTTCCAGTTTCCTGAGGACATGCAGGGCGAGTACGGCCAGATTACGGTCGATCAGAAGAAGAAGATTCTGGGCTTGAACGCGGCCGCGCTGTACCCCCACATTGAGGTTCCCGAACACCTCAAGCTGCGGGAGATGGTAGGCGCCGCCGGAAGCGCGTCTTGATTCTCGGAACGGAGGTTCAGCGCGATGCCGTTCTGGCTGCGCTGGACTCCGTGCGAGATCCTGAGCTGGATGAACCCATCACCGATCTCGGGTTCGTGCAGGAGGTCACCATAGACGGCGCCAACGTCTTCGTGAGGTTGCGGCTTCCGACGTCTTTTTGTGCTCCCAACTTTTCGTATTTGATGGCCTCAGATGCCATGGATGCGGTGCGCGCCCTTCCCGGGGTGGGCAACGTCTCTGTGGTGTTGGATGGCAACGTCGACTCTGAACGTATCAATGCTGGTGTCGCAGCATCGCTTGGTTTTGCCGGCACCTTTCCTGAGGAAACTGCCAGTGGTCTCGAGGACCTCCGCTTCATTTTTCAATCCAAGGCCCACTTGGCGTCGATTGAACGAGTGTGTGTGGGATTGATGCGCGACGATGGTCTCACGGTTGACGCCTTGGGAGCGTTGACGCTCGCAGATTTGCCCCACAATAAAGCCACTGACGCTCTGTTCCTGCGGCGCGCGGATCTGAAGCTTTCGTTGGAGATGGACTCCCCGGTACTTGTTGATGAACACGGCACGCCCTGGGAGTCGATGAGCCTGGCCACCCAGCTGCGGTTTGCGAAAGCCACCCGTATCTCCATCGATGGCAATGCCCATTTTTGTCGGGGCATGCTGCGCACGCGGTATCCCGATTCGGAAAACGAACAAAGCCCGCGCGAGCAAGATTTTCTCACCGTTAGACCATTGGAGAACGCGTCATGAAGGCAGTACAAGTGGTGGGCTATCACCAGAATATGCAGTTGACGGAGGTTGCCGATCCCACCATTACGGGGCCCCTCGACGTGATCGTGCGCATAGGTGGCGCCGGGGTATGCCGAACGGATCTCCACATTCTGGAAGGGCAGTGGGCCGAGAAGTCTGGGGTCACTCTTCCCTACACAATTGGCCACGAAAATGCGGGCTGGGTGCATTCCGTTGGTTCTTCCGTCACGAATGTGGCGGTCGGCGACAAAGTCATTGTGCACCCCCTCGTAACGTGTGGGCTCTGTCGCGCCTGCCGCTCCGGTGACGATGTTCACTGCTCGGCGAGCGATTTTCCCGGCATCGATTCTTCCGGCGGGTACGCCGAATTTTTGAAGACCTCGGCGCGCAGTGTCATCACACTCGATGACTCTTTGGAGCCCGCCGATGTTGCGGCTCTGGCCGATGCCGGACTGACCGCGTATCACGCCGTTGCAAAGGCTTCGCGTCTGCTTCGTCCAGGTCACTTCGCCGTCATGATTGGCGCCGGGGGACTGGGCCACATTGGGGTTCAGGTTTTCAAGGCCATCAGTGGAGCGACGCTCATTGTGACCGACCGCAACCCGGAGGCGTTGGCGTTGGCGAAAGAATTGGGCGCCGACCACGTTGTTTTAGCCTCCGCCGATGGTAGCCACATAGCGGCCATCCGCGAGCTCACTTCCGGTAATGGCGCCGAAGCCATCATCGACTTCGTGGGGGAGGGCGGTGCCACCAAGGATGGTGTTGCCATGCTGCGCGGAGCCGGGAACTATTACGTTGTTGGTTACGGCGAGAACATTGATGTGCCCACCATCGACATCATCTCTGCGGAGATCAACATCATTGGAAACCTTGTGGGGTCCTATAACGACCTCGTGGAGTTGATGGCGTTGGCGGCGCAGGGCAAGGTTTCTTTGCACACGGTGAAATATCGTCTCGAGGATTATCAGCAGGCTCTGGATGACCTAGACGCGGGCCGCATTCGCGGGCGCGCCATCCTCGTTCCTTAAAGCTTTTACCTTCCGCTTCCCCTTTCGCGGGGAAGATTCTCGGTCTCTGGAAGACCGATATATATGGTTGACCTCAGTGGTGTCACCGGGTACTCTAAAACTACCAATCGATTGTTTGGTCAAGGTTTTTGTGGTAACACCTCATCTGGTCAGCGAAGACCGATTACAAGGAGAGTTCAAAAATGTCCCTTACCCCTCACGACATCACGAGCATCGTCTCGGCACTCCAAGAATCCAGCTGGGATGAGGCCGAGGTTGTCATCGGTGACGTCAAGATTTCCGTCGCTCGAAATGGCGCACGCCTCAGTCACTCGGGACCCGCAGCGGCTTCGGCTCCGGCGGTAACACCCGTCGCACCGTCTGCTTCTGCAGGGGCAGCTACTCCTGCGGCTCCCGTTCCTGCCGCGGCGCCGAGTGCGGTGCCCGCGGGTGCTACGCCAGCCGGACCCGTCGAGGGTTCGACCGATCACGTCGTAAAAGCACCGAGCGTCGGTGTCTTCTGGGCAGCTTCCGAACCGGGGGCTCCTGCCTTTGTCGAGATCGGGTCCACCGTGGGCGCTGAATCAACCGTCTGCATCGTTGAGATCATGAAGTTGATGAACAACGTTGCTGCCGGCGTCTCGGGCACGATCACCGCCATCCACGTGGTGAACGGGGAGTCCGTTCAGTTCGGCGCTCCACTGTTCAGCATTCGCGCGGACGCGAGCTAGGTTCGTGAAAAGAGTCCTCGTCGCCAACCGCGGCGAAATTGCTGTTCGCATCATCAAAGCCTGTTTTGACGAGGGCATTGAAAGTGTTCTGATTGTGTCGGAGGCCGACACGGAATCCCTCGCGGCCCGTCTGGCCGACCACGTCGTGCTCATTGGTCCACCGTCGGCGACCGACAGCTACCTCGATGTGAGCCGGGTTGTTCAGGCAGCCTTGAATTCTGGCTGTGATGCCCTCCACCCCGGTTACGGCTTTCTTTCTGAGCGGCCCACATTGGTTGAGGCCTGTGAAGAGAATGGCATCACCTTTATCGGTCCTTCGGCTGCCGTCATGCGGGGGTCCGGCGACAAGCTGCTGGCCCGCGCGATGGCTGATTCCATTGGGATTCCGACCGGCAAGGGCACGCGGGGGCTCGTTGATGTCACCGAAGCGATTGCGGCGGCCGACGAGCTGGATGCCTACCCTCTGCTCTTGAAGGCGTCTGCCGGTGGTGGTGGGCGAGGCATGACCATTGTTCGTCACTCCGAAGACTTGATTGAAGGCTTTGCCCGCTCGAGCTCTGAAGCACTGCGCGCCTTCGGCGATGGCACGGTCTATCTAGAGCCCTACATTGAGCGTGCGCGGCACATTGAAGTTCAGCTCCTCGCTGACAGTCACGGAAACGTGCGCCACCTCGGCGAACGCGATTGCTCCGCGCAGCGTCGGTACCAGAAGATCATCGAAGAGGCACCCAGCGTGGGCCTCTCAGATGATCTCATTGGACGCATCCGGGCTGCCGCCGTTCATCTTGCCGAGTCACTGAACTACGTGGGGGCCGCAACATGCGAGTTCCTCGTCGATGTGCAGCGCGAAACGTTTGTCTTTCTGGAGGTGAATGCGCGCGTGCAGGTGGAACATCCTGTCAGCGAAGCCGTCACCGGAATCGACATTGTTCGGGAACAGATCCGTATCGCGCGGGGAGAAGTTATTTCTTTTACCCAAGAAGACGTCGTTATTTCAGGTCACGCGATCGAGTGCCGCATCAACGCCGAAAACGTTGCCGCCGGCTTCATCCCGACTCCCGGAACCGTGACGGAGTGGACCATTCCCCAAGGCACCGGGGTGCGCGTCGACACCTTCATGCACGATGGAGCCGTCGTTCCGCCCTACTACGATTCGCTCATCGCCAAGATCATTGTTCATGCCCTCACGCGTGAGGAGGCCATCGCCAAGATGGCGGCCGTTCTTCGCAAGGCGCGGGTGAAGGGAATCTCGACGACGATTGACCTTCAACTGGACATCATGAACGACCACACTTTTAAAACGGAACCGATTACAACGAAGTGGCTCGAAGAGTCATTCTTACCCGGGCGCTAGAGCAGAACAAGGGATAGCCATGCACATCGATTTTGTGGATCAGACTCTCCGCGACGGGCAGCAGAGCCTATGGGGCCTGCGCATGCGTGGGTATGAAGCCGTGGATTCTCTCCCTCACCTGGCGGCGACAGGGTTTCAGACGATTGACTTGACCGGTGCGGGCATGTTTTCGGTGCTCACCCGGGATTATTTCGACGACCCGTGGGACACCACCGACATGCTGGTCGCGGGACTTCCCGAAAACACGTTGCGATCGGGAATGCGAACCTACAGCGTCATGGGCTTTGCCCACGCGCCCGAGGCAATGATTGACCTCTGGGTGAGAACCCTCATCAAGCACGGCGTCACCAGCTTCTGGATGTATGACGTTGCGTTCGACATGCCCACCATGAAGCGTCTCGTTGATGTGGTCCACGCCGAGGGCGGCGAGGCCGTTCCCACCGTCATGTACGGTCTGACCAGCGTTCATGATGATGCGTTCTTCGCTGCCCGGGCAGCCGAAATGGCGTCGTGGAAGGGTGTCAAAACCGTTGAGATTGAGGATGCTCCCGGCGTTCTGAAACCGGATCGCGCGAAGACTCTTCTGCCTGCCATCCGAGCGGCGGTGCCCAACGCCAGGCTCGAACTGCATTGCCATGCCAACACCGGCCTCGCCGTTCATAACTACATCATTGGTTTGGAATCAGGGTTCGATGCTCTCCATACGGCATCCCGCCCCATGGCCAACGGCGTTTCCCTGCCGTCGACCGAGGCCATGGTCAACATTGTGGAGTACATGGGGCACACCCACTCGCTGGATACGAGCCGGTTCCGCCCCGTCGAGGAACACTTTATTCGCGCGGCGAAAGAAGGCGGTCACCTGCTGGGCGTCCCCGCCGAATTCGACCCTCGTGTCTATGACCACCAGCTCCCCGGCGGCATGACGGGAACGCTCCTGCGTCAGCTCGGTCAGCACGGTATGGCCGATCGTTTTCCTGAGGTTCTGGCCGCCATCCCTCAGGTGCGGCGCGACTTCGGTGAGCCCATCATGGCCACCCCGATGTCTCAGTTTGTCGGCATCCAGGCCGTCTTGAATGTTGTCACGGGTGACCCGTATAGCATCAGCCCGGATGAAGTCGCTCACTATCTCTTGGGACATTACGGACCCATTTACGGGGAAGTTAACCAGAGCGTCAAGGACCGCATTCTGTCGTCACCGCGGGCCGAGGAAATTGCGAAGTGGGTGCGGCCCAACCCCAGTCTCAAAGAAATCCGTGCCAACTTCACGAAGGGCATCTCCGACGAGGAACTGATTCTTCGCTTCATGAATTCCAAGGAAGAAGTCGATAAGACGCTTGCGAATGGGCCTGTTCGTCGGGATGCGCGTCATTCGTCGAATGCCATCGTGACGAACGTCATGGATCTCATCGCCGAGAAATCTCAGTCGACGTCGTTTTCCATCCAGACGCCGGACTTTTCCGTCTCACTTCACAAGGGCAGCTAGATGGCATCCGCGCAGGCAGGACAAACGCCGGGCCTCGACTCTCACGGGAACGCGTTGCCTCGGTACCAAGACCTTCCCGCAATTGTTGAGCTGGGGGTGCGCCATGCGTGGGGACTCCTGCCGCACGAGGAGGGCACGCTCGCCAAGGCAGGAAAGCCAGAGATTGTTGCCGGGGCCCAACTCGTCTCTCAGGGCCTGACGATTCCCCTGAACCTTGCCATCGACGCGTTTGACCCGCCGCTCTTTGGGCGGGCGACGCTGGAGCACACGGTGGTTCAACCCACTCGCATTGATGCCGAAGACGTGATCAACGGATTTAATCCCCAGTCATCCTCGCAACTCGATGGGTTGGCTCACGTGAGGGCCCGAGAGTTCGGTTACTTCGGAGGCATCGCGACTCTCGAGGAGGCTCGCGACAAAATTGGCATGCATCACTGGGCTCAGCGCGGAATCGCCGGGCGTGGGGTGCTGCTGGACATGGAGTCCTTCGACCAAGCCAATGGTGACACAGCCGGCCCCTTCGCTGGTAAACCATACGTTGTCGAAGATGTGCTCGCCGTAGCGCGCGCCCAGGGAATTGAACTCAGAGCCGGCGACATCTTGTTGACGCGCACCGGTTGGGCCGCGTCGTTTCTCAAACTTTCCACCGAGGAGCGTGAAAACGTTCGTGGGTGGAACGGTCTGCGAGCCGATGAGGAGATGGCGGCATTCCTCTGGAACCAAGGAATTTCTCTGGTGGGGAGCGATAATCCGGCTGTCGAAGACGCCCCGGGGGAGCGCTCTGTCGGATCGCTTCACCGCCGGCTTTTGCCGTCCCTGGGACTGCCAATGATGGAGCTGCTGGATCTCGAACGGTTGTCCGTAGCGTGCAAAGAGCGTGGCTCGTGGGAATTCTTCTTCGTGTCGGTGCCCATGAACCTCGAGGGCGCGGTAAGTTCTCCCGCCAACGCGATGGCCATTCTCTAAGGTTCCTCGGCCCGTCTGGTCCGTCTGGTCCCTCTGGCCCGCCGGGCTCTTCGCGCCGCGCGTCTTTGGGAAGTAATTTTCACGAAAAAGCTAGTCAAACAAACGGTTGACAGATATTGTGAAAACAGGATAAAAATAAGTACTCTCACACGAAATTCAGGAATCAATGACGACTCTTCAGATCACCAAACGCGACGACGGAATTGTCGTTTTGTGTCTCAACGAGCCGGAAGCGTTGAACGCACTGGGCGAGACCCAGAAGCGGAAACTGCTCGATGCCTTGAACGACATTGACGGCGACGAGACTATTCGTGTTGTGCTTCTGACCTCCACAGGCCGTGCATTTTCGGCGGGCGGCGATGTGCGCCAAATGGGAGCGGTGACGGCCGCTGAGGCGATGGGGCGAGTGACGCTCGGCAATCTCATCATCGAAAAACTTGTGTCCATGCGCCAGATTGTCGTCGCCGGCGTCAACGGTCTGGCCTCCGGGGCGGGGTTCAACCTCGCGCTCGCCGCCGACATCATCATCGCCGATAAGGCCGCATGGTTTCAGCAGTCCTTCATCCAAATCGGGCTTGCTCCCGATATGGGCGGAACGTTTCTGTTGGCCCAACAGATCGGCTGGCATCGTGCGAAAGAAGCCATTCTGACCGGGCGGCGATTCACAAGCACCGAGGCCCACGAACTGGGTTTCGTCGCGGAGATCATCGACGGAGACTTTCACGAAGAGGCCCTTCGCTACTGCGAGGTATTGGCGTCCCGGCCGCCATTGGCACTGTGGATGGCGAAGTCCGTCATCAATGCGGCCGCCAGCAGCGCTCTGCATTCCGCTCTCGTTGCGGAGGCATCCGCGCAGGGAATTCTGTCGGCCAGCCACGATCACAAGCGTGCCGTTGATGCTTTTGTGGCCAAGCAAGACATGACCACCGTTATGTATGAGGGACGCTAGCGCCTCGGCGCGGACGTGACCGAAGGCAACTGCAATTTTTCACAACACCCAAAAGAAGGTTGAACATGGATACGAATAGTTCGTCCCCCAGACGCGTCGCGGTGGTGAACAGCGCCCAAACGGTGCTGACCCCAGCGTGGACCGACCGTCAGCACATTGATCTCATCTCCGATGCCGTAACGCGCGCACTCAAAGGAACCGGCCTGAGAATTGACGACGTAGATTTCGTCATCGACTCGGGAAGCGATTTCCTGGACGGGCGGAGCATTTCCAATTGCGGTTTCCTCGGAGCCATGGGAGCCCACCACAAAGAGGAGTCCCGCATCGAAGAAGATGGTCTCTGGGCACTCAACTACGCGACGAACAAGATCGCCAGTGGTTCCTCATCCGTCGGTCTCGTTATTGCGTATTCGAAGCCTTCTGAAAGTAACGTCGACGCCTACTGGACCGCTCTCATTGAGCCCTTTCTTCAGCGTCCCGTTGGGCTCGATCAGTTCGTGGCCGCAGGCTTGACAGCCCAGCAGTACCTTTCGGCCGCGGGGCTCTCCGCCGACGATCTGAAACTCGTCAGCGAACGAGCCTGGGAGAACGCGTCTCGCAACCCCTCCGTCGACACCTCTGCGTACCCCTTCGACGCGGCCTTCTGGGGTGACGATGTTGCATCGCCCCTGCGTAGCTCTGACATGGCACGTCCGGTTGATGGAGCCGTGGCGGTTTTGGTCGCCCGCGAAGAGGTTGCGAATCAAGTTGCCAAGCGCCCCGTCTGGATTACGGGCTCGGGCTCGGCAATCGACCAGCATTTCATGGCGGCTCGCGAGGCGACCACCCTTCCGGCCTGTGAAGCAGCAGCGCGCACGGCTTATCGAATGTCGGGAACCACGGCGAAAGACTATGACCTCATAGAGGTCTCCGGTCGTTCAACCGTCGGCGAGCTCATGGTTCTGGAAGCCCTCGGCCAAGCCGAGACGTACAAGGCGATTGATCACTACCGCGGCAAGACGAAGAAGTCGATCAACCTCTCGGGGGGCGCGATTCCCGCGGATCCCATTATGGCGACGGGTCTTGTCCGTCTTCACGAGGCGGCATCACGGCTCGCTGGCCGGGGCTATGAAGAAACCGACGCTCGTCGTGCCCTCGTGCACGGAACGGGCGGATTCGAAATGCAGAACCACTGCGTCGTCACCATGGAGGTTGACCAATGAGCATCGCAATCGTAGGAACCGGACAAACTTTTCACGCTCGCCGTCGCACCGATGTCAGCCAGGCGGGTCTGGCTCGCGAGGCCGTCAATGAGGCTCTCGCCGATGCGGGCATGACCATGGACGACATCGACAGCATTGTCGTGGCCACGGGCCCCGTTATGTTTGCCGCCGTCAACCAGCCGGAGAAATGGCTGGCCGATGCCTTGGGCGCTCGCTACAAGCCCGTCGTTCGCGTCACCAGCGGTGGTGGAACGGGCTTGGCGGGAGCACTCGCGGCCATCAACCAAATCAAGGGCGGTGCCGCCAAGCGCGTCCTCGTCGTGGCCTATGACAAACTCTCCGAGGGCGCGCTCCAGGCATCCATTTCGACACTGTATGACCCCTTCTGGGGTCGTGAGTTCGCGGTGGGAATCATGGGATTTGCTGCCGCGTACTGGCACGGTCGCATGAAACGTCTCGGTCACACCGAAGAGGCGGCCGCCCTGGTCGCCGTCAAAAACCGCCACAACGCCATGCTGAACCCCAAGGCTCACGTCAAGCGTGAGGTGACGGTCGAAGAAGTGATGGCATCTCGTCCCCTGTGCTGGCCCATCAAGATTTTGGATGTTCCCCCCATCTCGGATGGTGCCTGCGCCGTCATTCTGGCCGAGGGTTCCGACGCGTTGGCCATTACGGATCGCCCCGCCTGGATTCATGGCATGGCGTATTACTGCGAAGCCGATAATGGGCCCGACCGTTCGATGTTGCAGTCTGAGCCACTTCAGATTGCGGCCACCAAGGTCTACAAGGAGGCGGGAATCACCAATCCCTTCCGCCAGTTTGACGTTGCGGAGCTCCAAGAGCCCTATACCTGCTTCGAACTCAGCTACTACGAGGGTTTGGGCCTGTGCCCCGAGGGCGGCGCGGCCGAGCTCATCATGTCGGGGGCAACCTCCATGACGGGCGAGTTGCCGGTGAACCCCTCCGGCGGATGCATGGGAGCGAACCCCATCGGTGCCACCGCGCTCATCCGTTTGGCAGAGGCAGCCATGCAAGTGACAGGCAAGGCCGGCGCCCACCAGGTTGCCGGCGCAGAACGTGCACTGGTTCAGGCGGGCGGCGGATGGGCAAACCTTCGCGGCGTGGCTGTTCTGGGTGCTGAGAGACGATGAGGAAGAACTGATGTCAACTGCCCTTACCAACGAGCTCGACGACATGTCGGCCCACACTCTCGCTTCTCAGATCAAGATGCCGTACACGCTGACCCCCGGGCAAGCGACGGGAATCTTCATCGCGGAGCTCGCGCAGCGGCGCCTCATTGGGTCTCGCCACAAGGACCGCATTCTGGTGCCCGCCCAGGATTTCAGCGGGATCGATGGCGAACCTGCCAGCGGATTCGTCGAAGTCGCTCCGGTTGGCTCGGTCACCGCCTTCACGACAACGGCACAGGGCACTTTTGCCCACATCCTGATTGATGGATCCAGCACGCCTTTTGTTCACCGCATCATCGGAATCGATGCGAAGGACCTCTCCGTGGGAACGCGCGTTGAAGTGATCTGGGCCAACGAAGCCAGCGGCACCATGATGGACTTGGCAGGTTTCGGCCCCATCGGAGCCTCTGCCACCTTCGCGCCTCGTGAAGCCCCGGCGGATCTTTCGGCAGCTCTCGAGCAGATCGACTACTCGCTGACGCTGGACTATCAGCACGCCTACGGACCGTATTACGGAACCCTTTTTGATGGCGTCAAGTCCGATCGTCGCGTGCGCGGAATCAAGTGCTCGAAATGTCGGCGCGTGCTCCTGCCGCCTCGTGCACTCTGTGACGTTTGCTTCGCGCCCACCGCCGAGTGGGTGGATGTGGCGGCCGTCGGCACGATTCAGGCCAGCTCCATCGTTCACATCGAATTCGTGGGTCAGCGACTCAAGCCCCCCTATGTGTATGCCGAGATTGTGCTGGATGGCACGTCGACGCGTCTCATCCACATGGTGGGCCATGTCGATCCCGAAGAAGCCAAGACTCTCGCCGCACCTGGAGCCCGAGTTCAAGCCGTCTGGAGCGATCGTCGCACTGGCAGCCTGGCCGACATCGAGTACTTCGAGCTGATCTAGAAGAGTCCCAGAGTTCCTGCATCACAATCGCCCCTAAAAAAAAGAAGAGAACATACTTATGACCGTGCCGAATTTTCAGGCGATAACGCTCGTGCAAGAAGAATCCATTGTGTGGATTACGTTGAACCGCCCGAAGAAGTTGAACGCCATCAATGACCAGCTGCTCAACGAGCTGGAAAGCGCCTTCGACTACCTTGCCGACGTCGACCACCGTGTTGTCGTCATTAAGGGTGCCGGAACAGCATTCTCGGCTGGCTACGACTTGGGGACAGAATCTAAGGAGCTGGGCTACGCCGGCGAGCGAGGGGCCATCGAAGATCGTGATCGTCAAATGCACAACGTTGACGTTTACATGAAACTCTGGCGCCATCCAGTGCCGGTCATCGCGCAGATCCACGGATACTGCCTTGGCGGCTCAACGCAGCTGTGTGTCTTCGCTGACATCACGGTCGTTGCCGATGACGCGATCATCTCGGCGTCGCCGGCACTCCCCATCGGGGGCGGATTCATTTCGCCGCTGTGGGCGACCCTTGTCGGCCCCAAGCGCGCCAAGCTGCTGTCCTACGATTCGGGGCACCGTATCTCCGGAAAGACCGCGTCGGACTGGGGTTGGGCCACGGAGTCGGTTCCGGCGGCCGAGCTCGATCAGCACGTTCGCGACATGGCTTACTCGATTGCCCGCACGCCAGCATCGATTTTGAAGCTCAAGAAGGAGGCCGTCAATCGAGTGGCGGAGATGCAAGGCATTGTCACCATTGCCCGCATGGGTACCGAGACGGATGCCCTCCTTCACCTCACTCCCGAGGTTCAGGTTCTCCTTCACTCCATTCGCGACCTCGGTCTGAAGGGCGCTATTGCGAACTTTGATGCCGGGGGACTTCGGTAACCACAGTTCGTTCCACAACACAAGCGGGAGCCCCCATAATGGGCTCCCGCTTGTGTGTGTGGTTCACAATTCTTGCTAGCTCGCGGTGGGCTTTGCCTCCGCGACGGGGGCGTGCTCGTCCTCTTCCTTGTGGCTGCGGCCGAGGGACAGCGTCGAGAGGAAACCGAGAACGAGGAAGCCTGCGGCCGCGAAGGCGCCATTACGCGTTCCGTCAGAGATGGCTTGCTTCGCGAGGTCGGCGATGGGCTTGGTGGCCGGGTCGGCGGCGAAGCCGATGATGGCGCCTCCGGCGCTGTCGACGACCGCGGACACAATCTGGGTGACCTGGGCGTCGGGAGTGCCGGCATCCGCCAGCGAATTGGTCAGCTGAAGCTGCGCCGAGGTGAACAGGATGGTACCCAGGATGGCGATACCGAGCGCCGAACCCAGCTGACGCGAGGTGCTCTGCGTGCCCGAGGCTTGGCCCGATTCTTGGATCGGGACATCCTTGAGAATGACATTGGTGAGCTGAGCAGTGGCCAGGCCCACACCGAGACCGTAGACGAACAGCCACGGTACAACGTTGATCCACGTGGAGGTCGGGCTGATGGAGAAACCGACCCCGGCGACACCGATGACTTCGAGAATGATGCCGAGTTGCACCATGCGCACGGGGGAGACACGGCTGCCGAGGCCACCGGCCGCACCACTGGCGGCGAAGGCGCCGACGGCGAGCGACAGGATGACGAATCCGGTCTGCAGCGCGTCATAACCGACCACGAATTGCAGCCACAGCGGCAGCGACAAGATGATGCCGAACTCACCGAGTGAGATAACCATGGCGGCCAGGTTTCCGTTGCGGAACGAGGCGATGCCGAACAGGTTGAAGGCGATCAGGGTGGGCTTGCCCGCCTTGATGCGCGCGCGACCCCAGACAATGAAGGCGGTCGTGGCAAGGATAAAGATGAGGAAGCACACGGGGATAACGGAGATTCCGGATGACCAGCTCCAGTCACCAATGGTGAACGGCTTGTTGACCAACCACCAGCCGTAGCTGCGGCCCTCGATGAGACCGAAGACCAGAGAGGCCATCGCAATGACGGAGAAGAGGGCGCCGACCCAGTCGATGCGGCGCAGGTTGCCCGATTCCTTGGACTCGACCACGGTGAGCAGTGTTCCGATAACGATGATGATACCCAGCGGAATGTTGATGCCGAACGCCCAGCGCCACGAGAAGTCTGTGGTGAGCCAGCCACCCAGCAGCGGCCCGACGGCCACCATTCCACCGATCGTGGAACCCCAGATGGCAAAGGCAATGCCGCGCTCTTTGCCGCGGAAGTTGGCGTTCACCAGCGAGAGCGTGGTGGGAAGAATCATGGCGCCACCGAAGCCCTGCAGAACGCGGGCGGCGATGAGGAGGTTGCCATCCTGAGCCACACCGGCGAAGACAGAGGCGATGACGAAGATGACCATACCGATGACCAGCAGACGACGGCGCCCGAAGCGATCCGAGAGAGCCCCGAACACGAGCAGCAGCGCCGCGAAGACGAGCGTGTACGACTCCTGAACCCACTGCACCTGCGTGCTGGAGATGCCGAGATCTTCGATGATCGACGGAATCGAGACGTTGACAATGGTCGAGTCAACGATGATAAGCGAGACAGCAAGGCTAATAAAGAGCAGGCCAAACCAGCGGGTGCGAGGAGACGTCATTGCTCTAATGTACCCCTCAACTAACCCCGATTTCGTTAGGCTGATGCTGGTACGCGGAAGGGTGGGCTCATGGCGAACGATCGACACCATCCCGCGCGCGCCACTATTCGGGGGAGCGGCTATTTTCGCCGCCTCGGCCCGGGCATCGTTTCGGGGGCTGCCGACGATGATCCGTCGGGAATTGGCACGTATTCGCAGGTGGGAGCGGCCGCCGGAAACCGCCTCCTGTGGAGTGCGCCGCTGCTGTTGCCGCTCGCGTTTGCGGTGCAGGAAGCCTGCGCCCGAATAGCGTTGGTGACGGGCAAGGGTCTCGCCGGCGTCATCCGTGATCGTCTCCCCAAGCCCGTTCTTTATCTCTGCGTTGCTCTCGTTGCCGTGGCCAACACCGTCAACATCGCCGCAGACTTGGGCTCGATGGCCGCCGCCCTCCAGCTGCTCGTTCCGGTGCCCCAATTTCTGGGGGTTCTCGGGTTCGCGGCGCTCATCTTGCTGGCTGAGGTGTTCA
>Ga0114978_10001217_pt1 | contig 21747 bp, 28 predicted proteins | sample S_140212_EF_Meta_FD_87027 | JGI IMG/M metagenome (GOLD analysis project Ga0114978, IMG submission 87027) | Freshwater microbial communities from Lake Simoncouche, Canada to study carbon cycling - S_140212_EF_MetaG | ecosystem: Environmental > Aquatic > Freshwater > Lake | place: Lake...
CGAGATTTTTAGATCATCGTCCTAAAATATTTTGACTTTTAAAACTAAAGAGTGGGGAAGCGCTTCTTAAGGTTTTGTAAATTTAGTCACACAAAGCTCACATGCTGCAACCTCTTGAAAACTTAGCAGTTTAGTTTTTTGAGTAGCTGTTCTCATAACCCTTAGATCCCGGTTTCAAGCTCTGGTGGGCCCATCAGAAAAGTAAACCCTCATCAGCAATGGTGAGGGTTTTGTCATTTAAGGGTTACATTACGGAATAGTTGAGGGACTTGATTTAGCCTCAGGTTTAACAGTTCATAGCGTCTCAGCATGAAATTTCTTTTTGCCTTAAGGTTGTTTGTTATTTAAAATACATTTTTTTGGGAAATTATTATGTTTGCTAAAACCTTACTCAGTGTTCTTGCTTTTGGTATCGTAATTGTTGGCTTACTGCAGTTTTTCAGTAGCGGCGAGTATTTAACTTTTGTTATTGGTATGGCGCTATATTTTATAGCTGCTATTTCAGGTACCTTTTTTAAACGGATGCAAGAATAAGCTCCTTAATTTAGGTTATACCTGCCATTCTCATAATCTTTTAACGACTTAGGAAGAAATTCCTAAGCTGTATTTCTATTGGCGCCACTAAGCCAGTGAAGATTTATCTCTCTTCAGAGACCTGTATGATCTCTATCTCACCAAAAATAAATGATTCGGCTGTTAATAGCTTCCAGCCGAGATCAGCAAAAACATCTTCATAGTACTTAGAGTATTTAGGTGATAGACCGTTAAAAATTTCGGTCAATTCTTGTTCTTCCTGGGCATCAATTGTCTCAGAGAAAAAAATGACTTTTTCTGGGCTATAGGTTGATTCTATGAAGCCCCCTGGAATATCTTGAATACAAATACCAAGATCAGGATGATAGTTTTTAATAAATTTAGGTTTAATCTTGGTAGCAACTGAACCTAGCTTCCAAACCACGCCACATTTGATTTCTTTATTACCTTTTTGATAGATTTCTCGCTCAACAATGGAGCCTAATTCGAGGGGGATAATTTCGTAAATCACGGCCTCTCCTAGTGAAGTCAATTCATTAATATTTAAAAAAATCCCAGCCGTAGCTGGGAAAAGTCGTCGTGCAGGAGCGTTTTTTAAAATCTATTCATATCTTCGGGTATTTAAATGACAAGGTGGTGAAGGTTTTATGACAAAAGAAATAAAAACAGATTTAAATGGATGTCTGAAGCAATAAAGCCTATTTTTTAGGCAGCCGTACTTCAACAGGAACGCTAATTGGCGGCCAAATAGTCCACTTCTTCCAGACGAATTGCCCGTTTGCTAAGAGCATCAGATTTAACTTTCCACCCTTGAAAATATAAGTCAAAGTTACTTAAATCAGAACTCACTACAGTAAAAGGAGCCTTTCCGTAGAATGATTTTGATTCCCCAGCAGCCAGGTCTATCGAGACCGCTTTATTTTGGCTATCAATGACGCACACTGATTGAGGTTCTTTACTCAGAACATAAACCATCTCACCTTTTTTACTGGGATAGCTTGTTTGGTATTGGGTCAATTGGGATGCTTCAAATGAACAACTCTCTGGCAGGGTAGATTTTAGAGATATTTCAGATTCATGATTGGTGCCGGCATTATCGGCGATCAGAGTCGATGCCTCCTCTAGGGGTGCTTCTGGGGTGAATGTATGGAGTTGTGACATGGGTGTCTTTAAGCCAATCATTTGAGCAAAATCAGATATTGATAATTCATTCGAGTAAATTTGCGTACCAACCCCCAAAGCAAATGCACTGACAAAGAGAGCAGGGGCTAAAAATAGTTTAGGTTTGATCAACAATGGGTCTTTACCCACAACAAAAAGATCTTTTTGGTTGGGAAGGTTGACTGACGGGGCAGAAAAGCGTTCTATCTCAGGGATTTTGGCGACTTCATGAGCTATTTTCTGGATTAAATAATCACTTTCTTCTAAGCCTAAAGCAGCCCCTACTTTTTTAGCAACCTGAACTTTGTGGGCAGGTGTAAAAAAGATGGCCAATTGATTAGCTTCTAATTGGGCAATGTGGCGGTGTGAAAGGCACAACTTGGTTGCGAGTTCTTTTTGGCTTAAGCCAAGAGCCTCTCTAGCAAGCTTTAGTCTGTCTCCATCAACCTCAGAAAGGTTTGATTGTTTTTTGAATTCCATGAGACATCTTATGTGGTCATTATTACAGAGTAGTTACAGATTTTTGACAAAGAATCACTATTTCATAATGTGATTATTTCTTTATAGCGAAGATCTCGCTATTGATTGTTCTCTGCTTGAAAATGGTTGATGGCTTTCAAAGTTTTAAAGATAGGCGCCCAAGAAACATCAGTAGCTCTCTAGCCTAATCCTCCAGATCTTCACTGCTGTCATCAAGCCGGTATTCAACTTTAATTTTCTTCAAAATAGGATGCAAAAGTATCTTCTTATCTTTAGTAGATGGGTCAGTTAAATAGCAATAGCCATAAAAGGGAATGGGTTCTTTTTCAACCAGCTCCCGATCTTCAGTAGTAAAGGTAGTCATTAGCGCTCTCCCTAAATTAATCAGATTTGGTTACTTATGGGCTGTTGGAACAAACGAACCGCATGGAGTAACAATCAGAATTGATCCGCATATCCCATAAGTAGCTTGCATTTTTGGAGTTTTAAGATGACTTGTCTATCATTTTCAAAAATATTTTTTAATAAATTTTAAGAGGTGAAATTGTCATATTTAGGATTGATATACCAACCTCAAATATGACAAAGATAGTGAGAATATTCATATAAATGTCATATGAAAAGTGGAGCATCACATTCAAGTTCAATGCAATATTGAAGGAGAGTCAAAATGCTGGAGCAGCACTTGAATGACAAAGTTATTAATTTAAGAAGAATGGCTGCTGAGTATTTTCAAAAAGCAGCATGGAATCAGTTATTGGCATTAGATAACTTCAGAGAAAATAATTTTGAAGCAGCAGAGCGCTTTGCTCAAATCTCTTTTGATGATCAAATGAATGCGGTAGAGTGTGCAGAGTTAGCAGATGCAGAAGCATTTCTAATGCTCAAGTCAGATCTAGAGGAAGAGTATTGAGCGTTAGTGATCCATTATCAAAACTGAGACCTCTCATTTTTAAGCGACTACTCCCACTATTGCTGATGATGGCAGGCGAGTATTGTTTTGCGATCCCAGAAACAAGCTCAAATGATTTGCAAGTAGCTGTATCGAAATCTGGGACAGCTTTTCAGATTCAGGCAAGCTATATAACGCCTGTTAGTCAATGTGAGGCCTATACATTTCTGACTGATTATGAGGATATCAAAACTATCCCAGGTATCGTAGAGTCCAAAGTGCGCAGAAGAAATGGTAATAAAGTGACTGTAGAAAGGCTGATTGAGGAACGAGTTTTATTTTTCCCGATTCAGCTGCGGTCTGAAGTTGAGTTTACAGAGTTACCAAATCAGGGTTTAAATTTCATGCAAACAAAAGGCGATAACAAAGCCTATTCTGGGTCATGGCGACTACAAACTCATGAGAAGGGTGTGCTGGTCCGATATACCAGCATCATCGAGCCAGACTCTGTTATTCCTAATGGGATCATAGAGTATTTCATGAGAAATAATATTCGACGCGGTTTCGAAATGATGGCTGAAAGTATGGAACGCAATCGAGATGCCTTAAGCCTTGCCTGTAGATAGCTGTTTAAGGTTATTCAGAGTATTCAAATAAAGCTTCACCCATATGAATATTATCGCCCAAGCGAATGTTGGAGAGTAGCCGATAACTTTTTGGAGCAAAAACAATAATAGTTGAGCCGTGCTGAAACCAGCCTAATTCTTCACCGCGATTAACAGCAGTATCACAGTCAATTTCATTGGGGCCTTGGTACCGTAAATGCAGTAGTGGGCTAATGCAGTGCAAGCGAATACTGGCAACTAGTATGGCTGCTACAGGTACTAGGGTCAGGGCAGTATCGATAAGCCCTCTGCCTGACTGATTTATTTCACATTCAATCACAGCCCTTTCATTTTTGCAAAAAAGTCTTTCAACTCGCTTTAATGCGATCGGATTTACATTCCAAGTATCGCCAGAGATGTAAGTCACTTTTTTAATTCGCATTGCTGCAGGGGCATGAAATCGGTGGTACATGCTTGAGGTAAGCCGCAAAGTGACATATTCACATCCCTCATAGTGCTTTGCTAAGCTCGGATTCGGAATTAATTCATTCAAGGCATAAGGAAAGCCTTTAGCTTGAAAAATCTCTCCATTTCTGACTTGCCCACAGGCCCCAATCAGTGCATCACAGGGACTCACTAGATAGTTTGGGTTTTGATTGATTGGCCTTGAATTTGGCTTTAGCTCCCTTGTAAAGCAGGCATGCATGCTTTTAAAGTGTTGACTTTTGGCCTCGGATAAATCGAGTGCAGAAAAGAATTTCCATACCTTTATAGAGATAAAGGCAACTATGGGGTTTTCAATTTGACTAAACCAGCCAATTAGGCGAGTGAGCGTGTTACGGGGAATGCGATTGGTCAGAAGAAAATTGAGATCCTCTTGGGACAGTATATTTTGGATAGTTTTTTTCATTGACATAATTGTGTCAAATAAATGAAGTAAAAGTGTCAAGAAAGAATAATTGGAGCATCTATGGATAGTTGGATCGTATTAAGTATATTCGGTGCAGGATTTGGAGTCTGGATTCTGAGTAAGGTCTTGACGAGATTACAACTATCTAAGGCCAAGCATCCTTCCTTAGCTGGTCATTCACGTATGGCAAAGAGGGTAGCTCGTTTAATCCCTTTTTACTCCTTTCATCAAGATTCTTTTTTTAAGGTTGATAGGGCACCCGACAATATCGCTTCTTTAAGAGAGGCCGGTTTTATGCGCTTATCGCATATTTATCGGCAGCGTTTTACAAAATCCGTTGGCCTGACAAACCAAGCAATGACCGATATATCAGATCTGCAATTTACAGGCAGGTATCGAGTACCCTTTCAATTTAGTCATTTAGTCAGCGAGCATTTGAAGTCAGGTAGCTTTATGCAGTCTTCATCAGGTGTCACCTTAACTGATCTGGATGGCAATACTTTTTATGACTTAACAGGATCCTATGGCGTCAATGTTCTGGGATACGACTTTTATAAAAGAGCCATTGAAGATGGTGTTAGACGGGTTTCTGATCTTGGTCCCGTTTTGGGCTTTTATCACCCTATCGTTGCAGATAATGTGAAACGCTTAAAAGCCATTTCGGGCTTAGATGAAATATCCTTCCATATGTCTGGCACAGAGGCTGTGATGCAGGCGGTACGCCTGGCTCGTTACCATACTAAGCGGAGCCATGTAGTCCGTTTTAACGGGGCTTATCACGGCTGGTGGGAAGATGTTCAGCCCGGCATAGGTAACCCACTCCCCCCAAGGGAAACCTACACGCTGAAAGAGATGGATCAAGATACCTTGCGAGTTTTGCGTAATCGAAAAAATATTGCTTGCGTATTAGTAAATCCATTACAAGCGATGCACCCAAATAAAGGGGCCCCTGGAGACTCTTCTTTATTGGATAGTTCACGAAGTGCGCATTTTGATTGCGCTGCTTATACCAAATGGCTTAAGGAGTTAAAGGAAGTCTGTACGGCGAATGGAATAGTGTTGATTTTCGATGAGGTATTTGTCGGATTCCGTTTGGCTCAGGGTGGTGCTCAAGAATACTTTGGCGTACGAGCGGACATGGTCACTTACGGTAAAACTTTAGGTGGTGGCTTGCCGATTGGTGTGGTGTGCGGACGAAGTGATTTGATGAAACGCTTTAGGAATGAAAAACCCGCCGATATCTGTTTTGCAAGAGGGACGTTTAACTCACACCCTTATGTGATGGGGGCCATGCAAGTATTCTTGGAGCAACTTGAAACTCCAGAAATCAAAAAAATGTATCTAGATTTGGATAAGGTTTGGGATCAACGCGCCAATAGCCTGAATGATAAATTGATTTCATTAGAATTACCGGTCCGGGTCGTTAATATGTCTAGTATTTGGACCATTAATTTCACTGAACCAAGTCGCTATAACTGGATGTTTCAGTACTACTTGAAGGAACAAGGCTTAGCTTTGAGCTGGATTGGCACAGGAAGATTTATTTTTAGCCTGAACTATAGTGAGGCAGATATGTTGTCGGTTCAGGATCGCTTCATTGCCGCAGCGCAATCCATGAAGCAAGATGCTTGGTGGTGGAATGGAAATGGGCTAAGCAATAAAGCAATCAAACGTCAGATTCTCAAAGAAATGTTATTTGACAGGAAGAGACACTCTCAACCCGCAGCTGCACTATGAATTCATTGAGCGCAGATTTTCTTCGTTGACATCAAGATAGTTCATAGGATCGATGAGTTGCCCACGCATTAAATAGAGTGGTGCAGTCGCATAGATTTTGGCATCGTGGAATGGGTCTGTGATGATTTTTGTCATCCATGCTAAAGCAGCTTGCACATCATGAATGAAAAAGAGGTGGAAAGTGCGGAAAAGCACGCCACCAACTCCCAGCCAAAGCCATAAGAGACCGGTTTGTCGAATAAAACCCTCGGTGTTGGTGAAGGTATTTAAGGCAACAAATTTTTGCAAGAAAACGGGATTGGCATAAACCAATACTGGAATCGCAGCCCAAATTGCTAAAAGAACAATTTTTCTGTTCAGGTTGTAGCCCACTTTGATTTCTTCTTTGTATTCATGAGTGGCTTTATTGACCTCATCATATCCTTTAGGCTCAAAAAAGAAATGGCCACTTTGACGAGTGGTCATTGCAACCAACCAAGCTAGTAATGAGGCGGCAATAGGGTCAGTAAACAGTAAAAAATAAGCAGTCAAGAAGCTCAGTGCGCTAACAAAGTGTAGTGATTGATTGATTCGGCTATGGTGGTAATAGCGATGATCATCCCAGCGCTGCTTTTTAAGGGTTTCAAGAAATTGAATCAATTTTGGATCCTCTGAATAATAAAGTTTTACATTACAAAAATATGAAAGTTACTAATATTTACAATTTTTTTATGACGTTTTAATGTCAATTAAAAAAATAGGTAATGTCATAAAACTGTTATGTTCTTCAAGAATACTCAAGGTTAATGACAACGATCACTTCAGGAAATAGTAAGAACATAACGCTGAATAACACAGTAAAGGTTGCCATTGTTACTGAAACATACCCTCCAGAGGTCAATGGAGTGGCTAGTACGATCGCTCGATTTATACAGGGTTTAGAGGTTCTAGGGCATGAGATCACGCTAATCCGACCACGTCAGGGTTTAAAAGATAAGCCAAAAAATGAAGCGGGTTTTAAAGAGATATTGACGGTGGGAATTCCTATTCCAGGTTATGGTGCATTGAGGATGGGGCTACCGCAAAAAAATACGCTGCTTAAGAGATGGTCATCTAATAGGCCTAACCTGGTTCATATTGTGACTGAGGGACCTCTAGGCTGGGCGGCTCTCCAGGCCGCTAAAAAATTAAACATTCCCGTATGTTCTGATTTTCGAACAAATTTTGATGCCTATTCGGCTCACTATGGATTGAGTTGGCTAAAAAGCCCTATTCAAAGATATTTACGTTTTTTTCATAATCAATGCAGTTTCACAATGGTGCCAACCCAGGCCCTAAAAAATCAGTTGCTGAGCCTTGGTTTCGAAAGGCTCAAAGTGCTGGCTAGAGGAGTTGATACTGAATTATTTAATCCATTGAAGCGTTGCCATGAATTACGAAATCAATGGGGTATCAAGGGCCATGAAAAAGTAGTCTTATATGTCGGAAGACTCGCTTCAGAGAAAAATCTTCAGGTCACTGTAGATACCTTTAAAGCTATGTTGCAGGTAAACCCAAATCTCAAAATGGTATGGGTGGGGGATGGGCCTCAAAAAGGGGCTTTAGAGTTAAGTTGTCCCAATAGTATTTTTACTGGCGTGCAGACAGGAGATAGCCTAGCAACCCATTATGCAAGCGGTGATATCTTTTTATTTTCAAGCCTGAGCGAAACATTTGGCAATGTAACCTTAGAGGCGATGGCTAGTGGTCTAGCCGTTTTAGCTTATGACTACGCAGCAGCCCGTCAATTTATTCAGCATGGGGTAAATGGTTTTTTAGCCAACCCAAATGATGCCAACTCTTTTATTGCTGAAGGCGTTGCGTTCATTAAAGATGACGTTGACTTGGAAAAGTTAAGAGCGCAGGCAAGACAAACAACCTTAGAAATTTCATGGGACAAAGTTACTGATAAATTAGAAGAAAATTATCAGGATTTATTAATGAATGCGTATTCAAAAGATAAGCTGTCTTCTTCAATTGCTTTAAGAGAAATATTTATTAAGCAATGAATCGTATTTTTTATACGATTGCATTTTCACAATTCTTATCATCACTAGCAGATAACGCATTACTAATAGTATCGATTGCTCTTTTGGTTGCAATGCAAGAGCCCGATTGGGTATCCCCGCTATTAAAGATATTCTTTGTATTTCCTTATGTACTTTTTGCTCCATTTGTAGGTGCCTTTGCAGACTCCAGGCCTAAAGGGCAGGTGATGTTGATTTCAAACATACTCAAAGCAAGTGGGTGCAGCCTGATACTTTTTGGGGTGCACCCATTATTAGGATATGGCATCGTTGGCATTGGCGCCGCTTTATATGCGCCTGCTAAATATGGAATTTTGTCTGAGTTACTACCGCCAGATAAATTGGTAGCTGCAAATGGCTGGATGGAAGGCCTCATTATTGCCTCAATTATCTTTGGAACCCTCTTCGGGGGCTTTCTCATAAGTGATTATTTGAACTATGTTTTTCAACAGTTGAATGTAGATTTCAGCGGGAACGAGATCTCAAGTTCTGCAGCAATAGCTATTTATTTAATTGCAATCATTTATGTTGCGGCGGCTTTACTAAATGTGCCTTTATTAAAGGTTGGATTTTGTTATCAAAAATTTAATCTACATTGCGTCAATTTAGTAAGAGAATTTACAACTTGTTTTGTAGACTTATGGCGTGACCAGCTAGGTAAGCTTTCTTTAGCCGTTACTACGCTATTTTGGGGTGCTGGAGCTACTCTACAATTCATCATGTTGAAATGGGCTGAGTATGCCCTACATATGAATCTTGCAGAGAGTGCCGCATTACAAGCTGTCTCTGCAATCGGTGTTGCTGGAGGAGCAGTTTACGCAGCTTGTAAAGTACCTCTGACGGGCTCCACCAAAGTATTACCCTATGGGGCGCTGATGGGCCTAGTAGTCTGTTTAATGGGTATGTATAACGATGATCTTTTTCCCCCGATTGTTCTTTTACAAATACACTCAATTCAACTCACCCTCAATGTTTTACCTGCTTATTTTTTATTAATAGTATTAGGCTGGCTATCAGGATATTTTGTGGTGCCCATGAATGCCTTATTGCAACATCGGGGTCATGCATTAATGTCAACCGGCCAATCCATTGCGGTTCAAGGTTTTAGTGAAAACTTGGCAGTATTATTTATGCTCCTCATTTACTCAATTCTCTTATGGTTGAATCTCGGTTTGTCAGTCATCATCATCGGTTTTGGGGCAACCGTTTTTATAGCTATGCTATTGATTATGTATCAACATTTCGTGGCAAAGAGCAGCAGTCTCAATACAGGCAAGAAGTCTTATAACCTAGAATCGAACTAGTCCGCCTAGATTAGACTAAGTAAGCTTTAAGTACTCATTTTGGAATCAGAAGCAAGGCAGCTTTTCATTGCCTTAGCCTCAATCGCCTTAAGCCATTCTGGTTTTGCTTTAGCGTTCATCAATAGCTCATTTACTTGCCGATTACTTGCATTTTTAGAGATATATTCAGCTAGGCAACTGCAGTAAGGTTTAAAGTCTTCCTCAGTAAGGGATTTCTTTTTAATATCTTTATGTTCTTGCAGTTGCTCTTGGATACAATTTTTCTGAAAATCATTGGAAATTGCTTGAGCATGGCCATATCCAGAGATTGCTAGTGAAAAACTGATGATTAGTAATTTTGCTTTTAACATTTGGCGTTCCTTATTTATCCATAAATTCTTCGGTAAGAGTGCGCAGCCACCCCATCTTTGAGTGCATCTCTAACGGGGATTGCTAATAAGTCAATGCTCTTGTTTACCAAAATTTTTTCTAGTGTAGATGGAATTGGCTTTTTCAGTTTGGCATGAGCCCAGACGGGAAGATTGATAAAACCCGCCTTACTAATGAGTTTTACAAAAGGTTTGGACTGCAAATTACTAGGAAAGTCATCTAAAAGTTGAATGATATTTTTGGCACGCTCACCATAGTGAAGATCTGGAAGGTAGGACTCAATCGCTTCTTGTGTTCCTTTGAGAGTATCTGGCAGATCTTGAGCACCAAGCATTTCTCCTAAGACCTTCATTTCTTTGAAGTATTGATCCTGTTCCGGCCTAGTCAGTTTTGGGTATCGATAGCTTTGATACGCCTCTAGAAAGCTGAGGGTTTCAGTTAAGTGGACCCAAGCCAACAGATGGGGGTCTGTTGCAATATAGGGCCTCCCAAACTCATCATGACCATGGATATGTTGATGAATTCTATTAACCTTATCAATAATCTCATGAGCCATTTCATGAGATCCATAAGTGGTTGCGGCAATAAAGTAGGCGGTTCTACCTAATCTACCTTTGAGATCTTTTCTAAAGCTTGAATGATCCCAGACTCCAGCTAATGCCTGTGGATGAAGCGCTTGAAGAACTAAAGAGCTAATACCCCCAATCATCATAGAGATAAAGTCAGCATGTACTCTCCAAGCAATAGACTCTGGCCCAAAAAGACCTCGATCTCCCTTAGGGGTAAGAAAGGCAACTGGTGGCCCACTACTACCGCCTACCATTTCTCGAATAGTTTTACGAATTAACTCATCTAGCATGGAGATATTGAATCATGATTTATATAAAGCTGCTCGCTGAGAGGGGTAAGCAGTAATAGAGGCCGACTTACCTTTTGATTGATCAAATGCCTTCAATAAAATCGCGGGCTATACTAAATACACCATGAAAAAAATTCAAAAAGTTGCCATTATTGGGGCAGGTATTGCGGGAATATCGTGCGCCAAAGTCTTGAGGGCTTCAGGCAAGTTAGTCACTTTATTTGATAAGAGCACTGGTCCTGGAGGCAGAACGAGCCATCGTCTTTTTGAGCAATGGGGCGCTGACCATGGAGCTCAGTACTTTACTGCCAAGGAAGAGTTGTTTAAGAAAGAGCTCAATGCTTGGATTCAGGCAGGGGCAGTAAAACCCTGGCTTGGGAAAATTGTTTCTTTAAACAAAAAACATAGCACTGATATTGAAAATATTGGTCAACGCTTCGTTGGTATGCCAACGATGAATTCTTTGGCTAAATACTTAGCCAGGGATATTCCAGTAATGCTTTCTCATACCATCTCTAAGATTACGAAGACTGAAGAGGGTTGGGTACTTTTCTCAAAAGAAAAGGGCCAGCATCCAGAATCTTTTGATTTTATTGTGATTGCAATACCACCTAAGCAGGCAGAGTCTTTATTGGATAGTCAATACAAAAGCCTGTCCGAGATTTGTGCAAATACAAGTATGTTGCCCTGCTGGACTTTGGTGGCTTTCTTTGAAAAGCCCATTCCTCTACCTTTTGATGGAGCATTTGTAGCTGATAGTGTATTTAGCTGGATCGCTAGAGATAACTCAAAACCAGGTCGATCTGATGCGGAGACATGGATTGCGCAGGCCAATCATGAGTGGTCTAAAGAGCGTATCGAGATGACTAATTATCAAGTAGAGCCAGAATTAGTTGCTGAGTTTGAAAAAATCTCAGGTGAGCCTTGTAAGTTATATCAAAGTCATTTATGGCGTTATGCAAAAGTAGAAAATCCTCAGAATCAATCATTTCATTTAGACGCTACTCAAAACATTGCCTTATGCGGAGATTGGTTTACTGAGTCTACGATAGAAGGAGCATGGAATAGTGGCTATAGGCTTGGTAATGCAATATCTACCATGCTTTCTTTGCCTCATTAGTTTTGAGCTTATCTCACAGCTGAATTGCTCTAAAAGTTAAATTGATACGAGGTGCAACAGGTAACTTTGTTTTTAATAAGCTATGCCGCCAAAATGCCTGGGTGGGAGCATGCATTGCTAAAGCGCTAGCATTTTCTAGTAAGAGTGAAACGCTAGTACCGTCAAGCTTGTGCCGAAAGGCAAATTTTCGCGCTCCTCCAAGGCTAATAGAAATGATAGGGGCACCCTTATCAAGCTCAATTTCATCATCACTATGCCATCCCATACCCTCATTGCCATCATGATAAAGATTGAGTAAGCAAGAATTTAATTTCCATTGAGCCAATTCTTCGGCTTTACTTTTAATCTCCAACAGCTCTGAAGTCCATGCTTGAGGTTCTTTTTTGATCCCTGAGTAGGTATATGAGCAGCCGTCATCGCCTACCCAAGCCACTTTTCTTTGTGTAGTCACCTTTTTCCCAAACATCCATAGCTGATCAGGCTGCCAATCTAAAGACCTGAACAGTGACTGATAAAGAAGATCACTCGTGACCCCATCAAAAATGTTTTGGAAGTAGCGAGCAATGCCATCCTTAGGTAGTAAATTGATATTGGGATCAACTTGGAATTGCTCAAAAAGTTCAGTTTGCATATAAAAGTGCTGAATTCAGGGAAAGCGCTCATTCAATAAAAACTCTAGAATAGACTTAATTTCTATTTTGCGATGCAGGCTTTTATGAATCACTATCTTTATACCTCTTTCATCACTTTACTGACAGTATTGCTTTTATTTGCAGTGACTTTTAATGTCGGCAGAGCTAGAGGTCAATATCAGATTAAAGCCCCTGCCATCTCTGGGCATGAGCTATTTGAGCGAGCCTATCGAATTCAACTTAACACGATTGAAAATGTCTTGATGTTTTTGCCTGCACTTTGGCTATATGCTATTTACATCGGTGATAAAGGTGCAGGGGATTCAGGGGTGATTTGGCTGATTGCTAGAATTTGGTACGCAATCAGCTATCAAATTAACCCAGCCAAACGTGGACCTGGATTTCTGATATCGATTTTGGTAATAGCGGGATTATGGGCTGGTGCAGCCTATGGTATTTTTAAACTCTTTTTAAAAGTAAATCTATGAAGTCACCAGATAAGCGTTGCTGTGGATCAGGTGTTTGCATTATTAATGATGCAGGCGAATGTTGGTGCGGACAGGTTTGGGATGGCGAAAAAATGGCCGCACCTAGTTTGTCTATGCGATCAACACCAGAGATAAACAAAGAACAAGACCAAGAAAAACTGAAACCAGAGTCTTAGGGCCTAGGCTTCAATTTAGTCTTACGAGCGTTATGCTCAGATCTTCCCCTTCAACATAAAATTAATGCATATTGAGATTTCTTAAATCGTCATCCTCAATAATTTCAGTGATCAGATCTAGCCTAATGCGGGGATTAGTCTGAGCAAGCAAATGGTTTTTCTGTGCGAGAGAGATAGGCAATAGCTCGGCAAGCCGGTTTGAGACCCAGCCACAATCATCAATCTTGAAAGGCTTTCTAAATGGCATATCACCCAATAGATCTTCGCTTTGAATCGTCGAAATAATTTCATCGAGTAGTTTGGCTACGCCATTATGTTCTTGGGAGATGGGCATTAGGGGATCTTTTTCTAGCAGCTCAATTTCACCAATCCAAAGACCATTAGGCTCTTGGAAACTATTTAAGAGCTTGAAGCGCAGAGTTCCGAATGATTTGGTCATGAAGAGGGCGGGTTGAACTGGATCAAAGTCTTCGATGAGTGCGAGAGTCCCAATATTTGAAAAAGTTGGAGTTGAATCTTCGCTGTTGGCGCCTGTATTTTTGATAATACTGATAACGCCAAACTCTGTTTTCTCTCGCAAGCAACGCTTGATCATATCCAGGTAGCGTGCTTCAAAAATTTTGAGGGCGATGACACCATCAGGGAAAAGTACAGTCCCTAAGGGAAATAAAGGAATTTTGCGAGGGTTAGCATTGAAATCAATCATTGGTCCAATGTAATGGATTTATATACTTTTTGCTTAGCACTAACGAAGCATCTAAATCCCCCTTGTGTTTTCAAGGCCCCTGCAATAAATCCCATTTGCGTTTACATTGATAGCTCAATATTTGGAGAAAAAAATGGTACAAAAATTACGCATTAAGCTGGCTCGGTGGATTTTGGGTAAGCATTGCCCTTGTTACCAAATGGGTTATCACAGTATGGTCGACTTTCAACAAAGAAGCGCTGATCAGCTAGCTAAATCCCAAGAGCGTAAAAACACACATTAATTTCTGGGCTGGTAGCTTGAGTATGAAAACTTGGCAGATGCGAAGAAATTGCGCGCTAACACCAAAGCAGCTCCTAAAATTCTATATTATTTTAGTTTGCCTCTCTAGCATAGTAGCCGCTGGTTTTTTGCTGGCAGGGGTGTGGGTCATTGTGATTTTTACTATCGTGGAACTGAGTGCAGTGACAGTGGGTTTTTTGGTTTACTGCAGACATGCGTTAGATTATGAAATCATTGAAATTGATGATGAGCGACTTATTGTCAAAAAATTTATTGGCTACAAAGAAAAGATTTATGAATTTAATATTCAATGGGCAAAAATTGAGCCATCTCTTGAGGGCTCAAAAACCTTCTTTATTAGTCAATCTAACTTACGAGTTGAGCTTGGGCACTTCATCAGGCCAGAGCAACAGACGGCTTTAATTGCTTCAGTTAGGCGTCACTTGGGTCATTTGAGGGTTGCTTAAGCCCCAAGCCATTAAGCCACTGCAAATCATTTGCATGATCACTAAAGCAATTGTCAGGCTATTTAATATTACAAAATAGTTAGCAAATGGCGAGAGCATTACCGGCATGCCATCAAGTAATGCAGTCTCTCTCAAGTAGTCCATACGAGGTATTAGTAAAATACTGCTTACTCCAGTAGCTAGTATCAGCATCAGCGCAGGCATACGAATTTTTTTAAGGCCAGCAAGACCTCTACCAATCAAAATATTGGCAAGACTTAAAATAATAAATGCGCCCCCCAAAAAGTAATTAGATAAATGCTGAATTAATAAATGGGCAACCATGCCGCTTGCCTGAGTATCCCCAATTAAAATATAGGCACCTAGGCAGCTTAAAAATTGTGCAATGATCCCTCCTGCCAATAAATAGGCAATCAGACGGATTAGTCGATTAGCAAAAGGGTGTGGAGTGTTGATAGCTTCAACCATGAGCTAAATAGGGTTAAAAGGTGCACTGCAGCAGAAAGTTTAGATCAGTTTCATACTGCCATTAATCTCACTTTTATGCCAAAAATACACTATGGACCTAGAAATCACTAAAGCAGTCAAAGTAGCCTTAAATACTCTGGTCGACATTGCCACTCATTCGATGAACGGACGTCTTGTCCCTGTTCCAGAAATTGCTAAAAGGCAGCAACTTTCAATCAGTCGTATAGAGCTATTGTTAAAGCCTTTAAGAGAGTCTGGTCTGGTGGTTGGTATTAAAGGAAGAACTGGAGGCTATCAACTTTCTAAAGATCCTCACATCATCACTATTAAAGAGATCGTTTTAGCGATTAACAAAATTCAAAAGAGAAAAGTAGAAGTATCAGATATGGCTAAGGAGCTTTATCAGTCTCTTGAAACTTATATGATGAGCTGTATCTCTAGCGTGACTTTAGCCTCCGCCATTAAAGACTACATCCCCAGATTTAGTGAAGTAAAAGAAGCGCCTGAGCGTAAATCATTCTTGCCAGTAGATTCTCAAGCAAATGAAAAACAAGAAAAAAGGCAAAAAGGCGAGATTCAAAAAGTAGTTCAAGCCCCATTTAAAAAGGTGAAGGCAATACCGCTTGGCCCAAATTCTATTTTCAGCTTTGCTGACTATCTTAATAAAAATTCAACTACTAGCTAAACTTAAAAAGTAGTATTTAAATACCCCCAGCCTTACTTAATTCCCCTCCGAGCCTTCAAAATCAGGTAATGCCCCGCTAAATAGGGGGCATTTTGTTTTACTTTTGCAGGATGATTAGAAATGTCACAGTTTCATGTTCTAATGCCACTCAATATGATCACTGTCGTTATCGCCTCCTATAGATACGGACACCTTGCCGCCCACTGCATCGAGTCACTACTATCCCAAACCATCCCTCCCACAAGGATTTTATTTGTGGATGATGCTGGCTTAGATTGCCATCATTTGCCTAGCCTATATCCGGATATTGAATATATATTTAGGAAGGAAAATCTGGGGGTAGTCGATAATTTTCAAGATATCCTATCTCAGGTTAATACAGAATATGTCCTATTCATCGGGGCTGATAATTGGTTGCGTTCTGACACGATTGCATTGCTATCAAATGCCAGCACAGATATTGTCACTTACGACATTGTTGTTACGGGCGAACTCAAGGAAGAGGTCTTAACTCGGGTACCTGGCGAGACAGTGCCTTATCAGGGTGATCTGTACTGGAATCGCCAAGGACAACATCATGGCTCTATGATGTATCGCACAGTTCTTGGACAAAAGATTGGCTATAAAAAAAGATATGAAGATGGCGCTCATCCACAAGAGGATTGGAACCTATGGGACAAAATGCTTGAACAGGGTGCCACAGTAGCTAGTCTTAAAGAGGGACTTTTATTCTATAGAAGGCACCGAGAAAATTTTTTGAAATATCCCCATGAAATTGTAGAGCCACAGAAATTAGAGTTTAGTTACGCTTTTGAGGAATGAAGATCTGCCCTGATTATCTTTTGATTCTAGATTAAGATAACTACGGTGGTATAAATAAGACTAAACAGTCTCTTGAGGATTTAATTTTATTTGAAGTAGTTTTTCAAAATGATTTAAAAGGTAAAAACATGACTACAAAAAAATTCCTAGCCATTTTCATAATGATATTTTCAAGTTTTGCGTTTGCGCAAACGCCCCCTAATCTTAAGGGTAACTGGGAGGCGGTATCTGCTGTGAGCGCATCAAGCGGAACAGAGGATAAACAGGCGAGGTTAGTTTTATCTAATAAAAAGGACTCAGCAATCATCAAGCTGACAATTTCTTCTCAAGATGGCGGAGCCTTCCAAGGTGAAACTACATGGCGTGATGGTTTAAAAAATCTTGTAGTAGGCGTATTTCATAAAGATGGAAAAACACTGACTCTTTCCAGCGATGTCGGCGTTGGTACAGGTTATGTTGTGAATGATGAGATGGAGTTTTGTAGCGCCAGTGTATTAACAACTAAAAATAGAGCAAGCTGTACTCAGCTTAAAAAAGTAAAATAGAGAATCTCTCGCAGGGATAGCCATCAGCCAAAGAATCCGTGGGCTCCCAGAACCGAAATAAAGATGGTGATTAAACTCAGCGTGAGAATAAGTAAATGCACCATTGCTTCCTATGAATCATTCCTTCATTAGGCCAAAATGTTTTAACTGCCGATAGATTGGTTCAGCTAAAAACAGGACGGCAATAATTCGGCAGGCTTGTAATGCAGTCACAATAGCAACTCCTAGTTGCATTACTTTTGCAGTAATAGCCATCTCTGCAATGCCGCCTGGTGCGGATGCCAAAATAATGGTGGCCGTCGGAAGCGATATGAACTGGCTAAGTCCAAAACTCGCTAGGGCGCACAGTGCCATCATTGCGAAGGTGCCAATCGCAACGCTGAATAACCAACGTGGGGCAGAGCGAATAAATTCTGGTCTAAAGCGAACCCCAAGACTAATACCGATGACGATTTGAGCTGCATTTGTCAGCCAAGATGGGATACCAGAAAGTTCTACCTCATTGATTGCTAAAGCAATAGAAACAATTAAAGGTCCAATGAACCACGCATTAGATCGCCCTAGCATTTTCATTCCTAATGCCCCAAGTCCTGTCAGCAGAGCCAGTGTCATTATTCCTGTAATACTAAATTGGTAGTTATGGGTCGGGGTAATATCCAGACCATGCCATCCAATCCACTTAATTGCAAAAGGTATCGCGATAGTGACGATGAGAACTCGTAGAGTATGTGCAGAGGCGACCAAATCAGTTCTTGCATGTTCACGCTCAGATAACAAAGTCATTTCAGATGCCCCGCCAACAACGCTAGAAAAGTAGGCGGTTGTGCGATCCACTTTTGGAAATCGAGAGGCGTTAAACCAATAGAGCCAAAGTCCATAGCAATAGCCAATGGCTAAGGACCAAGAGATACTGAGGATAACAAGCCACCACAAGCTGGCAACTAGAGTGCTGACATGTGGGGTGAAATAAAGCCCTAAGGCAGTGGCAATAATCCATTGCCCACTATTACGAAAAGGTCCCCAGCTTAAGGTCTTGACACCAAAGATCGAGAGTCCGGCGGTAATCAAGAGAGGGCCAATCATCCAGGGGATAGGCGTCTGGAGCCATACACATACCAATGCAGCAATATATCCTACAAATAAGGTACATAAGATTTGTAGAATGGATATCGCCATTGGCCGTGAAATCATCTTGGCTATTGGGTGTTCGGTGGGTACTTTCTTCATTTCCTCTAGACATTGTAGTGAGGATCCGGCAGATAGTCCTCCCTAAGACTATCGTGGTACATTTAATTCTGAACAAGTTGATAGATAAAGTGAGAGCCTAAAAGGCCTCAATTGAAATAGGAGACGAACATGAAATTACTAAAACTTGCAATATTTTCTTTGCTTAGCCTGGCGCTACCATGTCTTGCGCAAACCTATCCTAACAAGCCTGTAAAAATCGTCGTGCCATTTGCTGCAGGTGGTCCAGCGGATAACTATGCCCGCTTCATTGCTTTGCGTCTGCAGGATGAATTTAAAAATCCATTTGTTGTTGAAAATAAGCCTGGCGCAGGATCCATCATTGGTACTGATTTTGTTGCCAAATCGGCTCCCGATGGCTATACCTTATTGATGATGTCTAACACACAGACTGTTAATGAATCCTTGGTCGAAAATAAACCCTTCAATTTGATGAAGGATTTTGTTGCCATTGCACCTATTAATTTTTCTGATTTGGTATTAGTGGTTCACCCATCTCTACCGTCTAAGAATTTAGCTGAGTTAATACAATATGCAAAAGCCAATCCAAATGCCTTAAGCTTTGCCTCATCTGGTACCGGAACTCCTTATCACTTCGCAGGAGAGTTATTTAACTCGATGGCCGGGGTGAAAATCCTCCATGTTCCTTATAAAGGTAGCTCGGGTGCGCGTACTGATGTGATTGGCGGTCAAGTAAATATGATGTTTGATGCTGTCACCACGATGTCTGAGTATGTCAAATCGAATCAAGTGAGAGCAATGGGGACAACAGGCTTAACTCGTTCATCTACATTGCCAGGTGTCCCGACGATTGCTGAGGCTGGCGTACCAAAATTTGAAACTTCCATTTGGTTGGGATTGATGGCTCCTGCTGGCACTCCTAAAGAGATTGTCGATGCCCTAAATAAGGCGGTTGTTAAAATTCAGCAAAACCCAGAAGTATTAGCGATTTGGTCAAAGCAAGGTGCTACACCTCTGATTATGAATCCAGTAGCGTTTACTAATTATTTAAATGCGGATATCCAGAAGTGGGCAAATATTGTTAAAACTGCTGGGATTAAGGCGCAATAATTTATTATTTTTTGAATCCAAGATGGAAAGAGATGCATGAAATTAGTTATTTTGAGTGGTGGCGCAGCAGCTGGAATTGTGAAAGGCTTGCAAGCACAGTTTGAAGAAAAGTATGCCTGTCAGATAGAGGGAACTTTTAGTGCAGTGGGAGCAATGCGCGAGCTTCTGTTAGCTGGAGAGCCTTGTGACATCGTCATATTAACTAGAGCAATGATTGAGGAATTGATGCAGAGCGGGCACGTGGTAAAAAACTCTCTCGCTTCTCTTGGTATTGTGAGAACGGGTGTTGCAGTGAAGGATGGCGATCCTACTCCTGAGATTGCGAATCGTGATCAATTGTTGAAGGCATTTAATCAGGCCCGTGGAATTTACTTCCCAGACCCGCAAAAGGCAACTGCTGGTATTCATGTGATGAATGTACTGAAAAGCTTGGGTTTAGACCAAACCAAAGAAAAAAACTTACGTATTTTTCCAAATGGGGCAACTGCTATGGCTGCCATGGCTGAATCCTCTGAGGCTGGATTGATTGGGAGCACCCAGGTAACCGAGATCATTATTACTCCAGGAGTTCGCCTCATTGGCATGCTACCTAAAGAGTTTGAGCTCGCTACGGATTATTGTCTAGGGATATGCACAACTGCTCAGAATCCAGAATTAGCACTGACTTTTGCAAGTATTCTGACTGGTGAGGATGCAGCGTCACTGCGTCAAAAGCTGGGGTTTGAGTTGGCCTAAGGTTTAACTAAGGCGTTGCTCATTTAGCTAGGGTAGCGAGAGCGTTCTTGTAGTAACTGAGATCAATAAATTGATTGGGATTTAGCGGTGGGGTCTTTTCAAATTCCTGCCGAATTTCTAATAAGTTTTGAAAACCCGGCATTGAGAATTGCGCATCTACTGCAAGTCCTATTTTAGGATTTGTCAAAATAGCGTAGCTTTTCTCGATCGTGGCCAAATCGAGATCCAATCGTTTTTGCAAAAGACTGAGGACTTCTTCTTTATTGTTTTTATCTAAACCCCAGCGCACTGAGCGTATCCACGCTGCAATATATTTTTCAATGGTCTTACCATTTGCATCAATAAACGGTTTCATTGCAAACATGCCAGATGCTTGATAAGGGCCTGCTAGATCGACCAGCCAACCAAGACTATTCATCTTCATATCTAAAGCCTGAATAGAAAATGGGGGATTTAAGGTTGAGGCTGAATACTCTTTATTACTTTGCATTGCCTTAAAGCGGAGGCCTGTACCACCGATCACTTTGAGGCTGTATTCCCCGGGCTTTACTCCCGCTAGAGAAAGCGCCTTCATTGCCTGCAGGGCATAGGCGGTATTAGGGGCATCCACAATTAAAACTTTTCCCCTCATATCTGCCGCCGTATTAATTTCTGGCTGGACAATCAATTGATTCATACTCGAATCGCCACCCATCAAGATGATGGAGGGTTTTCCAGTCATTTGTTGGATGGCAACAGAGTTATCAACTGCCGCATGGGCAATATCTATTTTTCCGCTTGCTAGATCAGACCTTAATTCATTTGAGCTAACGGTATAGGCAACGTTCAGATTTAAGCCGGCGCTCGCAAAAAACATTTTTTCTAGTCCAACCCAGAGTGGTAGGTTTTGTGCACCAGGAAAAACTTTCACATTGAGGCTGACATCATTAGAAGCGGCCAATGCATTGATATGGGGTATAGAGATGCAGGACAGTGCTGCAAGATTACGGATAAAGATTCTACGTTTCATCAAGAATTCCCAGTGAAGTGGTAGTTAAGAAGCGGTAGTTAAGAAGCATTAGAAAGTTTTATAAAAATAGTTTACTACTCATTGAATGAGCTCATTCTAGTTACTTTAAATCTCCATCGCAATGCTTAAGGTGCTTTTCCTGCTCTATGGGACCTATGTAATAAGACAGCTATTTATTGAGGTATGCTGAGCCATCCTCTTTCATAATTTAGGCTCCCCTCATGCTAGACGCTATCAATTTCAAAACACTGGTTAGTCACATGGGCGAGGCAGTAATTATTTCGGATCGAGATGAGCATATCTTGTTTTGGAATGCGTCTGCGCAGCGTATTTTTGGCTATAGTCCAGAAGAGGCCTTAGGGAAAACACTCAGCATCATTACGCCTGAGCGCTTTAGGGA
>Ga0114978_10001218_pt1 | contig 21727 bp, 14 predicted proteins | sample S_140212_EF_Meta_FD_87027 | JGI IMG/M metagenome (GOLD analysis project Ga0114978, IMG submission 87027) | Freshwater microbial communities from Lake Simoncouche, Canada to study carbon cycling - S_140212_EF_MetaG | ecosystem: Environmental > Aquatic > Freshwater > Lake | place: Lake...
GAACCTCCGAAGGCAAAATTGGTTCCACCCAGGAGGGATGGGGTCGGAGCAGCCAGCCCACGACCCGCAGCAAATTGGTCAAGCCAAATCGGTCCATTCGAATAACGACCGTTAAAATTGGGGGGCGACGAAGGGTATGTGCCACTTGACGCGAGATAGAGGTTCCCGGTGTCATTGAGGCTGTCGCCAAACGACACAATACTGGTAATGGAACCGGCATGAGCCGCCGTAAATTGGCCGATTACGATCAACGCTATGGCAAGAAATCGAGTACCTGGCAACATGAAACCACTCCGAATAAAAGCACAGGAAAATTCCGTACAAAAAATCTTCCACATTTCTCAAATCACACTGAGGTGTTCTAATGGGATTTCCGTCTGGCATCAATAGCGAAGTTGGAGCGACAGGATTCGCTTGACGCGCAAGATCGCGTCGAGCCACTGCTTAAACAGGGGGGGGCGTAACTGAGCAAGCTCACTGGTATCACTGGGGGCATGGCACCGAAAACGTTCGCCGACACCGATCTCGTCAGATGCTTGAAACGTTGGAGTGCCGGGCTTCGCTCTCGGATTTGGCTGGCCGACCTACGGTCAACTTGATTCATTTCGCCAGTGCAGGGGCGACAGGTCCCAACGCAGTTCGCTGCAGCATGACGTTAAGTACCCCGGTCACTGGGTTAGTCTGGCGGATTTCTTGCTGGAGGACAGGAGGAACGTTACAGCGAAGCGTCTGCAGGTGACGCTTCGAATGTTCCTGCGATGAGTCGGTTGGTTCGTCACGACCAGCGGGAATTGACAAAATCATCCAATTCGGTTGCCGCTTGCTTCTGCATGCGGGCGAATTCTTCCTTGTGATGACGATCAGCCAGTCGCTCGAGTGATTTGGCGGATTGATCCGCAGCGACCAGAGTCTGACGTGACGAATCAACCAGACTCGATGCGACAGCAACTGCGGCGTCGGAAGTTTCTGCTTGTCGTGCCAGTTCGTCGGCGTATCGACTTCGCTGCGAGACTTTTTCCAATTCCCATTCGGCATTCTCGTTCAGATCCCGTAATTCCGCGATGACTGCCGATCGCGATTCTTGCAACTGATTTCGTTCCGCAACTTTTTGGCAATAAGCCCCTTGCGCCGCTGAGAACGCCTGCTGTTGGACTTGCCGAATTTGCTGTCGCAGCCTCAAAACCGATTCCAGACGAAATGAGGGCATGTTGAACCCTGTGATCTGAGGGGTGATGCAGACGAAAATGAAGATCGCGACCCGGACTGACCGTCGGGACTCTGGTTGAGCGATGTACACGATTTGCCACGAAGCTTCTAGATCAATGCCGAGGTCAACGCTGCCAACATGGCAGGGCAAGAGCAACGCGTGGAAACAGGTTTTTGCCACAATCTGTTTACTGGCTTTACGTTAAAATCATTTCCGCAAACCCGGCACAGGGCTTGCATCTGTCGGGGAATGTGTCGAAATGTCGACCGTGTTGGCGGAGCTGGCATGGTTCGGTCCACTTCACTCGGGGCGTCATCTGCACCAAAAGTCGTGTTATGGCTGGCGGGCGGGCTGCGATGAGTGTGTTTCGTGAACTAATGAGTCGTCCCACCAAGTCTGTCTTGATGGTTGAGGAGTCGCTGTGGCTAAGCTGATCAGTTATGATGAAGAAGCCCGGAAGAGCCTGCTTGAAGGCGTTTCCAAATTGTCGCGGGCTGTGAAGAGTACCCTCGGCCCTCGTGGTCGTAATGCGGTTCTCGATAAGGGCTGGGGTTCACCGAAGGTGACAAAAGACGGCGTGACCGTCGCTCAGGATATCGATCTGGAAGACAAATTCCAGAACATGGGTGTCCAGCTCGTTAAGGAAGCCGCTTCCAAGACCGGTGACGTGGCGGGTGATGGTACCACCACTGCCACCGTCCTGGCAGAAGCCATTTTTCGGAATGGTTTGCGTTTCGTTGCCAGTGGCTGCGATCCGATGGCCTTGAGCCGCGGTGTGCAAAAAGCGGTTGATGCTGTGACTGCCGAGCTGAAAAAGCTTTCGAAGGAAGTCAAAGCCAACGATAAAAAGGCCGTTGCGGAAGTTGCCAGTATTGCGGGTAACAATGATCCCGAAGTCGGCAAGATTCTGTCCGAAGCACTGATGAAAGTCGGTAAAGATGGTGTCATTACCGTCGAAGAAGGCCGCCAGGTCTCAACCGAAGTCGAGTTGGTCGAAGGGATGCAGTTCGAGCGAGGTTATCTCTCGCCGCATTTCGTCACCGATCAGGATCATCAGACGGTCGAGATGGACAATTGTCGCGTGCTGATTTTCGAAGAAAAGATCAGCAGTGCCAAGACTTTGGTTCCGCTGCTCGAAAAAACGTCCAAGGCGGGTGTTCCGCTGTTGATTATTGCGGAAGACGTTGATGGCGAGGCCTTGGCGACGTTGGTTGTCAACAAAATGCGAGGCATTTTGAAGGTCTGTGCTGTTAAGGCTCCTGGATACGGTGATCGTCGCAAGGCGATGCTGGAAGATATTGCTGTGCTTACGGGCGGCAAGGCGATCTTCAAGGATTTGGGTCTGAAGCTGGAAAATGTTGAGCTTTCGGATCTGGGTGTTGCCAAGAAGATTCGGATCGACTCCGAGAATACCACTGTGGTGCAAGGTTCCGGGAAAAAAGCCGAGATCGAAGGTCGTGCCGCCTTGATTCGGGCCGAGATCCTGAAGACCGACAGTGAATACGATCGTGAAAAGCTGCAAGAACGCCTCGCTAAGCTCGCAGGTGGTGTGGCTCAGATCAGTGTCGGTGCTCATACCGAGACGGAAATGAAAGAGCGTAAAGATCTGATCGACGATGCTCTGGCCGCTACGCGTGCCGCGATCGAAGAGGGGATCGTTCCTGGTGGTGGTGTGGCTTTGTTGAGATGTCTTCCAGCGATCGAAAAGCTGAAGGCGACTGGTGACGAAGCACATGGCCTGACACTCATTAAGAGCGTCTTGGAAATGCCTTTGCGGACCATCGCAGAAAACGCAGGGCTTGATGGTGCTGTGGTTGCCAACAATGTGAAGAAGTCGAAGGAGAAATCCTACGGCTACGACGCACTGAATGATCGTTACGGTGACATGTTCGAGTTTGGTGTTGTTGATCCCACTAAGGTTGTGCGCTCCGCTCTGCAAAACGCGGCGAGTGTTGCTTGTCTCTTGCTGACAACGGACTCAATCGTCGTCGATGCCCCTAAGCCGAAAGAAGATGACCATCATCACGATGATCACCATGATGGCGGTGGCATGGGCGGAATGGGTGGCATGGGCGGCATGGGAATGGGTGGCATGGGCGGTATGGGCGGCATGGGCGGATTCTAGTTTCTGGCCGCAGTATGCTGCGGTTTGATTCCGATTCGCTTACTGTTTTCGCTTGTCGTTATTGCGAATTGCACAAATATTTTACGCATAGGAAAATCGAATTATGAAACTGAAACCTCTTGATGACCGTGTTGTTGTTGAGCCGCTGACCGCTGAAGAAAAGACGGCAGGCGGGATCGTTCTTCCTGACACTGCCAAGGAAAAGCCCCAGCGTGGCAAAGTCATCGCCGTCGGCCCAGGTCGGCTGCTGGACAGTGGCGAGCGTTCACCGATCGCCGTCGCGATTGGCGATGAAGTTCTGTTTGCCAAATACGGCGGGACTGAAATCGAGATCGATAAGAAGGAAATCAAGATTCTGCGTGAATCGGATATCCTGGCCAAGGTTATTTCCTGAAGATTGATAAAATCCGGTTGTCTTACCGGAAATCAAGGGGATCCTCTGTGGTCCCTCTTGGTTTCCGGTGAACGTACTGGATTCGGCATATTTTAAAATTTTTCCCTGTGGAGTCCCGTTGTGGCTAAGCAATTGTTGTTTGAAGATCGGGCCCGTATCAAGCTGCTTCACGGCGTTGAGACGCTGGCGAAAGCGGTCGCCGTGACCATGGGTCCGACGGGTCGAAATGTCATTATTGACAAATCATTCGGTAATCCTGTCGTGACCAAAGACGGTGTGACCGTATCGAAGGAAGTGGAACTCGACGACCCTTATGAAAATATGGGTGCGAAGCTTGTTAACGAAGTCGCATCGAAAACGAGCGATGTCGCCGGGGACGGGACGACCACGGCAACGGTACTCGCACGAGCGATTTACAGCGAAGGCTTGCGTGGTTTGACGCTGGGTGCGAATCCAACCGTCGTCCGCAAGGGAATCGAAAAGGCTGTCGATGCCGCGATTGCGTTCGTGGAAAAGATGGCCAAGCCAGTCGAGAAGAAAGAGGAAATCGCGCAAGTCGGCTCGATCTCGGCCAATAATGATCGCGTCATTGGCAATCTGATTGCCGATGCGATGGAGAAGGTTGGTCGCGACGGCGTGATCACAGTTGAAGAAGGAAAAGGGAACACCACCACGCTCGAACTGGCCGAAGGCCTACAGTTCGACAAGGGTTATATCTCTCCCTATTTCGTCAACAGTCCTGAGTCGATGCAGTGCGTGCTGGAAGACTGCTACATTCTGCTGTTCGAGAAGAAGATTTCGAACTTGCGTGAATTTGTGCCGCTGCTCGAGAAGGTTGCACAACGCAGCAAACCATTGCTGGTGATTGCCGAAGACATTGACAGCGAAGCGTTGACAGCACTTGTCGTGAACAAGCTCCGTGGTGTGCTCAACATCTGTGCCGTGAAGGCACCGGGATTTGGTGATCGACGTAAGGCCATGATGGGCGATATGGCGACCCAGACCGGTGGTACGCTGATTTCGGAAGATCTCGGGATCAAGCTCGAGTCGGTTGAGATTGCTCATTTGGGTCGTGCCAAGAAGGTCGAAGTGACCAAGGACACCTGTACCATCATCGATGGTGGTGGTGACAAAGAGCAGATCAAGGCACGTGTCGATCAAATTCGTCGGCAAATCGAAGCGACCGAAAGTGAATACGATCGCGAGAAGTTCCAGGAACGTCTGGCGAAAATGACCGGCGGAGTTGCGATCATCTCTGTTGGTGCCGCGACCGAAGCGGAAATGAAGCAGACCAAGGCACGCATGGAAGACGCTCTGCATGCCACCCGTGCTGCAGTGGAAGAAGGAATTCTTCCCGGCGGTGGTGTGGCCTTACTGCGAGCCATTGCTGCGGTGAGTGAAGTCCGGGCGAAGGGTGACGAGAAGATCGGTGTTCAGATCGTCATCAAGGCTCTGGAAGCACCCATCCGTCAAATCGTCTCGAATTGCGGGTTGGATGGTAGCGTGGTTGCAGACGAAGTCCGCAACATGCCAACCAACACCGGGTATGATGCCAACGCCGGAAAGTACGTTGACATGTTCAAGGCGGGGATTATCGATCCTGCCAAGGTGGTCAAGAGTGCTTTGCGTAACGCGGCTTCGATTGCCGGTTTGATGTTGACCACCCAGGTGCTTGTCACCCGCGGTGATGACACCGATGGTAAGGCGAAGAGTAAGGTTGAAGGTGCTGTTCGCTAATCGAAGAGTACCTTGCGATTTCGGGTCAGAGAGTGTTTTGCGGAACGCATCAACAACCTGCTGACTCGGAATTGATTTGACTCTCTTGGACTTGTGAATAGACTGCAATCAGTAACAATTGACGAGCCGCTGGAGATTTCTCCGGCGGTTCGTTGTATATCAGGACGTCATGAAGCCTCGGCAACGGCAATCCGAGGACCTGTGCTGTTGGAGAGAGTAGCTTTGATGGCGACAAAACGCGATTATTATGAGATTTTAGGGGTCGCAAAGTCCTCTTCGGATGATGACATCAAGAAGGCTTATCGAAAACTGGCCGGGAAATATCATCCTGATCGCAATCCGGGCGACAGCGAAGCAATTGTCCTGTTTAAAGAGACGGCCGAGGCTTTCGAGATTCTGAGTAATCCCGACAAGAGAACTCTGTATGACCGTTACGGTCATGCCGGTGTCAATTCGGGCGGACCACAACCTGGATACCAGGATGTCAACGACATTTTCAATGCCTTCGGTTCTGCTTTTGGTGATCTTTTTGGCGGAGGTGGCGGGGGTCGACGAAGCGGTGGTGGGCCCCGGGCCAGGAAGGGCGAAAGCCTGCAGACATCGCTGACAATTGACCTGCTGGATGCGGCCGTCGGTTGCAAACGAGAACTGCAAATTGATAAAAGCGAACCCTGTGCGACATGCAAAGGTTCCCGTGCCAAACCCGGTACTCAGCCAATAAAGTGTGATTATTGTAATGGCCGTGGCCAAGTGACGCAGTCACAGGGGATGTTCCGCGTGCAAACGACTTGTCCCTCGTGTCGGGGGGAAGGTGTGACCATTCGAGACAAATGTGGCGACTGCCGCGGGCAGGGGGTCGTCACCCGACCCACCAAACTCGAGGTCCAAATCCCCGCCGGGGTCGATAATGAAATGCAACTCTGCTTGCGAGGTGAGGGGGAACCGGGCGAGAATGGTGGTCCCCCCGGTGACCTTTACATCGATATGCGAGTGAAATCGCACCCACTCTTCAAACGAGATGGGCGACATTTGATGTGCGAGGTTCCAATCACGTTTGCTCAGGCAGCACTCGGGACCACGATCGACATCCCCATCCTGACGGGGAAGCATAATATCACGATTCCACCGGGAACCCAGCCGGGTGAAGTCTTTCGCCTGAAAAACCAGGGTATGCCTGACCCCAATGGTGGCATTCGGGGTGATTTGCTCGTGGAATTTCATGTCGAAGTACCAAAAAAAATCAATAAAAAACAAGAAGAACTCTTGAGACAACTCGCTGAAATGGATGATAAACAGGTTTCCAACAAACGGAAAACCTTCTTTGATTCTGTGAAGGCGTTCTTCTCTATACATGAGGATACGGAATAATGGTGGAACAGATCGATCCCGAATCAACGTCCTCTGACGGCGGGCCAAAAAATCTTGCTGATCAACTTCAGGTCGCCTTGGCCGAGCGAGATCAATTTAAAGAGAACTGGGCTCGTGTGATGGCGGACCTGGATAACTTTCGGAAGCGGATCTATCGTGAGATGGACGATGAGCGAAAGTATCAGTCGGTGCCGGCGCTGAAGTCATTGTTGCCCATCTTCGATGGGCTGGACCGCGCTGTCGTCGCGGCATCACGGTCTAAAAACTTTGATGATCTGCTGAATGGCGTCCAACTGACAATCAAGCAGTTGGAAACGGCTTTGGGGAATTTGGGCGTCAAGCCAATTCTCGCGCAGGGACAGCCCTTTAACCCCAATTTTCATGAGGCGATCAGCCAGGTTCCCTCGGCGGATCATCCTCCTATGACGGTGGTGAGTGACATCGAGCGGGGTTACGCGATTCACGATCGGGTCGTTCGTCCCAGTAAGGTGATCGTCAGTATTGCTACGCCCGAGGCATAGTCGTCAGCTGCCACAGCAGTTCCCGGCAGGGAAACGTGTGCAGGAAGCTCTCTTGCAATCACGATTCCTGTCGGAATCAGCGTATGGGTGAATTTCCCACCCGCCCCCAGCATCAGCAGGGAAGTTGCCGTGAGGAACTAAAGAGCATGCGTTATCAGCAGCGTTTTCTTGCCCTGGGGCTTTTTGCAATTGCCATCGTGATCGGCATCGCCGCGTGGAAATTTGGGAATCCTGATCGCCTCAATGAGGCACAAAGGCCAGTAAACGGCGGTGATCAAGTTGATCATTCTGTGCCGATTTTGGCCCGGGGAATTTTGGCGGGGGGAACTTTGATCAATGAAGGCAAAGTCTTTATTGATCAAGGACAACTCGTCGATGCGGGGGTTTTTCTTGCGAATCGTTTCACGGGCGAGATTCGCGATACCCGCTCGCTCGAGGAATTGAAGAACGCCTTGAAGCAGCGCGGCGAACAGGGTCTGGCGTTCTTGCAGGGCGAACTGGCCAATCTGCAGCCGTTGTCCGCTTCGCAAAAGCGGGAACAGGCCCGTCTTTACTTTCAGATCGGCACATTGCTCACCTACTCGGGGCAGTTTGAACCGGCGATGGTGGCGATGGAAAAATCGCTGCAGATCGGTGCTGCCGCCGGAATGCCGGTCGGTGTGCTGGCGAATTTGAAAGCCTATGTGGGAATCATTGCGCTGCGTCAGGGAGAAGTGGATAACTGCATCGGATGTGTCGGGCCATCGAGTTGTATTCTGCCGATTTCGTTGTCGGCTCGACATACGAAGCCAGCCGGATCACGAGAGGCGATTCGCCATTTGACCGAGTATCTCGAAATCGCCCCAGGTGACTTGCGAATCCGCTGGGTTTTGAATCTGGCTTATATGACGTTGGGTGAGTATCCCGACAAAGTTCCGGCTCAATACCTGGTTCCGCTCGATTCCTTTCTCTCGACCGTGGATGTGGGGCGTTTCCAAAACGTGGCACCGGAGGTGGGATTAACCGTTCGCGGCCCCAACCAGGCGGGAGGGAGCATTTTTGATGACTTCACTGGAGATGGACTTCCCGATCTCTTGGTGACCTCATTAGACATCGACCGGGGAGCTTCGCTGTTCATCAACATGGGGAATGGCCGATTTGAAGACCATTCCGATCAAGCGGGGCTCGCTGATCAGGTTTATGCGTTGAATGTTGCCCGCGCGGATTTTGATAATGATGGGGATCTGGATGTGGTGCTGCTCCGCGGCGGCTGGGAAAAACCAATGCGGATGACTCTCTTGAGGAATCAGGGAAACAGCACGTTTGAAGACATGACGCTGACGAGCGGTCTGGGTGAACCGATTGCATCCGAAACCGCCGTGTGGGGTGATTACGACAATGATGGGCTGGTCGATTTATTTGTCGGGGGGGAATTTCGGAAGCCTTATCCCGACGGAAGCTCGACGCAACCCGATCCACGAAATCGTTGTCGACTTTATCATAACGAAGGGAATGGCACGTTTATTGATGTGGCTGCCAAGCTCGGGGTTGCCGAAGAACAATGCTCGAAGGGATCGGCCTGGGGTGACTATGATGGGGATGGCCGCTTGGACTTATTTGTTTCGAATATGAATGCTCCTTGTCGTCTTTATCACCAAGAGTCCGATGGAACCTTTCGTGATGTTGCGGCCACGCTTGGTGTCACGGGGCCTCCTCATAGCTTCGCCTGCTGGTTCTGGGACTATGACAATGACGGCAAACTGGATTTGTATGTGAATGATTATTCGAGCACCTTGGCCGAGTTTGTCGCGGTGCTGGTGAACGAGCCGCTGGTTCAGCATAGTCATCCTCGACTTTACCGAAACCTCGGCAGCGACGGATTTCGCGATGTCACTGCTGAGGTCGGATTAGACCGTGACATGATGCCGATGGGGGCGAACTTTGCGGATATTGATAACGACGGTTTTCTGGACATTTATCTGGGGACGGGGCGAATGGCACTGGAAGTTCTGGTCCCCAATCTGATGCTCAAAAACGAGGGGGGACGCCAATTTCTGGATGTCACCTCGTCAACCGGAACAGGACATCTGCAAAAGGGGCATGGAATTTCGTTTGCGGATTGGAACTGTGATGGCAACGTCGACTTGTTTGTCGAGGCCGGAGGTGCTGTCCCCGGTGATCGTTCGTATAACCTGTTGTTCCAGAATCCGGATCACGGCCACCACTGGTTGAAGGTTCGCTTGATCGGCAGCAAGACGAATCGGTCGGCGATTGGTGCACAGATCAAAGCGGTGGTGGTGGGACGTGATGGGGCTCGGCGTTCGATCTACCGTACGGTTGGTAATAATGGAAGTTTTGGTGGCAACACGTTGGTCGAATCGATCGGGTTGCTGGAGGCAACGATTGTGTCCGAATTACAGATCTACTGGCCAACCAGTCAAACCACGCAGACGTTCCTCGCGATTCCCGCTGATCAGGGGATCGAAATTACCGAGGGGGTCGATTCCGTGCAGCCGTTGCCGCAGAAACGATTTTCGGTTCCCCAGGATACTGCCACGAACGAGAATTGAGGTCTCCGCAGCCAAGGGATGTTTCAAGGGAAGAAAGAGAACGAACGGAAACCACGTCGGATATTCAGCGGAGGATTGTGACTCGCCGGGGACGAGTTCCGATCTTGATCAAAATCACGGATAAAAATCACGACGAAAAAACGGGTCCGTTGATTGATCCCTCGCAATCGGATCAAACCACCTCCACTCGTTGAAGGATTCCACTCGATGTCCTCACCGATTTCTGCGGTCGTTGCCAGCCCTTCGCGACGAAGACCCCTCTCGTTTGCGAAAAAACTGCTGTTTAGCCTGGTCGCGACGCTTTTACTGCTCGGGGGCATCGAATTCCTGCTGGCGATCCTGGGAGTGAAGCCACGTTATCTGTCCTCAGATCCGTTTGTCGGTTTTGATCGCGGTTCGCCACTTTTTGTTCCGCGAGCCGGGGGAGAAATCCTGCGAACAAATCCCGTGAAGCTGGCCTATTTTAATGACCAGCAATTTTCTTCCAAAAAAACCGCCAAGACTTATCGGATTTTTTCTGTGGGTGGATCAACGACCTTTGGTCACCCCTATCATGACGCTACGTCATTTACGGGGTGGTTGAGAGCTCGATTGAAAGATGCAGATCCTGATCGAGACTGGCAAGTTCTGAATTGCGGCGGGGTTTCTTATGCCAGCTATCGGATTTGTCATTTGATGCAGGAATTGGCGCAGTACGAGCCCGACCTGTTCATCTTTTACGAGGGGCATAACGAGTTTCTGGAAGAACGGACTTATGCGGAACTCAAACACCGCAGCTCAATGCAGAAATTGGCGGATTCGGTCCTTTCACGCACTCGCGTCGGGACATCGTTTGAGCGAATTCTGCGAGGAAACCCCAAGCCGGGAAATCGGATGCCGGCGGAAGTGGAAGCGATCCTCGACAAAAGTGTGGGGCCGGCCAGTTACCACTATGATCCGCAACGGTCAAAGGATGTGCTCGAGCACTTCCATGCCAGTCTTGATCGAGCCTGTGCGATTGCGCGAAGTGCGGGAGCCCAAATCCTCTTCGTCAAACCGGCGGGGAATGTGCGTGACTTCAGTCCGTTCAAAAGCGAATCGGGGCAACTCGATGAGACCACGTCGGCAGAGTGGCAAGAGTTGGTAACCCAGGGACGACAGGCGACGGCCGCGGCGCAATTCGATACCGCTGCCACCGCGTTCGTCGCCGCCGCACAACGAGACCCTCGGCATGCCCTGACCCAGTGGGAAGCAGGAAATGCCTTGTTTCAGGCAGGACGGGTCGCGGAGGCTCGTGATTTCTTTTTGAAGGGGATCGATGAAGATGTCTGTCCCTTACGAGCGACTTCGGCGATTCGTCAGGCGGTGACTGACGCAGCCGTTCGGAATGGTGTCCCTTGGATCGACTTTCCTCGACTCATTGAAGACGAGCTCGAGGCGGTTGTACATCATCGAATTCCGGGTGACGAATCGTTTCTTGACCACGTGCATCCCACGGTCGAGCAGAATCAGCGACTCGCCTGGGCTTTGTATGAGCAGTTGGCCAGTCTTGGAATTGCCCCTCCCTCGAAGCCTGATCCTGATTTGATCGAACGCGTTTCCCAAACGGTGATGGCGGGGGTCGACCCCAAACAGCATGCGATTGCACTGGTTCAGGTGATCCAGATTCTGAGTTGGGCGGGGAAAGATCAAGAGGCACTCCGGCTCACAGATCGGGCCGAGGCAATCCAGCCGGGGCTGTCCGAAGTGTCAAGTTATCGTGGTCGCCTGTGGGAAAAGTTGGGCGATGCGGACCAGGCGTTTAAATGTTTTGTGGAGGCGGTGCGGCGAAACCCCAAGGATTCACTCGCCATGTACCGTATGGGGCTGGGGCTGCTTCGCCGTCAGAATTATGATGCTGCGAAAAGCTGTTTTGAAAACGCGATCAAAGAAACTCCTGTACAGGCACCCGTGATGTTTCAATTCGGCTTGCATATGGGGTTGGGGGCCAGTTGGATGGGACTTGAGCGTTGGACGCAGGCGGCGACAGAATTTCGAAAAGCCCTGGCTCTTTCGCCGGGTGATGCGGATGCGACATCAGCGCTGGAACAGGCTTTGAAACAGACCCGAGTTCCATGAGAGCGTTGGCGTTCAAGCACGTTGCTGGCGAGAAAAGATTGGTGGAAAAGGGGGAGCAATTGATGATCAGAATGTCGTCGGTTCAAAAAAGGGATCGACCATGAAAATCGCTTGGAAACGGGGATTGCTGGGGCTGATCGGGATTGCGGCGATCCTGGGTGGGGGAGCGCTGTACCGCGAGTGGATCCAGGCTCGCGAAGCCTCGTTTTTAAAGCAATGTCGTGCAGCGACAGCAGCGTCGCAATGGGAAGACCTGCAGCGTCTGGGGACAACATGGACGAATTGGCATCCCCAGAGTGCCCAGGCTTGGGTGTTTCGTGCAGATGCGGCCCAGCACCTCGGGGATTTTGCGGCGGCCGCATCGTATCTGGAAGAGATTCCGCTCTCTGACCCCAAAGGGCTTCCAGCCCGAGTCAGTTTGGCGGCACTTCAGTTCGGTACGTTGAACCGACCTTTGGATGGCGTGAGCACCTGCGAGCAAATTCTCGCGATCGAACCTCGGACGACCTCGGCACACCAGCAATTGATCGAGTTCTTTGCTTTGACGCTCCAGAGAAAACGGCTTGACTATCAGATTCGGTATGCGATCGAGTGTGCTCGCGAACCACCCCAGTCGTACGTTTACATGTACCTGATGGACACGATGCGACTCGCCAGTGGCGTTGAACTGAACTCCCGCTGGATTGCGGCCTACCCGGATACCGAACTCTACCAAGTGGCCCAAGTCTTGCAGTTGCCCGAACCTGAGAGTGGTGTCAAGAATGAGCAGGGAACGGACAAGTATTCGTTGGCCGAGTCGTTGCTGGCACGCTATCCAGCCAACCTGGAATTGCTTGCGTATCAGTTGGATCTGAGTATTCGTCGAGGAAATGTGGCGGAAGTTCTGACGATTCTTCAGCGACTTCCACCTGAGGCGGATGAGGACAGTCGGTTTTGGCGTGCTAAAGGATGGTTGCACCTGAGCCGGGAAGAACTGCGCAAGGCGCGGGAATCGCTCGAACAGGCAATCCGTCTGTACCCACAAGACCGTAATGCACGCGCCTGGTTGGCGGATGTCTATCGCCGAGAGGGGAAGCTGGCTGAGGCAGAACCACTGCACGAGATTGTGCAATTTTCGCGGGGGTTGCGGGATCGAATCACGGCACTCGGCTCATCACCAAAGATTCCGACCGAAATTCTGCAGGACCTTGCGGACTTTGCGGAAAAATGCGGTGATTTTCCGATTGCGAAAGGATTAAAACACCGTCTTCAATCTCGATGAAGTTCTCACTGGTGCTTTTTCAGGCGATGCTCAACCGCCAGCAACACGCGATGTTGCATCCGATATTCACAAGTGATCCTTGCGTGAATCTGAAATCGATGGAATTCGTGAATTTATTCTTGGTAAATTGTTTGACAGTTTGCAGCGATCGGGATAGCATCAATTTGCGCATATCCGAAGTATCACATCATCCCCACGAAAGATCCTTGACTGATGCTGAGAATCTCGCAATTCATTGTTTTGTTGCTGGCGGTCTCTGTTTTTGGCTGCGGAAAAAGTGGTCCGAAAATGCCGAAGATGTACCCGGTTCGTGGCAAGGTCACGTATCAGGGAAAACCGGTTACCAACTGCACAATCACTTTGGGATCAACGGAAGCGAATCCAGGTTATGAGGGTGGATTTTCAGGAAAACTGAGTCCAACAGGCGAGTTTCAACTGGCTTCATCACAGGGTAAGGCGGGAGCACCTGCGGGAAAATACAAGGTCATGTTGGTCATTCCACCAGACGAAGCATTCAAAGCGATGATGGGTGGCGGGGGGAAGAAGACCGTTGATGCCGCAAGCCCATTTCCGAAAGAGTATCAGTCGCTTTCCTCGTCCAAAAAAGAAGTCGTCATTACCCCCGACAACAATAACAATCTGTTGATCGAACTCTGAGTTTTTAACACCAGTATCGCGATGATCGCCCGTCGGTTTTCGCGAGTTGCTTTGATAATTTGACTTTTCTGTGTTTCCGTCCTTCGTTCCGTTCCTGTTTTGAGAGGCTCTCATGAAGAAGCAACGTCTGAGGAAGTACTGGCAAAATCTGCGTGGATTCACGCTGATCGAGTTGCTGGTTGTGATCGCGATCATCGCGGTCTTGATTGCCTTGCTGCTCCCTGCCGTCCAGCAGGCGCGTGAAGCCGCCCGGCGAACACAGTGTAAAAACAATCTGAAGCAACTCGGGTTGGCGATCCACAATTATCACGACACATTTAAGAAGTTTCCGCTCAATCGCTTGAGTAACCGCAACGTCGGCGCCAACTGGATGACGTCGAAGTACGGAACACTCGGCTGGTTAGCCATGTGCTTGCCCTACATCGATCAAGGGCCGCTGTACAATCAGATCGATCCCTCAGACCAGATGGTCAGTCAGAATCCAAACAATGGTCAAAACAATGAGGCGATCATCAATGGTAGTCCCAACAACGTTAAAGCCCGTAAAATGGTGATTCCCGCTTTCCTCTGTCCAAGCAATCCCCAGGAACCAGTGCAGACTAACGGTTCTGGAGGTGGTGACGACTGGGGTTCAGGCCTGGATGGTGGACGGACCGATTATGTAGGAAACATGGGTTGGATGCATGCTGGGCATCGTGATTGCCCACAAAACATCTACGCTGGAAATTTCCAGGGTGCTGCATGGGCGGACGCCAGCGATAATGGCACCATGGCAGGTTGCAACGGAGTCATTGGCTGGGAAGGTTGCATCGGGATGCATCAGATCAGCGATGGAACCTCGAACACCATGGCGATTCTGGAAGACCATCACTGGCAGCAAAAGTCGACACCGGGGAATTCTTTTGGTGATAACCTCTGGATGAGTGGTTATGCGATTCACAGCACCAAAATGCCGATTAACTGGGATCCCGCCGGCGATTTTCGCTGCGACCAATGGAGCAGTACTCATACGGGTGGTGCCCATGGATTGCTGGCGGATGGTTCGGTTCGCTTCGTGAGCGAAAACGTTGCCTGGCAAGTTCGGCAGGCACTTGGTACTCGTGCTAACAATGAGACAACTGGCGAATACTAAGCCCCGTTGGTTTCCGGTAATAATTGCTTTTTGATGCAAGCCCACGGCAATTACGCCGTGGGCTTGCTTTACTATTGCTGAAGCAATTTCCCTGAATTTCAATCGGGATTTCTGCGGTTTGGCTTCTTCAACGAGCAAGAATTCCTCTCGGTCCCCAATCAAATCGCGGTATTCCGAACGACTGCGGTATTCCGTAAGACTTGGGTATGGTTGTGTTTTGGATATTGTTTTTGCCTGGATGGAAAGGGGTAACGGTTAGAAACAATCTGTTTTTCACCGTGATGCGTGATCGCATTCCGCTTCGCCTCCGATTGCCCATACAAATCACGATCTTCCTGTTCCTGTGTCCTTCCATCGGTTGTGATCGTTCGTCAGCGGTGACGCAAACCCCGGCGAGAGCAACGTCTTTTCAGCAGAAGCAATCAGCCCGTCAGTCCGCACCGCTCAGTCAAATCTTTGATTTACGAATGCCCCAGCAGGGTTTAACCCAGCAGAATTCCGTGACTTCGATTTCAGGGCCGACTTTCGAAGTCGCTGTGAATGCGGGAGTCAATCACGTTTATGTGAACGGGGGGCAGGCACTGATGTTGATGGTTCAACCAACGGGGGGTGGCTGCGGCTGGATCGACTATGATCGGGATGGGTTATGGGACCTCTATGTGAATCAGGGGGGCGACCCATCGCTCCCCCGTTCATCGGACCAGCCCTCGGATCAGTTATTTCGGAATGTTGGAAGTGGCCAGTTTGAGTCAGTGACCCTCGCCGCTCAAATTGAGGAGCGGGATTTCAGCCAAGGGGTCGCCGTGGGTGACTTTGACAATGATGGCTTTTGCGACATTTTTGTGACCAACGCCGGTGCGAATTCCTTGTTTCAGAATCGCGGCGATGGAACCTTTCGCGAAGTTTCCGCACAAGCAATGCATCAGACGCAAGGGTGGCACAGTAGTGCGGCCTGGGGTGATCTGGACCGGGACGGAGACCTCGACCTTTATGTCTGTCGCTACGTGGAATTTGATCGCTTTCATCCCCAGCAATGTCGTACGGCGAAAGGGGTCGCGAAAATGTGTCAGCCGAATGAGGTTGAGCCGACTCCGGATGAATTCTATGTGAACAATGGTGACGGCACGTTTACGGCGGCCGCTCTGCAGCTCGGGTTATCAGGTCCGGGAAATCGAGCTCTCGGGGTGGCCATAGCGGATTTTGATCATGATGACTGGCCAGATATCTATGTGGCCAACGATGCGACCCCCAACTTTCTGTTCATCAATCAACCAGGGGGACCGTTTGTGAATCGGGCCGATTTGCTCGGTTGTGCGGTCGCTTCCGAGGGACGTGCTCAGGCGAGCATGGGAGTTGCCGTCGGTGACTATGATCGGAATGGCTTTCTGGATTTGTATCTGACCCATTTTGAAGGGGAGTGGAATACGCTGTATCAAAACTTGGGGCCGCAAGGTTTTATCGATGTCACCGCCTCGGCAGGAGGTGTCGAGATGACCTTGCCCATGGTCGGATTCGGCGTGGTGATGGAAGATTTCAATCAGGATGGACATGAGGACCTGCTGATTGCCAATGGACATCTGGATGATCCAGGTCACTTGGGAACACAGCTGGCCATGACGCCGCAAGTCTTCAGTTTTCAGGGATTAAAGCTGATTGATGTTTCTCATGATGCCGGGGCTTACTTTCAGCAGAAATGGATTGGGCGGGGACTCGCCACCGCCGATTATGATGACGATGGAGACCTCGATGCGGTGATTGTGCATCAAAACTCGCCGACAATGTTACTCAGAAATACCTCGTCGCGTGGGCATTGGTTAAAACTGAATTTTATTGGCCGTTCCAGTAATCGGCGTGGTATCGGGACGCGTGTCACACTTCGTCGTGGCACGGATGTCATGGTCAAAGAGCTCGCAGGGGGAACCAGTTACTGCTCTTCGAACCAGCCTATTTTGATTTTTGGATTGGGGACGCGAGATGATTCCTGTGACCTGGAAATCCGTTGGCCCAATGGAGCACACCAGCGGCTTTCCACTGTTCAGGTTGACCAGATGCTGACCATTCTCGAACCGATCGTTGAAGAAACCTCTGTTGAAACCTCTACGAAGCCTGAATGATGTTTTTTGTTCACATACCATCTCGTTCACGAATCCTCTTGCTGGCTGGCATGATGATGAGCGTGATTGGATTATGGTATGGAATGGGGTTCGTATATCCGACTGCGGAAGAATGGAAACAGCGATATCAGGATGCGGCTCAGTCTCGGGACTGGGACACTGCCAGGAATTGCGCCGAGCGTTGGAGCCAAACGGCACCCGAGAGTGGAGAAGCACGGCTACGGCTGGCCGAGTTACTCGTGAAGCAGCGTCAATACCAGGCTGCGATGGACTGTTATGGCCAGGTCCCGGTTACGTCAGGGGAATGGGAAACCGCAATGACGGCGGGTATTGAGCTTCAGTTCGGCCCCCTGAACAGGCCTGCGGAGGGCGCCTACGATTGTGAAGTCCTGCTGCGACAGAATCCGAACTCTCTCGCGGCGCAGCAGCGTTTGATCTTTTTTCTGGCGATGACACTGCAGAGAACTCGGTTAATTCAGCAAATTCGCCAAGCGATCGAGATGGGAAGCGAGCCTCGTGAGTCTTATGTCTACCTCTTTTTCGCCGATTCGCTCTCTTTTTCCAACGGAGCTGAGTTGAATAGCCAATGGCTGGCCAGCGATCCGGATTCGGAACTGTATGAAGTCGCGATCGCGATCTTTACAACAGAAACACTCGATGCCAGTATTTCGATGGATGATCTGGAAGCAGCCGAAACGAGTCGACGGGCACAGGCAAAAAAGGTGGCGGTGATGGAATCGCTGCTTACAAAATATCCCCATAACACGGAATTGCTGGCCTATGCGATTCGCCAGCGAATGCAGGGGGGTAAGCGGGACGAGGCGATTTTTTATCTGGCAAAAGCAACGGTCGATGCAGAGCAGGATCATCGTTTTTGGCGTTTTAAGGGTTGGATTCATGCGGATCGCGATGAAATCGGGGAGGCGGAAAAATCGTATCGCCGGGCGATTGAACTGCATCCCCTTGACTGGTCAACGCGTCATTTGCTGGCCGAGTTATGTCAGAAACAACAAAAGTTTGACGAGGTTCAACAATTAAGAGAACTCGTTACACGAGCCAATGAGTTGCGGCGTACACTCCAAAGTTTGCCCAACGCCAGAAATGTTCCTCAAGAGGTGATGATTCGGCTGGCCGATTATGCAGCGGATTGTGGAGATCACCAAGTCGCCGCAGCACTACGGCGGCGAATTCGGCAGTACAAAAGGTCATAAACCGAATGCGGCAAACCCTGCGATTCCTGATTGGTCGATTCGTGATGATGCTGAGCATTTTGAGCGTCGCATTTTCGGGATGTGACTCGAATGAAGAGGATCGGAATCAGGGAGTCCGTAGTCCATCGTCATTGCCGAAGTACTCGCCCCCGACCATGGGCAGTTCCCGCACATTCTCGGAAATCGCGGCGGATCTTCAATCGATTCAGGACCGAGGCCTGGTCATTAAGAATCAAACACGGTTAACGGAAGTGCCGAATTCGGGAATTCATTTCCGCTACGAAAACGGTGCTCGCGGTCAATCCTTGATGGTCGAAGCGACAGGGGGCGGGGCGGGATGGCTCGACTACGATCTGGATGGTCAGCCCGATTTGTATCTCGTTCAAGGGGGCAACCCTGCCGCGATGGATTTGGCCGATCAGCCGATCGATAGTCTGTTCAAGAATCGAGGCGAGGGTCAATTTGAAGAGGTCACGGCAAGAACGGGGATCAACGAGCGTGCTTATGGACAGGGTGTCGCGATCGCGGACTTTGACAACGATGGATTCGACGACATTTTTGTCACGAATGTGGGATGGAATACCCTGTTTCACAATCGGGGTGATGGGACCTTTCAGTCTGTCGATTATTCCACTGAGCCGGTCGCCTCTTGCTGGAGTTCCAGTGCCGCGTGGGGGGACATTGATCGGGATGGGGATCTCGATTTGTATGTGTGTCATTATTGCATTTATGATCCACTGCAGCCAAAGCCCTGTTTTCGCCAATCGGGTGAGCCGGGAACCTGCCATCCCAAGGATGTCGAACCGTTGCCCGATGAATGTTATCTGAACGAGGGGGATGGTCGTTTCCGACCCGTATCGATTGAGCGGGGACTGTTTGGGCCTGGAAATCGAGGCTTGGGTGTGGTGATTGCAGACTTTGACAACGATGACTGGCCCGATATTTACATCGCCAATGATACCACGAAGAACTTTTTGTTCATCAATCGCCAGGACGGGTACTTCGATGAGCGAGCCGAGTTTCTGGGGTGTGCCGTGAATGTGAACGGCAGTCCTCAAGCCAGTATGGGTGTCGCGGTGGGGGACTATGACCGCAACAATTATCTGGATCTGTATGTCACGCATTTCCACAATGAGTGGAATACGCTTTATCAAAACCTCGGCCCCAATGGTTTTCATGATGTCACTGCCCAGGCGAATCTGGCGGTCAACACGATGGAAAAACTCGGATTTGGCACGGTGATGGTCGATTTTGATCAGAATGGTTTCATGGAATTATTGGTCGCCAACGGGCATATTGATGATGTCCGGAGTAAAGGGATCGAGTTCGAGATGAATCCCCAGTTATTTGCGTTTAATGGAACCGTCTGGGATGAAACGACGGCGGAATCAGGTCCGTTTTTTCAGAAAAAAATGATCGGACGTGGGATCGCCACCTGTGATTTTGATGATGACGGCGATTTGGACGTTGCCTTTGTTTTGCAAAATGCCGAGACCGCTCTGTTGCGAAATGATTCCGTTCGCGGGCATTGGCTGAAGTTGAATTTCATCGGAACGACAAGCAATCGTCGTGGGATTGGGACGAGGGTGACCGTACGATCAGGAGAGACGACGTGGATGCAGGAACTGGCGGGAGGAACAAGCTATTGCTCATCACACGAACCGGTGCTGATATTTGGACTGGGGGAATTGGTTGCCCCTTGCACAATCGAAGTTCGCTGGCCGAGTGGGATTGTGCAAACCCTCAGTGAGATCCAAGTTGACCAAAAACTTCGACTACAAGAACCTCGTCCCTCGCCGGGCCAGAAATAAGTCTCGACTGTGTGCACGCGGAAAATTCTGGTAACCCTTCATGAAACTTCTCCGTTCCGAATGGTCTCGATTTCATCGCTGGCAAGGGCTGGCATTGGGGTTTTCGTTGGTTACGGGAGGTCTTGTACTTGCTCTGTGGTGCTTTGCTCGTCGTGAGGTCAATGACCAAGAAGTGAGTGATCCGAGCCACCACTCCGCTGGACGAGCGACGGCAGGATTGGAGGCGGGCCATTCATCCCAACCCTTCTCCAAACCCGTGTCCAAGCCCGGCGTGTATCTTGGCAGTGCGGTATGTAGCGAGTGTCATGCACAGATTGCCGAGACCTATCGCAGCCATTCGATGGCGAACTCGCTCTGGGAGACGATGGCCGCACCAAAAATTGAAGAGGCGTCGGAAACGAATTCGTTCTCTCCTGATGGCCGCCACTGGTATACGATTGAAACCACACCGGAAGGAGTGTTTCATCACGAACGATTGATCGATCGCGGCGGTGAAACGTTGTATGATCAGGCTGTCCGTGTCGACTACACGATGGGGTCTGGACATCAAGGCCGCTCGTATCTAATTGACCGTGGTACCGCGATGTATCTCTCGCCGATTACCTGGTATCGCCACGCCGGTCGCTGGGATTTGTCTCCTCAGTACCAATTGCCTGTCCATCGACGATTTGGTCGACGGATTGTAGACGGATGCCTGAATTGTCATGCAGGTCGGGTCAACGACATTCGCGGGGCAAGCGATCAATATGGTTCTCCCCCCTTTTATGAATTATCGATTGGTTGCGAGCGCTGCCACGGTCCGGGGGACGAACATGTCAAGCTGCACCGGCAGGGGCCTCGGGGAGCCGCCCTCGACCCAATCATCAATCCGGTGAAACTGGACGCCGCACGTCGAGAAGATATTTGTTCACAGTGTCATCTGCAGGGGGAGGGGACCTATCCTCGATCTGGTCATGAAATTGGTGATTTTCGACCGGGTGAGCGACTGGAAGAAACGCGTGTTATCTTTGTTGCAGGGACACGCACCACGTCGGCGGGGACGACACGGGCGGTGAGTCAGGTGGAGCAAATGCGGTCCAGTCGCTGCTATCAGGAGAGCCAGGGCCGATTCGGCTGTATCTCGTGCCACGATCCCCACTCGCGGCCGCAAAAAACCGACATGGATCACTTTTATCGGGAAAAATGTCTGGCTTGTCACACAGACCATGGCTGCGGGCTGCCTGAGGCCCGGCGGCGTCTCACGCAAGGGGAGGACTCGTGTATCGCCTGTCACATGCCGCGTCTGGGTGCCAGCGACGTTCCCCATACGTCGCAGACAGACCACCGTGTCTTGCGCCAGCAAGACGCAAATCTCGTGATCAATCGTCCCGCGGGGCCTCCCGAGATCTACGATGGGGGCGAGTCGCGTTTGCCCCCAAAGGCGATTGATTATGCGCGAGGACTCTGGTTGGCCGAGCAGGCGGAAAAAAGAAATGACCGAGAAATGGCGGGTCGTGCCAGGTTGCTTTTAGGTCAAGTCCGCAAGGATTTTCCCGAGGATGTC
>Ga0114978_10001219_pt1 | contig 21720 bp, 26 predicted proteins | sample S_140212_EF_Meta_FD_87027 | JGI IMG/M metagenome (GOLD analysis project Ga0114978, IMG submission 87027) | Freshwater microbial communities from Lake Simoncouche, Canada to study carbon cycling - S_140212_EF_MetaG | ecosystem: Environmental > Aquatic > Freshwater > Lake | place: Lake...
CTTGCCATGAGAGTCGAGGTTTAAAGAAAGATTGACCCCGCCATCCAAAAGATCGTCAATCACAAAATTGAGCGCCATTAAATGAGGCAAATCGTAGCGCTTGACTGCAGTAGGGTTACGAAATCCAAAATGCGCTTTCACCTTTTCTGTAGTGAGCTCTCTTTGTAGGATGGCAAAATCTGTTGCTTGGTAGGCGATCACACTAATATTGGCACGAGATCCTTTATCACCCGTACGTGCATGGGCTATTTCATAAAGAGGTACCGATAGTTTCTTCATGAGCCGCACTGCTCCTCATAGAACCGATAGGAAGGCTGGATCTGATCTCTAGGAACGAAGCCTACTAAGGTATTGAGTCGTGGCTTTAAGCTAGTACGAACACCGCCGCCGCCAGCAGGTCCACAGGTATATAAGGCAGTTACCTCACGGCAGACCTGTATTGCTAGAGTGCGATCTTGATGAGCACTTGCAATCCGCAAACGAATATCCTCATAGTCTTTGCTGGCCTTTATCTCTGGACCAGATCCAGAGTCACTGGCAAACACACTAGATGAACCAATCAAATCCACTCTTAAATCTAATAGATTGCCCAGACGATCACGAATAATCTGCGCAGCTAATTGAGCCCGCTCATAAGCATGATGACCCGCATAAGAAATTTCTGCTTCAGCCAACCACCCGCCATCAATACAGATATTGGCTTTTAGTGTCTTGGGTTTAGGATGCCCTTTGACGCCGATTAACTGCACTCTGTTATTGCCCTGATCTTCTAATATCACCTGAGTAATATCAGCAGTCACATCTGGCGTTAAATACTGGGCAGGATCATGTAATTCATATAACAACTGCTCTGTCACCGTCATACGATTGACTACGCCACCGGAATGAATCGGTTTTGTAATGCAAATATTTCCTGCCCGATCAAATTCAATAATGGGAAAACCAACATTGCTAAGATCAGGCACATCTTTGTATCCAGGATCTGCAAAGTAGCCACCGGTAACTTGCGCGCCACATTCAAGTAGATGACCGGCCATCGTGGCAGCACCCAGAAAATCCCAATCATTCCAACTCTTCTTGAAATAGGACATCAAAGGGCCAACGGTGAGCGCCGGATCAGCAACGCGCCCTGTGACAACTATCTGTGCCCCCGCACTCAATGCATCAGCAATCTCTTTTGCACCCAAGTACACGTTTGCACTGACCAGCTGGCTATTGGATAATATTTTTCTATCAGCATCAGAAAGAGAAGACTCTAAGCTAGCTCTTAATTCTGGCGCTGAAATATCGTCCCCCTGAACAATGGCGATCTTTAAGTTAGGAATGCCTTTTGCTTTTGCTAATTGAGCAATGAATTGTGCTGCAGCCAAGGGGTTGGCCGCACCAAAATTACCAACAATAGGAATACCACCGCGCATGCAATCGACCAAAATAGGCTCTAACATTTCTGCTAATAATGGCTCGTAGCCCAACTGATCATTTTGGCGACGCTCTAATTGGGCCAGCGCTAAAGTTCTCTCCGCCAAACTTTCAAATATAAGGCAACTTGGCCCAGTGAGCCGCAAGAGCTCTTTAACTAGCGGCTCTGCTACTCCCAGCCGATCACCGGAGAATCCCGCAGCGCAAGCAACTCGATAAATATCAGGCACGATCGTCGGCTAGATTTACTGTTGACTGCGGTTCGGAGAATCTTGAAAACCATTGGACCTAAAAGTTAGTACCAAAGTATCTCGATATCCATACTCTGCCAGCGGCTGAATCGGCGTAGATTCATGAATCATGCGCTCATCATTCATGAGCAATAGAGACCAAGGCTGGGTTAGAGTAAATCGTAAACCTGCAGATCCTTTTGCATCGAAGATGCGAGTCTCACCACCTTTGATACCAACCCGATCTAGTAAAAATACGGCAACAAAATCTACGCCATCTCGATGTGCTCCCTCTGGTGTTGGGCGTCCAATACCATCAGTGGTATCAATTCGAAATTGATGGGCTTCAATAAACCAGGTGCTTACTGGCTTAAGACTATTCAATAGATTGGCCAAGCCCAGTAGTACAGCTTGCCATGCCGAATCATCCATGACATTTGTTTGAACAGGTTCAAACCAGCGCTCAATACCACCATGCAAGGCATTGTAGTCAACCGACTGCCAATGAGCACGATGCGGCACTAAAGTGAGCACATGATTTTTAATCTCATAACTTGCATGGCGACGAAAGCGATAACGCCCACCATCTTTCAGATAAGGGTCTCGTGGCAAGCCCTCCCAATACTGAGAGAGGTTTTGGAGACTGGCTAACGAAACCTTGCTAATCTCTGCCACTGTTTCAGCTGATGCCACTGCAAAGCCATCGCTTTTCAAAGCCTGGGCAAGATCTCTGACTTCAGTTAACGCAGGGGAAAGATGGGTAGAAGTCATGACTTCATTTTAGGGTAAATGAGTGTGAGCGATTAATCTAACTGCGCGCCAGATGCCTTCACGATTTTTGCCCACTTCACTATTTCCTCTTTCAGTAAACCACTTAGCTTTGCAGGGGGAACGGGGCTTAAATCTAAACCTTGAGCACTCAACTTCTCGCGAACATCAGGCTTTACCATCATCTTATCCATTGCTATTTGAACTTTCTTCACCGCGTCTACTGAAGTTCCAATCGGAGCAAATAAGGCTACCCAAACCTCTCCCACACAATCGGGATAAGTCTCTGCAATAGTCGGAATTTCAGGAGCGGCACTAGAACGCTTAGCTGAACTAATAGCAATTGCTTGGAGCTTACCAGTCTTAATATAATTTAAGGCTGATGGAAGACTCGCAAACGCTAATGGAACTTGGCCACCTAGAACATCGTTGATTGCGGGGGCTACGCCTTTATAAGGAATGTGCTGCATGTCAACACCTGCACTCGTGTTAAGCATAGCGCCAAGCAAATGGCTAATTGTTCCATTACCAGCGGAAGCATACGATAGTTCACCAGGCTTCCTCTTGGCGGCAGAAATGACATCGGCAAGTGTTTTATAAGGAGATCCTGGAGGTGTAACTAAAACATAAGGTGTGGCACCAATGTAGTACAGGGGAATGAAATCATTAATTGGATCAAACCCAGGGTTTTTATATAAGGCTGGATTAATCGCCTGTGCACTGTTAATGGTTAACAACAAGGTATAACCATCTTTCGCTGAACGCGCCACACTCTGCGTGCCAATATTGCCACCTGCACCGGGCCTATTCTCCACCACCACCGAAGCACCAATTGCCTCTCCAAAAGCAGGTGCAATTAAACGAGCAACGATATCATTTGTGCCACCAGCAGTTTGCGGTACTACCAATGAAATGGGCTTATTAGGATAAGGCTGAGCAATCGCCAATGGTGAAAGCAAGATTCCGAGCAACAATCCTGCTATAGCAGTCAATTTTTTATACATATTGTCTCCACTTAAGGGCATAGCTGTTTTAGAGAATTAAAATGGCTTCTTGTTCGTATTGCTTAAAGCTGGCAACGCCAAGCCATCAGTCTACTGCCGAACTTGATCGACTAACAGCTTAACTTGATTTGATCCCACTTTAACGGTTTGAACTGCGGAGATCAAATCTCCTGTTTCAGGCTTAGCCATTCCCGTTTTAGAAATCCGCACTTCAATGGAAACCTCAGATAACTTCGAGATTGGCGCACTAGGATTCATGGCTAAGGCATCAGTCAAAGCAAAGTTCATTGGAAATTCAGCCGCAGGCACCCTCAAAACGGCTACAGGCATCCGCTCACCTGGTTGGCGTGCGATGACCATCAGCACATCTCCAGACTTCACTTTAGATTTCAGGTCAGCGGAGATCTCAATCTTGCCACTGACACCCTTGCCGCTAACAACAGCAGTATTAGCACTGGTGTTGGTACTAGCTAAACCACCTTTAGATCGTGCCTCGGCAATAGAAGCTTGAATCGTACTCGCCTCTTCAGAACCTGGTGGCAATTGTTGCGCAAGCTTTTCCCAGGTTTGCACGGCAGATTTGTAATCGCCATTGTTAAATGAGGCGGTACCAGACAACCATAGGGCTAGCAAATTATTAGGATCGAGCTTCAATGCCTGATTAATCAGCTGCAATGGCTTACCAGCAAAATTCCCATTAGCAAGTGCTACCAAGGTATCTGCATATTCAGCCAATAGTTCAGGATCTTCATTAATCAACTGACCGGCACGACTAAATGATTTAGCAGCGTCTTCATTACGGCCTAACATTCGGTAAGACCGACCTAACATTGCCCAGCCCTTTAGATTGGTAGGATCTGCCTCCATCTTGAGTGCAAATTCAGCAACCATCTTTTCAACACCCACTTGATTCATTGGCTGTTGCTCATTTTTTTGTGACACCCGCACAACATCGCCCAAGGAAAAGTACAGGCCTGAAGAAAGGAGCGTAATAAAGATACAAAGTCCAATCACTACTTTTTTGGTAGAACCCATCACCGACTTGTCATCTTCCTCATTAGTATCTTGAAATAGGCGTTGGCGCATTTCTGCATGGCTCATTTCATACTCTTGGGTATCAATGGTTCCAGCAGTATGTTCAGCTTCTAATTTCTCAAGCTCTTCACGATAAATGGCAGCATTCATCTGACGGCGGGAAGTACCCTCACCTTTGCTAGAAAAGATGAATGGTCGCAATAGCAGTAGTAACACCAATACGAGCAATAAGAAGGCTGCGATAAAGAAACTAGCCATTCATGCCATCCCGTTGATTTTTACCAAGCGTATTTAATAAAGCATCAATTTTTTGATTGTCTTCTTCAGACAGTATTTTGCTAGAGACTAGAGTATTTCTGCGGCGCAAGTAGCTCAATAAGAATGCTATGCCAATTCCTAAAATAACAAAGGGGCCAATCCATAGTAACCAGGTAATGGGTTTGACCGGTGGGCGATAGAGCACAAAGTCGCCGTAACGCTCAACCATAAAGGTGCGGATTTGCTCATCAGACTTACCCTCTTTAATCAGAGTGCGAATTTCTCTCCGAAGATCATTGGCTAAATCAGAGCGAGAACCTGCTAAAGATTCATTTTGACAAACTAAACAGCGCATTTCTTCAGAGATGGTAATGAGACGTTGCTCAGTGACAGGATCATCTGCTAAGGGGGCGGCATCATTCGCAACAGCAGTTTGCAAAAACAGCATGGACGCGAAGATTAAAACAATGGCTTTCATGACTTTTTCAGTTCAGTCAATAAGGGGTAGATCTTTTGATTGAGGATCTGCTGAGTCAGTGGTCCAATATGTTTAAAGCGAATAATCCCCGTTTGATCAATCACATAGGTTTCTGGAACACCATACACACCATAATCAATCCCAACTCGGCCATCAGCGTCGAATGCAGACAGCACATACGGGTTGCCCTGCCTTTCTAACATGACTAGAGCATCTTCACGCTTATCTTTGTAATCTAAACCAATCAATGGAGCTTGCCCCGATTTAGCCAAATCTACCAAAACAGGGTGTTCTTCACGACAAGCTACACACCATGAAGCCCAAACATTCAAGATCCAAACTTGACCTTTCATACTTGCAGGTGAAAATGTTTGACTGGCTTGCGCTAATTGCGGAATTTCAAAGGTGGGTGCGGCTTTGTTAATTAATGGGGAAGGAACTTCATGTGGGTCACGACTAAGTCCTATAGCCAAAAAGCCCACCAGAATTACAAATAGGATGAGTGGAATTAAAAATTTAGCCTTCATGCTGAAGCTCTCTTCAATTTAATCCGATAACGCTTATCCGAGATTGCCAGCACACCACCTAGAGCCATAAACAAACAGCCGCCCCAAATCCAATCAACAAATGGCTTGTAATACACCCTCACAGCCCACGCTTTATCGCTTAACTCTTCACCAAGGGATACATAAATATCTCGTGTTAAGCCCACATCAATTGCAGCTTCGGTCATCGGCATAGTGGAAGAAAAATAGCTACGTTTTTCTGGGTACATGGTTGCTTGCGGCTTACCGTTCTGAGAGAGCAGGAAGGTACCACGCATGGCTTGATAGTTTGGGCCTGGTACTCTATTAACGCCGACTAACTGAATTTGATAGCCTCCAACAGTCACAGTCTCGCCAGCCAACATGCGGACATCTTTTTCTTCTTGATATGCACCAACCATGGTCACACCAATAACGAATATGGCCATCCCTAAATGAGCGACTTGCATGCCAATAAAAGAGCGCGTTGGTTTACCCAGTCTAGCTTGTCGAACAACTTGCAAACATCCAGAAGCGATGATCCAAAAAGCCAATAAGAAACCGAGCCCAGCAAGCCAGGTAAATTGACCCATGATCAAAGGTATTGCGATGCCAGCGCATACAGCAACTAAGCCAGCAAGCCATAAGCGCTTGATCACACTAATGAGATTGGTATTTTTCCAATGGGTCCAAGGCCCAATTCCCATCAGTACCAACAGTGGGGCCATGATGGGTACAAAGACGCTATTGAAATAAGGAGGGCCCACCGAAATCTTTCCCAAATGCAGCGCATCAATCAACAAAGGATAGAGTGTGCCCAATAAGACCGAGCCAGCTGAAACTACTAAGAACACATTGCCTAGCAAAATAAATGTTTCTCTCGAACTCAAGCTAAATTTTCCACCCAAGGTATTTTTGGGTGCACGCCATGCATATAAGGCTAGTGAGGAACCAACCACCAGCGATAAGAAAATCAAAATAAAGATGCCGCGCTTTGGATCGGTAGCGAAAGCATGGACTGAAGTCAACACGCCTGAACGGACTAAGAATGTCCCCAGCAATGAAAGTGAGAAGGCAGTAATTGCTAAGAGTACCGTCCAGCTTTTAAAGCCTCCACGCTTTTCAGTGACCGCCAAAGAGTGCAGTAAAGCAGTACCTACCAGCCAGGGAATAAATGAAGCGTTTTCAACGGGATCCCAGAACCACCACCCACCCCAACCTAATTCGTAATAAGCCCACCAAGAGCCTAATGCAATCCCAAGCGTCAAAAATACCCATGCAGCCGTTGTCCATGGACGCGACCAGCGTGCCCAAGCAGCATCTAACCTGCCAGACAGCAATGAAGCAATTGCAAATGCAAATGCAACTGAAAAGCCAACATAACCCATGTACAACATTGGTGGATGAAAGACTAAGCCTGGATCTTGTAACAAAGGATTGAGCGAGCGACCGTCCGGAGCAGCAGGCAGTAAACGCTCAAAGGGACTGGATGTCGTTAATACAAATAACAATAATCCACTAGTCACCAAACCCAGTACACCAATGACTCTTGCCACCATGAACTCATCTAAAGCTTTAGAGAGTTGAGCCACTAATATAGTCCATGTACTTAACAAGAAGATCCACAGCAATAAAGAACCTTCATGACCACCCCAGACCGCACCCAAGCGATACATAACCGGTAGTTGCGAATTAGAATGCTCGGCAACATAAAGTACTGAAAAGTCATTTACGTAAAAACTCCACGCCAGAATCACGAAGGCTATTGCCAACAGCATGAAGACTATTTGGGCGGTAGGTCTTGCGAGAACCAAGTATTCACGGCGACCATAATGCGCGCCAACCAAAGGCAAAATCCCTTGAATCAAGGCAATACAAAGCGCCAAAATCAGTGCGTAATGCCCAAACTCAGGAATCATTTATTACTTCCATTTTTTTGAGCTTGATCCAGAGCATGCTTTGCTTCAGGAGGCATATAGTTTTCATCATGCTTAGCCAATACTTCGCTCGCCACAAACTCTCCATTAGTATTCAAGCGCCCCTGAATCACTGCACCTTTACCTTCTTTAAATAAATCGGGCAGGATGCCGGTATACGAAACAGGAATATCTTTTACGAGATCTGTAATCACAAAGTGAACTGTTAAATCATCACGCTTTACTGAACCTTCTTTAACCATGCCACCAATTCGAAAAGCTTGCCCTTGCGGCGCCTTACCTGCTGCCACATCACTTGGAGTGACGTAGAGCGCAATATTGCTATTAAGGGCATTCAAAATTAACAGTGCGGCAATGCCAATGACCACTAAGGCAGCAACAATGATTAATCCACGCTTATATCTAGGCTTCACTAACTACTTTCTTTATCAAACCGCTCAGCTAAACGCTCTTGCTTGAGTCTGCGAATAATCGCTTTCTTGCGCGCCCGAATACTCAGTGGCTCTAACAATAAAACGGCCGCACAAATACCAAAACTACTCCAAACATAAAGCCCATAACCACCCATGGCAAAAAACTCTGCTGGACTATTCCACATCAGTTTTTTACCTCGTTCAATTGTCTCACCCAATCCGTATGGGCTTCACGCTCCAGAATAATGGTGCGAACCCGCATTAAGCCTACTGCAATTGAGTACATCCAGAAGCATAGGGCCATTAATAACATTCCCCACAACATGGTTTGTGCCATTGCAGGGGCTTTGGTGAGAGAGACCGAGGCCCCTTGGTGTAAGGTATTCCACCACTTCACGGAAAAATAAATAATGGGCACATTGACCACGCCCACCAGGGCTAAAATCGCGCCCGCCTTATCCGCTCTGCGCGGATTATCAATCGCAGCCTGCAAGGCCATAAAGCCCAAATAGAGAAATAGCAAAATTAGTTCAGAGGTCAAGCGGGCATCCCACACCCACCATGCACCCCACATTGGCTTACCCCAAAATGCGCCAGTCCATAAGGACAAAAATGCCATCCAAGCACCAATCGGGGCTAAGGCTTGCGCCATCATTGCTGATAAACGGGTATTAAAGATAAGGCCTAAGCCCGCCCATGCTGCCATCACTAAATAGATGAACATCGACATCCAAGAGGCAGGCACATGAATAAAAATGATGCGATAGGCTTGACCTTGTACTGCATCTACTGGCGCAACAAAGAAGCTGATCCACAGACCTGCTGCGCCAAAAAGAGCTGTCAATATCCAGAAAAATGGGATGAGTTTGCCCGCCACCGGATAAAAAGTAGCCGGACTAGAAAACTTAAACCAGTTAACCAAACGGTTCTTTGAAAAATTATTTGTCTCAGTCATTCAATCGCAATCTTTATTGCCGCAGCACTCACCCAAGGTACGAATGCTAAAGCCAAAATCAATAAAGCACCTAATAAGGAAAAATAGCCTGAAGAATCTAAGCCGACGCTGCTGGCATATACCGCACCGGCACCAAAAATCAGTACCGGAATATAAAGAGGCAAAATCAACAAACTCATTAATACACTGCCGCCCCGGACTCCCAGCGTCAGAGCAGCCCCAATAGAGCCCAAGAGCGACAGTACGGGGGTGCCTAGTAACAGGGTTGCCATCAATACTAATAAAGAACTCAAATCTAGATCAAACTGAATGCCAATGATGGGTGCCAAGATCACTAATGGGAGTCCACAGACTATCCAATGCGCAATAATTTTTCCAGTGATTAATAAGACTAATGGCTGAGGTGATAAAACAATTTGCTCTAAAGTACCATCAGCATCATCAGCCGCAAACATTCGATGCAGACCTAATAAGGTAGAGAGTAAAGCAGCTACCCAAATGACGCCTGGAGCAATCTTACGAAGGAGTGCGGGATCAGCGCCAATGCCTAGCGGAAATAGACTCGTTACTACGATAAAGAAGAATAATGCCGTAAGTACTTCGCTCTTGCGACGCATGACCAAGAGCAGGTCCCGGTGAATCATGGCAAGCAAGGCGCTCATAAGTCCAGCACCTTTAGCTCGGGAAGATTTATAGACTGATGACTGGTGAGTACGAGTAAGCCACCAGCAGCAAGATGTTCTGCAATCAGACTCTCAAGCTCAGCAACGGCATTGATATCGAGCGCATTAAATGGCTCATCTAAAATCCATAGGCGCGCTTGGCGTGTCAACATTCGCGCCATTAAGACTCTACGCTTTTGCCCGGCGGATAAAAAATGTACTGGTAAATTTTCACGGCCACGCAAACCAAAACGCCTTAAGGCAGCAAATGCTTTTTCTAGCGGAAGTTGCACATCATCGAGTGCTGCATACATTTGCAAGTTCTCTAGAACGGACAATTCTTCTTTGAGCGCATCGCGATGACCCAAGAACAATAATTCACGATGAAAGGCACTAGGCTCTGCAGAAATCGGCAAGCCATTCCACAGCACTGCACCAGCTTCAGCCTTAGATAAACCAGTCAAGAGACGTAATAAGCTAGTTTTACCAACGCCGTTTTCACCTCGCACATGCAAGCAATCTCCGGAAGCTATCTGAAAACTAAGGCCAGTAAATAAGACTTTGTCACCACGCACACAGGACAAGCCTCGGGCTTCGAGCGCCTGGCTAGATTGACTGGAGATTAGGGAAAGAGTGGCTGTCATGAGTGGTTTTGGCATGAATCAAACCGCCAAGCGCATTGTCCAAGAGCCCCTAGAGGCTGTCAAACATACAGAAAGGGATTTTTGAGAATAATCTCTTTTAATTCAATTGCTTACAGCATTATAAGCGGAGTTTCATGGGGAAATAAAAAACCACCCTGAGGTGGTTTTTAAGTATTACGCCTAAATGACAGTCTGACCGCCTAACAAAAAGTCGCGTGCTAGTTAGGGAATCATCACAATGGCGCCAGATACTTTCCTACCCTCAGCTGCACGATGGGCATCAGCAGCTTGTTCCAAGGAAAACTTTGCACCAATCTGCACTTTGACATAACCCTTAGCAATTGCATCAAATACTGCTTTAGCGTTTTCTTGCAGAAGAGCATGGGTTGCATTATGTGGAAACACAGATGGCCTTGTTAAGAAGAGGCAGCCCTTCTTGTTCAAAATCTCTGGCTGAATTTCTGGCGGGGGGCCTGAAGCAGCACCAAATAGCGCAACCATACCAAATGGAGCGGTGCAATCTAAAGAGCCTAAGAAAGTATCTTTAGCAACGGAGTCATAAACGACATTGGCTTTTTTGCCACCGGTTGCCTTTAAAAACTCTTCCACCCAATTGGACTGGGAGTAGTCGACCACAGCATCGCATCCAGCAGCTTTTGCTGCAGCCACTTTAGCCTGGGAACCAACGCTACCCACCACGAAAGCACCTAATGCTTTTGCCCAGCCAGATAATATCTGACCAACACCACCAGCAGCCGCATGAACCAAAACGATATCGCCAGCTTTTACTTTGTAGGTCTTTTGCACAAGGTATTGTGCAGTCATTGCTTTAAAGAAAACTGCAGCAGCAACTTCATCAGAAATATTGCTAGGTACAGGAACTAATTTATCTGCAGCTACATTACGCGCACTAGCATACGCGCCAATACCTGCATTTATATACATCACGCGGTCACCCACTTTTAATCTGGTAACCCCTTCACCCAAAGACTCGACCACACCCACCGCCTCATGACCAAGACCAGTAGGCAACTCCAATGGATAGACACCAGAGCGTTGATATACATCGATGAAATTAAATCCAATTGCAGTTTGACGAATCTGTACCTCACCCTGTGCTGGAGGTGGTAGATCTTTATCAATGATCTGAATGACGTCTGCGCTACCCAGCTTGTCTAAGCTAACTACTCTTGCTTTTGTCACATGTCACCTATTTATATTGGTTATGAGTGAAATTATCATACTGTAAGGGCAGTATCTTCCACTATGGCCCATGTGCTATCACCCAACTTCTTTACCGCCATAGCGTAAGTCCAGCCATCTGGAATGCCGCAGCTCCACTCTTGAGGCCCGTTTCGTATCAAAACATTCGTTAAGTTTCTAGTGTCGTAATAGAGGTGATAAATTTTTCCATGAATGGGATTAAAACCAAATTTTGCGCTGTGCACCATCTCAGTCGCATCTAGCCTAGCTTGTAATGCTCTGGCTTGCTTCATCAGTACTTCAGCCTGCTCCATAATGCGGTCGTACTCTAGCTTGGCATTTTGCCGTGCAACATTGACTGCCTTGTCTTTTTCTTCAACTACTTTGATGGGAGCAAATACTGGGGCACTCACCTCCATTGGATATTCGATGCTGGCATGCCTTGCGGGATCGGTGTCTTCAATTCTCATGGTTTACTCGTGAAATCTCGTTTTACTGCAAAATTAGTTTTGATGGCCAGTAATGGCAAAGAAAGTGTGACACAAAAAGGGAAATTTTGCCGAGTACCACGATGCCCTATTGAATAGGCTTAGCGTAACCACTATTGAGGAATGATTTGATGAGTAACGATGTCGCTTTAAATGTTTTGGGACAGCCTCTAGTCCCTTGTTCCTTTGACCCCTTAACGGGATTCTTTAGGGATGGTTGCTGTAAAACGAATGCAGCTGACCTCGGCAGCCATCTTGTCTGCGCCATTGTTACTGACGACTTTTTACAATTTAGTCTGAGTACAGGTAATGATCTCATCACACCAATGCCAGCCTATCAATTTCCCGGTCTTGTTGCTGGAGACCAATGGTGTCTTTGTATGAATCGCTGGCTAGAAGCGGTAGAAGCAAATTGTGCACCCCTGATTAAATTAGAGAGCACTCATATTAAAGCGCTAGAGAGTACCTCCTTAAGTCTTCTCCAACAGTATTCGAGTGATATTTGAAGGCTTTTTACTCTGATCATTTTGTACTCCCCCTGCCATCAGGGCATCGCTTTCCAATGGAAAAGTATTCTCGATTAAGAGAATTGGTGGGCACGCTTCCCCATCTCGAGTTACTAGAAGCACCTCCCGCAACCGACACTCAAATTCTGTATGCCCATGACCCCCACTATCTTTTAAAAGTCATCAAAGGCAATCTTGGCGCAGATGAACAAAAAGAAATTGGCTTTCCTTGGAGCGAAAAAATGGTGGAGCGTTCGCGACGTTCTGCGGGTGCTACGATTGCTGCTGGAAAGACTGCTATCCAAGAAGGTATCGCTGGGAACCTGGCTGGGGGCACTCACCATGCCTATCGCAATGTAGGTAGTGGCTTTTGCGTCTTCAACGATTCGGCGATTACTGCTCGCGCCCTTCAAAAAGAGATTAATCCCATACTAAAGGTGGCGATCATCGATTTAGATGTGCACCAAGGTAATGGGACGGCAGCTATTCTCCAGCATGATGCTTCCATCTTTACACTCTCGATTCATGGTGAAAATAACTTTCCTTTTAAAAAGGAAGTAAGTGATCTCGACATAGGATTGCCAGATGGTTGTAATGACCAAACTTACTTACATTCGCTAATCCAGTCCCTAGATGAATTAGATAATCGCTTTCATCCAGACTTTGTGATTTATCTTGCAGGTGCTGATCCCCATGAGGGTGATCGCTTGGGTAGACTAAAGCTGAGCAATGAGGGTATGCGCCTCAGGGACTGCATGATATTTGAGTACGCATTGAACAGACAAATACCAGTCGCGTTCGCTATGGCTGGCGGTTATGGGAAGGAAATTGAATCCACTATTGCAATTCACTTTCAGACCATTCAAACTGCCCTACAATTTCAACAGCGCTATTAAGCGCTGTTAATCATTCTGAACTCTTTTTAGTCGATGGCTTAGCTGATTTGAGATTCGTCATGCTCTCCATACTTTTATCAAATTTTTCAAATGATTCGGTCATGGCGGATCGAACTAATTCAAAATTTTGCAAAGCAATATTAAATGAGGTCTTAAATACTGAAACATAAGCCTCACTGCCAATTGGCGCATTATTAGTTGCATCATTTACAAAATGAATGAGATCTGCCTTTGAATCTTGAATCATGACCTCGGCAATTGCCGCCAACTCTTGATTTCCACTACGCAAAATTTCCAGTAATTGCTGGTGATAATGTGTCACCTCTTTAGCGGCATCTTGTAAAACTTTTGCATGCACATCATCAAACACGGTTTTAGGATCCTGGGTTTTCATCAAGGCAGAAACGCGTTGCTGAATCAGTCCAGCAAATTCTTGCGCGGTTTTTTGATTGATTTGTGCAATCGCTTGTGCACTTTCCATGGCCACTCGGCCTGCAGCTTTGCTCGAATCCATAGCCGTTTGCTGACTTTTGCCCATAACAACCCCCTTTCAAGGAGAAATAAGTAGTTAATACCAATCTACTCTGGTTTCAGGAGCTTGCTATAGAGGAATACCAGTAGTGGAATGAACTTGGGAATAGGGGCTGCTGAAGGGGTGAATAAGCCATTTCTTGAGTACTGATGGGAGAATTTTTGTTATCGATTAAATCGATAATTTATATCTAAATTATTCATTATACAAATAAATGAATAGCCCCTAGAATGAACTCCGTTGTCAAAGCTTTGCGAGTTTGATTAACCCAATTTATTTAACAAGAGGAGCACTATGTCTATTATCAACACCACCGTAGCACCATTTAAAACCGAAGCTTTCCACAATGGCAAGTTTGTAACTGTTACCGACGAAACTCTCAAAGGTAAGTGGTCTGTTTTGATTTTCATGCCAGCAGCTTTTACATTTAACTGCCCAACTGAAATTGAAGATGCAGCCAATAACTATGCTGAGTTCCAAAAGATGGGTGCTGAAGTGTATATCGTTACAACCGATACCCACTTCTCACACAAAGTATGGCATGAGACTTCACCAGCTGTTGGTAAGGCTAAGTTCCCATTGGTTGGCGATCCAACACACACATTGACCAATGCATTTGGTGTACACATTCCTGAAGCCGGTTTGGCATTGCGCGGTACCTTCATTATCAATCAAGAAGGCGTGATCAAGACTGCTGAAATCCACTCGAATGAAATCGCACGTGATGTTTCTGAAACTTTGCGCAAGCTCAAGGCTGCTCAATATACAGCTGCTCACCCAGGTGAAGTTTGCCCAGCAAAATGGAAAGAAGGCGCAGCTACTTTGACTCCATCTTTAGACCTCGTAGGCAAGATCTAAATCGATCTGACTCTATAACCAATCAGACTCTCTACGGAGAGTCTATTGGAGAGGATTTGATCCTGCCCAATAGACTCACTGAAATACAAATTAAGGATTCACCATGTTAGATGACAATATTAAAAGCCAATTAAAAGCGTACTTTGAGAAGATTGTTGCTCCAATCACGTTGACCGCTAGCTTGGATCAAAGCCCTGCTGCTGCACAAATGCTTGAGCTCTTAAATGAGGTTGCTGAGCAATCGGAAAAAATTACTATCAAGACTGATGGCATGGTAACGAACGTACCTAGTTTTACTGTTGGCAAGACTGGTGAAGGGGCGCGCATAACATTTTCAGGCCTGCCAATGGGTCATGAGATGACCTCTTTCATCCTAGCTATATTGCAAGCCAGCGGTTACCCACCAAAGGTTGAAGAAGACATCATTGCGCGTATTCGTAAGTTAGATGGCAAGTTCCGCTTCCAAACATTTATTTCTTTGTCATGCCACAACTGTCCTGATGTTGTTCAGGCTTTGAACTTAATGGCAGCCCTCAATCCCAACGTTGAACACGAAATGATCGATGGCGCCCTCTTTCAGAACTTGGTTGATCAACACCAAATCATGGCGGTACCAACCGTCATTCTCAATGGCGAGGTATATGGCCAAGGCCGCATGGGTGTGGAAGAAATTATTGCCAAACTGGATGCCGGCAACCCTAAGGAAGAGGCTGCCAAACTCAATGCCAAGGGTGATTTTGATGTTTTAGTCATTGGCGGTGGTCCTGCAGGCGCTGCAGCTGCAATCTATGCGGCCCGTAAAGGTATCCGTACTGGAATTGTTGCTGAGCGATTTGGCGGTCAAGTGATGGACACCTTAGGCATTGAAAATTTTATCTCCGTCTCCCATACCGAAGGACCAAAACTCGTGCAAGCTTTAGAGCAGCATGTAAAGAGTTATGAGGTCGATATCATGAATCTGCAAAGCGCCAGCAAAATAAGCAAGACTCATGATGGCCTTGAAGTCGAAATTGCCAATGGGGCGATATTAAAAAGTAAAGCAGTCATCATCAGCACTGGTGCACGCTGGAGAGAAATGAGTGTTCCTGGTGAGCAAGAGTACCGAAATAAAGGGGTAGCTTACTGCCCGCACTGTGACGGTCCACTATTTAAAGGTAAGCGTGTTGCGGTAATTGGCGGCGGTAACTCTGGCGTTGAGGCTGCCATTGATTTGGCTGGTCTTGTGAGCCATGTCACTTTAATAGAGTTCGACAATCAACTGCGTGCAGATGCCGTTTTACAGAAGAAACTTTTTAGCTTACCGAACATTACAGTGATCAAGAGTGCATTAACAAAAGAAGTTTTAGGTGATGGTAATAAAGTGAATGGCTTACGTTATCAAGATCGCATTAATATGGCAGACCATACCGTTGAGCTTGAGGGCATCTTTGTGCAAATTGGTCTATTACCTAATACCGAATGGCTCAAAGGGACGATTGATCTTTCTCCACGAGGTGAGATCATTGTGGACCCTAAGGGAGAAACGTCGTTGCCAGGTGTATTTGCAGCAGGTGATTGCACTACCATCCCTTACAAGCAAATCATTATTGCGATGGGTGATGGTGCCAAGGCCTCACTAGGTGCCTTTGACTATTTAATTCGCCATTCTGTGACCGAAGAATTACCAAGCATGATTGCTGCCTAAGCAAAAACCCCAGAGTTCTCTCTGGGGTTTTTATGAAGCTTAAGAGACTAGCGCTTGTAAAAGCTCAGTGTGACTTCACCGAGTTCAAAGCCAAACTTACTCATCTTGGCTTTATTGATCATGACTTTAGGCGACATCAGGTACATCCAATCATCAAACTGGACATGATAAATCGTGCCATCAACCGGCAGAGCTAAGGTGTAAGCCCAATTGAGGGCATTTCCAGCAGATGAGCCATTGGCCTCGCCCACCACATCATCTGCCTTACCAATATATTTTCCAGGGGAAACTTCAGTCAATTTCCAAATCCGTTTTTGCTTACTGCCATCTGAGTAATCAAAACTTTCATCGAGAGTACCGACTTTTTTTCCATCAATTACTTGCCAATTGGCTTGTATCAAGACAGTGAAGCGCTTCACTACAACGCCACTACGATCTGTAAAGATTCCATAAGCATCAATCGTGCCGGAAAAATATTCGCTGAGGTCTAGTACAGGCTTTTCATTGGCGTACTGAGCGACTTGTGGTCCTGTACATCCCAATAAGAATAAGCTGCAGATTATTAGAACATTGAGTTTATTCAAGAACGATTTCATTTATTACAAGTCTCCTGAAAAAGGGGTGGTGGGCAACTCTGGCCGAGTAATTGTTCACGCAGTTTAGTTGAGCTGGTTTTAGGGTCTAACCAAATTCCAAAAAATGCTTTAGAAAAGTCAGCTCCAGGAATTTGTGCAAGGGGCTTACCTTCGAAATAAAAAGTAGTGCCCTGCTTAGGAAGATAAATAGCAGTGAGATTCTGCCCTGACTCTATATTCGGAAAAAATGTCGCTAACTGCATGCCCCAGGCCTGGGTCTGAGCATCTGGGATACCTAACTTTCTCATCTCTTCAATAGTGCTCTTGACGAGTGAAGTTCCGCTAAATGATTTTTGATAGCGTATATCCAAAGCAAACTCTGGAGAATTAGCATTAGAGCTACGATAGAATGCGGCATCGTAAACGTGCAGCCCCCACCAGGTTAATTTTCCGCTACCCTGAAGTTTCGCTGGATTTAATGCCTCATTAATATAAGAGATTTCTCGTGCAAACGCAGGGCTAGCATACAAGCAAGCAATTGCACAAAGTTGGATGAATAGTAATTGAGCTCTCATAAGACCGCCTGATTAAAGTCTACTTTTGGATCTTATCTGGACTAGGCGCAATGCACCTGGACCCAAAACTCTAGAAATTGCATGTCGATTTTTAGCGAAAATTTGATAGCCTAGCCGCAATGGTGGCTGAACTACCTTTCTAGAAAATAGCCATGCCAAAAATGGTAGGTTAGCTCTACGGTATGCCTCTGGAAAAACAGTGGCACCCTGAATCAGCGAACCATCAGTGTATTGTCCGTACATCGCAGCTAAGGCCTGCTCGCAGGATACCCCAACCTTGACTGGGTCATAACGTTCCGAGTTGATATCAATAAAATCTAACAAGCCCGCTTGGTTACGCCCAGATAAAAATAAAATCTCAGCCTGGCACAAAGGACATGCGCCATCGTAATATAGGGTGAGTTTTTGTAAATCATGAGTCATTGAGCAAGTGTAAGACTTATTGAATAAACTGGCTGGCAATACATTAATGAATGCAGCGCTCTTGAAAATACTTCAAAACCCCTTTAACGCTTTAGTCATTGGCTCATCCGGCACCATTGGATCAGCTTTTGTGGATTTACTGAAAAATAACCCCTCATGTTCAGGGGTTGTGGGCGTACACCGTCAATCAGAGTACCCACTAGACTATCAAGACCTCGCATCCATAGAATCCTGTGCTGATGCACTTGCTGCTGCTGGACCATTTCAACTGATTATTAATACGATTGGGGTGTTACATAGTCAAGACTGGATGCCAGAAAAAAAATTGGATGACCTCAATGCTGAACAATTGAGCGAACTCTTCAAAATCAATACGATCGGCCCAGCATTAACGATTCGGCATTTCTCTAAGTTATTGGACCCGCAACATGCGATCATGGTTAGCTTATCTGCCAAAGTGGGTAGCATTGAAGATAACCGTCTTGGCGGTTGGTATAGCTACCGAGCCTCTAAAGCCGCTCTCAATATGATCATCAAAACGGCTTCGATCGAGCTTGCTCGCACCAAACCAAAGGTTGCACTCATTGCAATGCATCCGGGCACAGTAAATTCTAGGCTTTCGAAACCCTTTCGGGGCGAAAAGATTGGGCGTGCGCCACAAGATGCAGCAGCCGACATGTTTCATGTTATCGAAAATCTGCAATTAGAAGATTCAGGAAGTTTTATTGCTTACTCTGGTGAAAAATTGCCCTGGTAGAACTCAGAGTCTGAGAGCTCTAGCTTAAGTTTGAGCTTTAGGCGCCCTCTTGCGACAGGCATCGGAGCAGTATTTTAAAGATTCCCAATTTTTGGCCCACGACTTTCTCCAGGTCATTTCTTTTTTGCACACAGTACAAATCTTGCTAGGTAAATAACTCTTATTTCCTTTGAAAGTTGTATTCACAATTACTCCTAGAGAGTATCTAGTTGATTCAATAGATGTTTTGCATGCTTCACAATGGACTGCTGATCCTCATCACTAATGCGCTTGAGATTGGCCGTCATTAACCTAGTACGTGGACTTGCCTCAAATTGAATCCGATGCTTAATTAAGAAATTCCAATATAAAGTAGTCATAGGACAGGCGGTCTCACCAAAACGAACCTCCGGCTTGTACTGGCAAGAGTTACAGTAGTTACTCATACGTTTGATGTAGGCTCCGCTAGCAATGTAAGGCTTACTTGTAAAGCGACCACCATTAGCAAACAATGCCATTCCCGCTGTATTCGGAAGCTCTACCCATTCAATCGCATCAACATAAATGGCTAGATACCAGTCACATACTGCAGAAGGCAGTATTTCAGCGAGGAGGGCAAAGTTTCCAGTCACCATCAGACGCTGAATATGATGAGCATAGCCATACTTTAAGGTCTGACCTATGGCATCTTTCATGCAAGCCATGTTGGTTTTTCCACTCCAATACCAGTCTGGTAGAGCTCTTTGATGCTGGTAGTAGTTATCTTGCGCCATCCCTGGCATATCTAAGTAATACATTCCCCTCACAAATTCTCGCCACCCTAAAATCTGACGAATAAAGCCCTCTACCGTAGATAAATCTAGGTCATATTTTTTCCAAGCATGGATTACTGCAGCAATCACTTCTCGAGGATTAAGCAGTTTGAGATTTAGAGAGCTCGAAAGAATGGAATGCCAACCATAAGGAGTATCTGTCCACATCGCATCCTGATAAACACCAAAGTTTCGTAAGCGGTACTCGACAAAATAATGCAAAGCTTCTAAAGCTTGCTCACGGCTTACCGGCCAACGAAATACTTCTAAGGATCCAGGATGTTTTGTATAGGTTTTCTTGACGAAATCAATCACTTCTTGGGTAATGGCATCTGGCTCAAAGAAGATTGGTTCTTCAATCATGCCAGGACCTTTTTTAGGGTAAGGTTTACGATTATCTTGATCGAAGTTCCATTGACCCCCCTCTGGATTACCGTCTGCATCCACCAAAATATGATGTGTCTTGCGCATCAAACGATAAAAATACTCGAGCCTCAATTCTTTTTTACCATCTACCCACCCATTAAATACTTGATGGGAGCAAAAGAAATGGTCATCCTCACGCATGTCTAAGTGCAGCTCAAGCTCATTAGCCAATTCCTCAATCTGCCGTTTTAAACGCCACTCTCCTGGCTCAACACAAATTAAATGGGTAATGTTTTCTTGTTTTATTTTTTCTCTTAATGCATCGACAATCGATAAAGAGGAATTTTGGATATAACTCAGTGGATAGTTCAAACTCTTTAAAGTTTGAGCAAAGTGCCGCATAGCTGATAAAAATAAAGCAATCTTTGCTTGATGCGACCAAACATACTGCGCTTCTACGCTAGACTCCACCATCAAAATCTGATCAGTCTCAAAATCAAAACTTGTAAGTGCTGCGTTATTTAAGTCGAGCTGATCTCCCAGAATCAGGACTAGCCTCTTGATGGAATTCATTTATTTTTATATTGGGTAGGGCAATAAGCGCGATCTACTAACTTGCTTCGTAGAGCGATATGCTTTGTTGCTCTTCCGGTAACGCGTTTACGCCATAATTCAAATGAAGCCCTCTTGAGTTCATGTCGCATTAATTGAATCACCTGAGATTCTGATAGCCCAAATGATTTTTCAATCGCGTCAAAGGGAGTTCGATCCTCCCATGCCATCTCAATCAGGCGGGATATATCAGGCGCGGAGAGTGTTTTTAGAGAAAATCTTGCCACTGTGCAAGTTTAAGACTTATTGAATAAACTGGTATGACACCCTAGAAAACACTTGATAGCCATGCTTGGAAAAATTCGTCAGAAACTCATTTCTTTAGAGCCAAGACCAATATTAAAAGGCCAAGAAGTTTTCTGTCCTATTTGTGAACGTCTGATTCCAGAATCCCAAAAAGATGCGCATCATCTTATTCCTAAATCTAAGGGTGGCAAAACAACAGAATACCTTCACCGTATCTGCCACCGTCAAATCCATGCTTTATTTACTGAGACTGAGCTGGCAAACCATCTAAACACGGCCTCTGCGCTTCAAAAGCATCCAGAAATGCAACGTTTTATTCATTGGGTTCAATCTAAGCCAGATCATTTTTTTGAAAGAACCCGTAAGAGTGTTCGTATCAAAGAGTAAGTCTAAGATAAGCGCTAACCGCTTTTAGCGTAGACTTGCATTAGATAAAATAGGAACTTAATTCAATTTTCGAGCTCAGTTTAGGAAAATGCGATGACTCAAGTAAATCAAAAAGTAGCCCTCATTACTGGAGCGGGCGTAGGAATTGGTAGAGCAGCTGCTAAAGCACTCCTGCAAGGTGGCTACCAGGTAGTACTTACAGGACGTAATCTAGAGAAACTCCAAAAAGCGATTACTGATATCGGTGGCACTACAGAAAACTGCTTGGCAGTCGCATGTGATGTTGGTAATCCCAGCCAAGTAAAGCAACTTTTTACTGCCCTCAAAGATCGGTTTCATCGTATTGACGTGCTCTTTAATAATGCCGGTATGGGTGCTCCAGCTATTCCTATGGAAGATCTCACTTATGAACAATGGATGAATGTAGTCAATACCAACCTATGCGGAGCCTTCCTATGCTCTCAAGAAGCCATTCGCATGATGAAGGCACAATC
>Ga0114978_10001221_pt1 | contig 21698 bp, 17 predicted proteins | sample S_140212_EF_Meta_FD_87027 | JGI IMG/M metagenome (GOLD analysis project Ga0114978, IMG submission 87027) | Freshwater microbial communities from Lake Simoncouche, Canada to study carbon cycling - S_140212_EF_MetaG | ecosystem: Environmental > Aquatic > Freshwater > Lake | place: Lake...
AAGCGGCGTAGTCGCGAATGGCGTAGTAGCAAGCGGCGTAGTCGCGAATGGCGTAGTAGCAAGCGGCGTAGTCGCGAATGGCGTAGTAGCAAGCGGCGTAGTCGCGAGAGGAGTCGTAGCGAGAGGTGTAGTAGGATTCGGTGTAGTCGCAAGAGGAGTCGTAGGTCTGGGTGTAGTAGGATTCGGTGTAGTCGCAAGAGGAGTCGTAGGTCGAGGAGTAGTAGGATTCGGTGTAGTTGCAAGAGGTGTCGTTGGTCGAGGAGTAGTTGCAAGAGGCGTAGTTGCAAGAGATGTCGTAGGTCGAGGAGTCGTAGCGAAAGGCGTTGTCACAAGAGGAGTCGTAGCGAGAGGAGTCGTAGGTCTAGGTGTAGTAGGATTCGGTGTAGTTGCAAGAGGGGTGGTAGGATTCGGTGTAGTCGCAAGAGGCGTAGTAGGTCGAGGAGTCGTAGCGAGAGGTGTAGTCGCAAGAGGCGTAGTAGGTCGAGGAGTCGTAGCGAGAGGTGTAGTCGCAAGAGGTGTAGTCGCAAGAGGCGTAGTAGGTCTCGGTGTAGTCGCGAGAGGAGTCGTAGCGAGAGGTGTTGTTGGTCTCGGTGTTGTTGGTCTCGGTGTTGTCGCGAATGGCGTAGTAGGTCGAGGAGTCGTAGCGAGAGGTGTAGTCGCAAGAGGCGTAGTAGGTCGAGGAGTCGTAGCGAGAGGTGTTGTCGCAAGAGGTGTTGACGCGAGGGGTATTGTAGGTCGAGGAGTCGTAGCTCTCGGTGTTGTTACAGGTGGCGTTGTTATAACCGGTAAAATAATTTGTATTGCAACAATACCCGAATTACCTGGATACGCATTGAATCTACATCCATTACCTCCATTTCCGGTATTTGGACTTTGTTGATCATTTGTAGAATTACATAAAGTACTTTGATTTGCACTATTACCACCTGATGCAAAAACTTTATTTAAAATTGTAGACGTTTTTCCTATACCTCCTTTATTAACAGAACCATTGACTGCACTTTGAGCTGCACCACCAGCACCTCCACCTCCACCGTATTTTTGATTAGAAGCGCCGGTATTACCCAATCCAGATGAATTAAATTTACTTACATTAACCGTTGCATTACTTACACCAGTACCACCAGAACCACCAGAAGAACCGCCGGTTTTACCGGCTAAATCAGCAAGTTTAACCGCTTGAGTGTTATTGGCTGTAGTTGAATAATAACCATTAATATTACCACCCGCACCACCTCCGTTTGCACTAATATCGAATGGATTAAATGAAGATGTACCCTTAATCTGACTAACACCACCATTATTTGATATTTGAACACTAGTAGCATAAGAACCTGTATAATACCCAGCACTACCTCCGTCTCCTACCGTGATGTTATAAGTTCCTTTTTTTAAAAGTATTTTTTGTTCTATGAATTCGCCTGCACCACCGCCACCAGTAGCACCACCACCACCACCGCCAACGACTAAAATATTTGCACTAATATCATTTTTAAGCTCGAATGTTCCCGTTTGCGTTGTGCTTGTAAATATTACAATAGGGTTATTCTGGTCGGTCGTATCCAATGCTCCGTTTGTAAATGTGAAATAAGAATCATAGTTCATTCTTTATTATTACGACAATCTATACTATCGAAATAAAAAAAACAACAAAACATTTCGTCTAATTACGTAGAATCGCATACATCGATATACTAAACAATCGCTATGTGCGGAATTATAGCCTATTTAGGTAATCAACCATTTGCACCGTTTGTTCTCACAGGGTTGCATCTATTACTGAATCGCGGATACGATTCAGTCGGCGTTTCGACCATTCTTCAACAACAAATTGTCACTATTAAATACGCCTCGACAGAAACGACTTCGTGCATCCGCTTACTAGAAGACGATGTACGCAATATCCAACAGTGCTCTTCTATCGGAATCGGTCATACCCGATGGGCGACCCACGGTCCCAAAACCACCATGAATGCACACCCGCATCACGACCATTCGGACCGCATTTCGCTCGTTCATAACGGCATCATCGAGAACTACGCCGAACTCAAACGGAAATTAATGGATGAAAAATACACATTCAAATCGCAGACCGACACAGAAGTCATCGCGGTTCTCCTCGGCAAATATTTAGATATATACGGCCACCATTCCGTGGCGCAAGCATTGCAAAGCACCCTGTTGGAATTGCGCGGAACGTGGGCCCTCGTCATTTTACACCGCGATTTTCCGAACAAATTGTGGATTACGCGAAACGGTTCGCCCTTGTTGCTCGGCTTTGAAGACGGGTTTGCCATGGTCGCGAGTGAAAGCGTGGCCTTTTCAAATCACGTGGAAACCTACGTGGTTCTCGAGAACAATGATATAATCGAGATAGAACACAGAGACGATTCCATTCATTACAGCGACATTTTGCATACCTATCCTGTCAAAATCAATCCGCAGATTGAAATCGAAACCTTGCCTTCCGCATATTCCCACTGGATGATGAAAGAAATCGCAGAACAGCCGGATGCAGTTTTGCGCGCCATGAACAACAAAGGCCGAATCATGAAAGACGGGCGAATCAAATTCGGCGGTTTCGAGAACAAAGCCCGATTGCTAAATATCCAACACTTGATTCTGTTGGGCTGTGGCACGTCGTATCATGCGGGGTTATGGGCAATCGACCGATTCAAACAATCGGGGGTCTTTCATACAGTGCAAATCTTCGACGGCGCCGAGTTCGACGACCACGATTTCCCGAAACGGACATCGACACATCATGCGAATCATCCCGATAAAAAGAGAGACGATGTCGGCATCATCTTCCTCTCGCAATCTGGCGAGACGAAAGATTTGCACCGATGTATCGAAATCGCCAACAAGAAGAACGCCGTCAAAATCGGCGTGGTCAACATGGTCGATTCCATGATTGCGCGCGAAACCGATTGCGGCGTCTACCTCCACGCCGGTCGCGAAGTGGCCGTTGCATCGACCAAATCCTTCACCAATCAATGCGTCGTTTTGTCCATGATTTCAGAATGGTTCTCCATAAAAAAGAACGACGATTACCAAAACAACGATTACCATCAAGACCTCTGCAATCTGCCTTTTCATATCCAACAGGTGTTAAATACGATACGCGACTTCGATGCGAATACAAATGCAAATGCAAATATACAAACCCTGTTGGAGAACTGGGCCAAAAAAACGTCGATTTTCATTTTGGGAAAAGGTTCGCAAGAAGCCATTGCGAAAGAAGGTGCCTTGAAAATCAAAGAGGTGTCGTATATTCACGCGGAGGGCTACTCTTCTTCTGCACTCAAACACGGGGCTTTTGCGCTGATTGAGAAGGGCCTGCCAATTATCCTGTTGGATATAGACGAAGAGCATCGCGATAAAAATCGGAATGCGTACCAAGAAGTGATGGGGAGAGGTGCGGATGTTCTCGTGATTCAAATGTCTCCTACAGGGTATGATGATGTGTATGCGTCGAGCGTGGTGTGGACGATTCCTCGGAATCGGACGTTTGGTGGAGTGCTTGCGAATGTTTTCCTACAGTGGATTTCATACGAATTGGCGATAAAAAGGGGGAACTCACCGGATTATCCGCGCAATTTGGCGAAAGTGGTGACGGTGGAATGAATGGTCTATGTTTTATGGTGTATGGTCTATGGTCTATGATAAATCTAAATCGTAGATGTAATCAAAAAAATCGGATTCATATTGTTCTTGAATTTCTTCTTGTATTTCTTGTATTTGAATTTCTTGTTTTTGTTGTTTTTGAATTTCTTGTTTTTGTTGTTTTTGAATTTCTTGTTTTTGTTTTTGTTTTTGTTTTTGTTTTTTTCTTATATACATACTTCTTGACAGATGAAATTGATACTGTTTCTGTAAATAGAACAAGAAGCTATATGTATTGGAAGTGGTATTTACAGGATGAGTACTTACTACAGGACTACCACGAATATATATTGGTATGAAGAGGGAAAAATTATTTTCAAATAAATTCGGTTCGAATGGGTTCATTTTCTATAAAAATTATTTGTATACCAATACGTATACAAATAAAAATATCAATTTTTATTGATTCTTTTCTTTTCTTTTTGCTTTTGTTTTTTGCTTGTATTTTTTTGCATTTTGTTTTTTGCTTTTTTTTGTATTTTGCTTGAATTTGTTTGCTTGTATTTTTTTGCATTTATCCTACAGGATAATATTTACTTCTTTGCTACTACCTTTGCCACTACCTTCTTCACTGTCTTCTTAGTGGTCTCCGGCTTGACTACTTCTGCCTCAGTTGCAGGAGACTCTTCTACTTTAACAGAGGCTACGACTGGTGGTGGTTCCGACTCATCATCACTATCCTCTACGACTACGGAAAGAGGATTTGTAACCTTCTCAATTTCAGGTTCTGCTTCCGACTCTGTAATCACCTGTGCATCGAGTACTTGTGTCTCCTTCAAACTCAAAGGAATACGACACTTTCCGGCGACACTCACTGTCTCACGCGGCTTCACAATTGCCTGCACAAGCTTCCATGTGACTCCCCAACCCTTTCCGCCTAGCCAGATGCCACCGCACTGTAGGAGACAAGCAACCTGGCTCAGCTTTGGCACGAAATCAATCGGGGTCAGGTCAGGATTCTCACTTGGGAAGATAAGATTAGAACGAGTATCATAAATCTCAACACCCCACTTTCCATCATACAGAGGCACCTTGGCACGAATCGATGGCGGCTTGCTCATATCAATCTGCTTAGTCGTCTTGTCCTTCTGATATTTGATGAAAGGGAAGAAACTATACTCGAGAATCTCCTTTGACGTCTTCTTTCCAAACCAGAGCTCACTGTTCTTGACTGCATCTTCGACAATCTGATTCTGGAACTCAGTAAGCTTCTTCAGAAATGTATCCGTATCCGCATTCGCATATTCTGAGCTAGGAAAGTTGAGACTAATTTGATATTTGCCATCGCTCTCACCTGTCTTTTCATCGACAAAATCACTGATTCCCCAAGTCATCATGCATGGAGTCGTGATATGTAGACTGCGATTGGTTTCAGGATTAAGAAGAGTGATTGACTTTCCGCCAGACTTGTTTACCTTTGGTTGGATGTACTTGTTCTTAGAAGTATTCCAGGCGGTGTATTGTGTTTCGATAGGAGTAGAGGACATGTTGATAATATGCTGTTTGGTTTATGTTCTATTTATGTGTCAATCTTTATATCAATTTTATGGAGACATTTCGATTTTTTGTCATTTATACAACATGAGACAACAACATGAGACAATAACAACAAGACAATAAAAAAATGACAATAACAACATTAAAAAAATGACAACATTACATTAAAAAAATGAAAATAACAACATTTTCTATATAATTTGCAAAAAATTGAAGTTTTTTATAACATATAAAATTATAGTATAGGATGAATAGAGAGTATAAAATAAAAACCCCAACAAAGACTGCTGGTTCAACAGCAAAAAAGACAACAGGGAGAACAATTGCAAAAAAAACCAAAATACATGAAATGAAAGAAGAAGACGAAAACCAAGAGGGTATTGAAAACCCAAAACCCACAAAATATCAAAAACAGTTTTTAGAAATCGCAAATAAAATGGCAAAAACAACAAAAGAAATTGGTGAAATTCAAAAGCAATACAAAAAAAAGGGATTACAAAAATCCGAACAATCTTGGGTAGACACAAATTTTACGCCCATCGTCGACCTCATGGGCGAAAACGTCATTTGGGAATTTATGGTGCCAAATATTGAACTCCGAACAGAAAACAAACACGCCACAACGAGAAAGATACAGAAAACGGAACATCCTGTCGCCGTATACAGCGCCGGACATTGGCGTTCACGAAAAGCAGGCGAAGACAAATTCTTCGACCCTTACGATGAATATCAAATTCTAGGCACCAACCAATTTTGCCAAACATACTCACTAATGCACCTGTTGGATAAACTACCAGAACCGATTCCATCAGAACCAAACGACATTTCAAAATACTATCATTATACGAAATGTGCGATTGAATTTATCATGGACGTGTTTACCAAATTCGATTTTGTAGGAGAAACGAAAGAAGAAAAAGAATATAATCGAAACTACCATGTAAATCGCGCAAAAAATTGTTTGAAAAATTCAAACACATGTTTGAATGTGATTGAGGTTGATAATAATGTACTATGAAATGTGTATGATAAACAAAAAAACAAATACAAAAAAACAAATACAAAAAATATATACATCTATATATTTTTTATCAATATCTATCTAAAATTCAGGAGAATGCTGTTTAAAAATGCACCCCTGTTTCGGAAGATTCGGGATTTCGGCCAATATATGCGGGTCCTGAAATTCGGTCGTATCAAGCCACACTTTCACAATACAGAAATTCTTTTTAGGTGAAATCGTGAGACCATTCACATGACACGAATGTTCGCGTATTTTCATCAACGTCTCGCCACATGCCATATACACCAGATTCCGCCACACATCGGCCACATATTTATTCACCACTTTGAATGAAAAACAGCCGCCTTTCCGGTTTTTCGGGTCTTCCCAAGTAGGCGAAATCCCCTGTCGCATTAAAAATAACATGCAATTCTTCACAATGTTCTCGTGAATATGATGATTTAAATAAATCACCGTTTCGGCATCGTCAATGTCTCCCAAAATAACAATGTAACTTTCTAAATTCCAATTGCTATTTTGTGGTAAATGGTAATACAATTTCCATTTACCATGTAAACTGTATTTTGAGAGAGGAGTACTCAGTGTATCCATGTTCTCGACGAATGCCATATGTTAGATAGATAAAAAATCTTTATACCCTTGTATCCTAAAAATTCAATCATCCGTTTGTCTGGTAGACAAAAACCTGACTCCCATCCATCCACGACATTTTAATCGGCGCCGACCCCAATAATTCCCCAATGTGAATCGACGGCTGTTTCGAGCAGCAAATGAACGACCCTTTCGGCAATTCCCTCGCCAATTTCTGGAATATATCATTGGTCACTTCTTGGTCAAAACACAAATTACTAAACCACACAAACGCAACCCCGCTCGATTTCGTCATGGATTTCAAATCCACCATCAATACATTTTCGTTCAAAAATACGACCTTTTCCGTGATTTCAGGATATGTCGCAGACAATTTGCTTTGAAGTCCAACAGCATCCTCGTGACGTGACTTGACCAATTCAACTCCAATCGAGGTCTTGATAGACGGCTGCGCCGCCATCCAAAGACACAGTTTTCCGCGACCCGACCCAATATCCATGAATGTATGAATCTTCGCAATGTCCACTATTGGATGTAGCCGTTTCAGTTCTCGCATAAACAATTGTTCAATTCCGACATAGTCCATTTCGCCGTATGTGGTTTTGTGTAAGGAATAGTTGGTGTTTGTTTCGTAGCGATTTTCGTCGTGTTTGCATGCGGTATATAAACGCATCAGTTCATTGACGTATTTTTTATTGACTATGCTCTGTCGTTGCGATTCTTTGTCGAGGTGTCTTTGTGTTTCTTTATGTTTCTGACTTTGTTTCTGTCTTTGGCTTTGTCTTTGCCTTTTCGAAGTTGTTCTCGATTTACGTTTCGAATTGCGAACTGTACTTCTGTAAACATATGTCATTTTTGGTTTACTATATATTTACTCTACTAATTTTTTGTGTTTCGTTTTTTTCTCTGAACCTAAACGGTAAAAAAGGTCGTCGAATAAATCGCCGCCAATCACTTTTGGAGATTTTGCCCGTTTTCTATTTTCATTTTTTTGTACAAGTTCTCGTTGTTGATATGCCAATGCAAAGGGAACGACCACGTCTTGCAATTTATCGGGATTTCCTCCGACAATTTCGTTTGATTCGTTTGATTCTTTTTTATTTCTGTTTTCTCTTTTTTTATCCAACAGGGTAAATCCGCCATTGGCCGTTTGTTCAGAATGGATAGGTTCAATTTCATATTCACTTTGATTTTGAGTTTCATTCGAATTCTTGTCAAGGTTCTCAAAACGGAATCGTGTAATGTTGTTGATGTAAGCCATTTATAAATATTTATAGATTATTTTTGTGTAAGGAAACGGATACATTCCTACATTGATTTTTGTGTAAGGAAACGGATACATTCCTACATTGATTTTTGTGTAAGGAAACCTACACAAAAACTGGAGGATTATCGAGTATCTAGAACAACTTGTTGGCAAACTTCCACACAAGTTTGTGGGTAAACTGCAGAAGCACGGCGAAAACGAGACCATGGACAAGGGCCACTACCAGACGGTTTCCATTGGGTGGAAGAGTCAGAAGAATTCCCGGTGTAAGAAGAACGAAAAGAAGAACTACATAGAGAGTGAAGACAACGTTCATATTATATATAAAAATAGATATAATAAAAATATTTCCTAAAGGTCATTCCTTATATACCGCTGGCCATCGATTTTCGTTCCGTGTTCTCACACTGATGTTTATCGGAATGTTTATCCAAAGAATGTATCGCCCGACGCATATGTTTCGCAATCGCCAATCGTGAACGCGCAATCTCTTCCGCCGACAACACGGCAAACCATTGATATTTCGTTCTAGAAAGCAATTCATCTGCTGGCAGATAAATCCCGCAATTGTGTTGCGATAAATCGAGGTCCGCTTCTTCCAGCAAATGTTCCAACAGGACAGGTTTCTTCGTTCTCCGCGTTTTAATGCCAATCAGTTCCCCGTCGATAATATTCATTTCGCCCGATAGAAACGCCTGCATACACCAGTGTTGGACATCTCCTACAAATTCATATTCATTGCTAAAATGCGTCATACGAGAACGTTCAAACAAATAATCCAGATATTTACCAATTGCTTTATTTTCTTTTCCATTTGCGCCTAAAATATACGGGTCCGCTGTAAACAACCGTTTTTTCGCGCTCGAATCGTTCGAATAATGGCAAAACCGATTGATTTTTTCGCCAACAAATGCACTGTTGGATTCGGTCGCTTCTTCAAACAGGTGTTTCATGTTACTGGTGCATAAAAAGGAATTGGGCACGACCATTCCTCCGAAATGATAAACCAGTTTCGCGAGACCGATTTGACGGTATTGCGATTTCAGTGGCTCGCACATCTGATTCATATTGAGTTCCCATCCAGGAACGAGTTTCTCAAATGTGTTGTCGTCAATGAGCAGAATATGGAAATCGTCTCCGCAATGTTGAATGATGGATTCGATGGTGATGCCCAGATAAGGCTGATTCAAATCCCTCGTATTTCTCGAATGGAAATCGCGCCATCTTCGCGCATTGACTTCATATTTGCTGTGTATCCATAGTTTGGGTTTGTTATTGCCATAGAGGGGCGAATCATTGAGCAGATACATTTTCACCATTTCATAATCCTCTTCCTCTGAGTTCGCGAATTTCTTTTTGATTTGATTCCCAAACAATGTGGCAATTCCTAAAACGGCAAGGATGATTGCGTATCTTCCTATATATTTAGGGTCGAATAGGGACATGTGATATATGTATTATACTATAGCCGCATTTATTTCCAACAGGCAAGACGCTGTTGGAATCAAATATTCCATCCAATATTTGGAATCAAAGTAGACGGTTCTGCTTTGTATCGGGATGAAATGCGATTTGCATATTTGCCGGATAATATTGGCAAGTGATTTATACGTCAGTGCGCGTTCCACATAAAACCGTTTGGAGTTTTGATAATAATTGAGAACCGTGTTCATAAAGTCGACCTGATAATTGTAGAGGAACATTTTTTTATGAGAAGTGGTGTTGAGTACATAGTATTTGTCGTCGTTGGTCTTGTCGCATATTTTGTCTAAAAAATCGCAGAGAAAATCGACCGGTACTTTTTCTTTGAAAATTTGAATAGAAGACATGGTTCGATTTCTTTGCTCCCTTATTATTTGCAAAGATACGTATTTTTCTTTATCGTTTTTATCAGATTGATTGATGACTTTTTTGTTGTAAATCCTACAGTGGAATTGTTTGTGTTTATTTGAGAACATCCGTCATTTATTGTGAAAGCGTTAGTATCAAATCATTCGTAAAGAGCGCCAATTCAATAATGTTCTCGTGTATTTGATTGAATATCGTAATGTATTTACAAATACACGGAATCATGCGATAAATTTGGTCTTCCGTCACCATTGTATTTGTATTCGGAATTCCATCATCGCCATTTTCCGGGGCCAACGATTTAATATAGGAAAAAAACGAATCCAAAATGTCAATGACCGAATATCCGAAATCGTAGATTTCAAACAGGATTTGTATCGCACGGTGTTTATCGTTCCGTTTCAAACAGTCGATATATTCGGCAAAATGATGCGACTGTATATTCGAACACATCTTCTTGCATGTTTCTAAATTCACGGGTTTGCCATAGATGTAGAACTTTTCCAGATAATTAATGAGAACCCGAATCGAATCTTCGCATATTTGCATGAGATACTGTTTAGCGTCCTCTTCAATCACAATGTTCTCCAATCGAACAATGTTGTCCATGATGTTCCCAATGTTTTCTTTCGTCGCCGGGTGCAATTGCAAAATGTGTGTGCGCGACTGAAAACTCTCAATCACCTTTTGGATATTTGTACAGACCGACACGAAATGAATGTTCTGTTTGTATTTGTCAATGTAATTCCGGAGAACCTGTTGACTTTGTTCGTTGATATTATCGAGGTCGTCAATCACAATCATCTTTTTTTTCCCCGGAACCGACGATTTCGATTGGCAAAACGCTTTCATTTCTCCGCGGAAATAATTGATTCCCTGCTCCTTCAAATTGTTTACAAACAGAATGTTCGTTTCCGGAATCGTTGCATTCTTAGAAAAGCCGTAGTATTCGCGCAGCATGGCATATAAGAGCGTGGTTTTGCCGCAACCGGTGGGGCCATAGATAAGAATACACAAGTCGTCGATTTCCAACAGGAATTTCAAAATCGCGTGCATCTTGACGCTCAAACAGAATTCGGACAAATAGTAGGGCTTGTATTTAGTAATAAAGGTAGTATTGGAGAATGATGATGCCATGGATATAATTTATAATATTGTCATTATTTTATATTATAAATTATACATACTACAATGAATGCACGTCGCACAAATACACTCAATTCCTATAACTTTTATACGAATCAAGTGGGACATTATTTCACGGTTAGAAACAATCATATCCCCATTGTCGACATTTTGCGAAGCAAGGAGAATGTCTTTGTCATGGACCCCACCATCGGCGTCAACAACGCGTGCAATATCGGCAATTTCGGCGGAAACATTGGCATCAACAAGACGGACCCGCAAACGGCGCTCGATGTAAGCGGCAGCATTACCGTCAATCAGAATGCCACTATCCACGGTTCCCTCAGCGTACATGATAATGTGAATCTCGTGGGTTCTCAAATATTGTACAACAATGTCAACATATTAACCCCTGTTGGATCGATTACAGCTTATTTGGGGCCGATTGCAGACGACAATGGAGGATGTCCGCCTGGCTGGCTATTCTGTAATGGCAAAGGGTATTTGGTGGAAGGCATTTACAACAATTTATTCAAATTGATTGGGTATAGTTACGGTCCTTCTGGAAACTATATTTATCAGGGGCAGATTATTATCATATATTACGACGGTGATGGGAATGTCTCCTACTATACGGATGCGAATAACAATGTCATACAAGTAACCAACCCAGAATACATCACTACCGACCGATTTTGCGTTCCTGATTTCAGAGGAACTTTTTTACGCGGTGCAAGTAATATGCAGAATTCGTATTTTTCGGATACGTATGGTCAGTATGGTGGACCGAATTTGAAAGAATTTCAAGAACCGATTGTGGGAAGTCATACACATACATTTCAAGACAAATATATCAGTGTGATCGATGAGAATTCGTCAGATACTTATCCAGCAGTTTCGACGGATGTGTATACAGCGGTTCTTCAATCGGTTCCGTCGACGACGGGGGTCAATACCGCACAAACGGACGATAATGACCCGAATACAACATATAATGTGAATTCGCGCAATAATTGTCCATTCAATGTGGGTGTAAATTGGATTATTAAATATTAACTATTAACTATTAACTATTACAATGTGTAAAAATCAATTTTTGAAATGACATAGAAATATTTTTAAAAAGTCTCTATTCAATGACCGATAAAATGGTTAATAAAAAAAAAGCAGAACCGAAATCTAAAACGGTAAATAGTGTTCCACTTGAATCAGAACGCATCGTGTTGGAATCAGACAGTAAAATCAAAAAACCGAGAACATCTAAAAAAATAAAGGAAGAAAAGGAAAAGGAAGAAAAGGAAGAAAAAGAAGAAAACGAAAAAGAAGAAAAAGAAGAAAACGAAAAAGAAGAAAACGAAAAAGAAGAAAACGAAAAAGAAGAAAATGAAGAAAAGGAAAATGAAAATGAAAAGGAAAATGAAAAAGAAGAAAAAGAAAAAGAAGAAAATGAAAAGGAAAAAAAAGTGAAAAAAACAAAAGAAACAAAAGTCAAAGAAACAAAAGTCAAAGAAACAAAAGAAACAAAAGTCAAAGAAATAAAAGTCAAAGAAACAAAAGAAACAAAAGAAACAAAAATAAAAGAAACAAAAGAAACAAAAGAAACAAAAGTAAAAGAAACAAAAGTCAAAGAAACAAAGGTCAAACAAAAAAAGGTGAAAGAAAACGAAACAAAAGAAAATGAAAACGAAACAAAAGAAAATGAAATCGAAACAAAAGAAGACGATACGCCTACAAATCCAACAGGGATTCGCCGAGGAAGAAAACCCAAAGGCGGTAAAATTATCACTATGAAAATAGAGGACCTCCCTTCCCCTCCCGAAATACCAAACGTCATTTTACATTTAAAATGTTCGCTGAAAGACCTCAACGAATACAACGAACAAATCAACGAAATGATTACGGACCCTCTTACCTACAACCCCTCCGTCCCCCCGGAAATCATGACCTACAATGACAAGGACCGCCCATTTTCCCAATACGATAATGTTGCATCGACGCAACAAAACCAGTTTGCCTATATGCCCATCTTTGAAACCTCCAAGAACTTCTTAGATGCAGACACAGAAAAAGAGAACACAAAAAAGGAAAAAGAAGAAGAAGACACGAATATCAAAGATATATACACAAAACTCAAACAGTTGCGCGTCCAATTATACAAGAACAATCTCACAGATAAAAAATCGGCGTGTTTTTGGTGCACCTGCGAGTACGACAATCCGGCGTGTTATATTCCCAAATATTCCACGGACGATTCCATTCATGGGTACGGCTCGTTTTGCCGACCCGAATGCGCTGTTGGATATTTGATGAACGAGAACATTGACGATTCGACCAAGTTTGAACGATATCATCTGTTGAATCAGATATACGGAAAAGTCTACGGCTTCAAACGAAATATCAAACCCGCACCCAATCCATATTACCTGTTGGAAAAGTTTTACGGGAATCTGTCGATACAAGAATACCGAAAATTATTGAAAACGGAGCACATGTTGCTGGTGATTGAAAAACCGATGACACGAATCTTGCCAGAATTGCACGAAGATAATGACGAATTCATATTGAATGTATACGGCGGAACCAAAATGGCGCCGACATCGACAGCAAATGTGAATACCGGTGTATACAAAGTCAAACGTCAGAGCGAGAAACAACAGGGGCCTTCCAAATCGACACTTCTCAAAAACAAATTCGGAATTGCTTAGATGGCAAGACAAAATATTGAATCGTGTAAAAATAAAATGGAAAAATGATAAAAAATTGATACGAATACAAATTCGTATCCATTCTTACACACATGACCTATACAGATATAAAATCCGATTTGACAACCATGCAAGAATCCTTTATTGAATCCATTGACGTTGATATTGAAAAAACCGTATCCCAACGTTTATCCGATGTTTTGTCGCATTTGGAAAATTACCAAGAAGACGCGTTCAAACTCATCGAGTCCTATTTCGAAGGCCAGCATTTGGACCGTCTGGTTCGCCACCAAATCGAGTCGTACAACCATTTCGTCAACCACCAAATCCAGAAAACCATTGAAATGTTTAATCCGATGCTCATCCGTTCCGACACGGATTACGTCGAGGAACATGACAAGTATATGCTGGAGATTCGCGTATTTTTCGACAATTTCAAAATGTATCCCCCGCAAATCCACGAAAACAACGGTGCCACGAAAATGATGCTCCCACAGGAAGCCAAGCTGCGCAATTTCACCTACGCATCGACTATGACCGTCGACCTGCGCATTGAATATCTCATTCGAAACACAGAATCGATGGAAAACCCGCGCACCATCCGCAAATTCCTCCCCAAAATCAACATCGGGAAAATGCCAATCATGTTGAAATCCGCCGTATGCGTTTTAACCCAGAATCGCCATATTTCGCCCATTCACACAGGCGAATGCACCATGGATTGCGGCGGCTATTTCATCATAAAAGGGTCGGAGAAAACCGTGCTCGGTCAAGAACGTGCCGCCGAAAACCGCGTCTACTGTTTCGACGGCAAAAACACGACGAAATGGAGCTGGTTCGCCGAAATCAAATCCGTACCCGACTACAAATGCATCTCGCCCAAACAAATCGAGATGATGATTGCCTCCAAGAACAACGGCTTCGGCCACGGACTCTTTATCACCATCCCGCGCATCAAACAGCCAATCGAACTCTTCGTCCTCTTCCGCGCACTCGGCATCATGACCGACAAAGAAATCTGCGAATATATCGTGTTGGATGTAGAAGATAAAAAGTGCGAGAAAATCTTGAAATTCCTACAGGCATCCATTATCGACGCGAACAAATACATGACGCACGAAGACGCCTTGCGTCATATCACTGCATCCGCCGCGTACATGCCGATGAATATGGACAAGGAAACCGGTGCACGAAAGAAGCGCGAATTCACACAGGAAGTCTTGAATACCGACTTGTTCCCCCACTGCAGGACACTCCAACAGAAGTTGTTGCTTATCGGTTACATGGCGTCGAAACTGATAAAGACGTCGTTTGGCTGGCTTCCTACAGATGACCGCGATTCGTATGTGAACAAGCGCATCGAGTTGACGGGCACTTTGCTCAATAACCTGTTTCGCAACTATTTCAACAAACTAGTCAAGGAAATGCAGAAGATGGTGGTGCGCGAAATCAAGAACGGGTCCTGGCGCTCTTCGGAGGATTACGAGAACATTATCAATCTGACGAACATTTACAAGATGATGAAATCGACGACGATTGAAAACGGCATCAATCGCGCGTTGGCGACCGGCGATTTCAGTATCAAACAGTCGAATTCGAGCAAGGTCGGTGTGGCGCAAGTATTGAATCGGCTCACGTATGCATCGTCGCTGAGCCATTCACGCAGAATCAATACGCCGCTGGAAAAGAGCGGTGAACTCATTGCCCCACGCAAACTGCATAACACGACATGGGGGTTCCTGTGTCTAACTGGAGATACGGAGGTCCTGCTTTCCGACAGGATGACTATTAAAAAAATAAAGGATATGTGCGACGGCGACCGTGTCATCACGGTGAATCCGGAAACGTTGTGCGAGGAACCGTCCGATATTTATTCCTTCTTTAAAAAAATGCCGGACAAACTGTTTGAAATCACCACCATCAGTGGACGAAAGATAAAGGCAACCGCGAACCATCCCTTTCTCATACGCGAAAGCGACATAAACGGTCAACCGAATTTGCAATGGAAACATCTCGAACATGTGAAACAAGGCGATAAACTCGTGATTCGACATGTGCCGAGAGACATCGTAGATACAAATACCACCCAGGTTAGAATCAATGACACCGACGTGTTGGACACATATAAAATGGAATTATTAGAACGCAATCTACTCAACTGTGATATTCCTGTTTGCAAACTCAAAATCATCGCTCGAATTATCGGCGCATTAAATACAGAAGGGCATTTACAAGAGCGTGTGGGTAGGATAGATGCAAACAAAACGTACTATTACGCGTCGTTTTATTTGGGCGAAGAGCTCGACGTCTTTCAAATCTGCGATGATATTGTCAAGTTAGGTTTCGGAAATCCTTCCGTGCACCGCAATATTACGAACTTTGAAAATAATAAAACAGGGAAAATGACTAGACATCGAACATGGCACGTATCTTTAAACGGTGCGTTTGCGTATTTGTTGTTCCTCATGGGCGGATTTCCTGGTAAAAAAACAAACATGAGCAGACAAATACCCGATTGGCTACGTAGAGCAGAGCCATCTATTAAGCGCGAATTCTTATCCGCATTTCAGGGCGGCAGCGGTTCGCGTCTATCCTACCAAAAGAACATTCAAACATGGAAACCGTGCATCAAAAGAACGTTTCAAACAACGGACAATCGATTCTTACAAGAAACGGTAAACTACATGAATCAGATTTCCGACATGTTTCGCGAATTTGGAATCCAGTCGAACATTCAAACGGTCCCTTTATCCGAAAACGAATGTAAAACAAAAGTCTGCATTGTATTTGAAAAGAGCTCCGAAAACTTGGCCAACTATGCAGATACGATTCGCTATACCTATTGCGAAGAGAAACGTAGAACATCGGCCCCCGTCATAGAGCACCTAAAAATAAAAGAATTCAATAACCTCACAACCAATCGTTTTAGTACAGATATTATCTACGAAAACTATTTGAAGGAGAATATTCTCGACAATGGTTGCATGAGCGTTCCGGTACTGTCCATCGCCGAAATCGAGCCCGAATATGTATACGATTTCACGACAAGAAGCGACAATCATTCCTTCGTTGCGTCGTCCTTCGTTACGCACAATTGTTTTGCAGAGACTCCGGAGGGCCAGTCAATCGGCGTCGTCAAAAACATCAGTTACATGGCGCATATCACCATTCCGACGAACAGCGCCTCCCTCTATGAATACGTCGCCCCCTTTATCTCCAAAGTCGAGGACGTCTCGCCGAAAGACCTCAACGAAAAAGTCAAGGTCTTCGTCAATGGCGCCTGGATAGGAATCACAGACAGACCCACCGAATTGTACCAAGACATGAAACACAAAAAATACTGCGGAATTATCAATATTTACACCTCCATTATTTTCGACTACAAACTCCTGGAGATTCGCATTTGCAATGACGGCGGTCGTCTAACACGCCCCCTCCTGAAAGTGCGAAACAACCGGGCCCTCATTACATCCGAAATGATTCGCAAAGTGGAGAACAAGGAACTCTGTTGGAACGATTTACTCACCAATTGCCGCATCGACGAATCCGTGTTGGAATACATCGACCCCGAAGAACAGAATCTGGCCATGATTGCCATGAAATCCAAAGACAAGACCGCGTTTCATAGCTCGGCAAAATACACATATACCCACTGTGAGATACACCCATCGACCATTCTTGGCGTACTTGCCTCCTGCATTCCCTTCCCTGAACACAACCAGGCCCCCAGAAACACGTATCAAACGGCCATGGGAAAACAGGCAATCGGCATCTATGCCACGAATTACGACCACCGTATGGACAAGACGGCCTATGTTCTCAATTACCCTTCGAGACCCCTCGTCGATACGCGTCTCATGAATATCATTCATCTCAATAAAATCCCGTCGGGTTGTCAAATCCACGTGGCGATTATGACCCACACCGGCTACAACCAGGAAGACAGCGTGTTGGTCAACAAAGGCTCGATTGACCGCGGACTCTTCCTCGCAACCATTTATCATACAGAGAAAGATGAAGACAAGAACATTATTCGCGACGAGATTATCCGCTGCAATCCAGACAAGACAAAGACGAAAGGCATCAAGTTCGGCAATTACGACAAATTGAATGCACACGGATTCATGGAGGAAAATACGTTGGTCGAAAACCGCGATGTCATTATCGCCAAAATCATTCCCATCAAAGAGAACCGCAACGACCCGACCAAAACCGTGAAATTCGAGGACCAGAGCAAGACATTCCGCACCACGGAAGAAACCTATATCGACAAGAACTACACCGGCAGAAATGGCGACGGATACAATTTCGCAAAAGTCCGGACACGCACTCTCCGCAAACCCGTGTTGGGCGATAAAATGAGTTCACGTCACGGACAGAAAGGCACAGTAGGCAATATCATCCCCGAATGCGATATGCCGTTTACCAAAGACGGTCTGCGACCCGATGTCATCATCAATCCACACGCCATTCCTTCGCGCATGACGATTGCGCAGTTGAAAGAGACCCTGCTCGGCAAAGTCCTGTTGGAATTGGGCATGTTCGGTGACGGCACCAGTTTCGGAGACATGGATGTGAAGACGATTGCAGAAGAGTTGCAGAAAATCGGGTACGAGAGTTATGGAAATGAGGTCATGTACAATGGACTTACTGGCGAACAATTGGGGGTGAATATCTTCATTGGCCCTGTCTATTACCAGCGACTCAAACATATGGTGAACGACAAACAACATAGCAGGTCGATTGGCCCCATGGTGAATTTGACGAGACAGCCAGCGGAAGGCAGGTCGCGCGATGGCGGCTTCCGTATTGGCGAGATGGAGCGTGATGTCATGATTGCGCACGGCATGTCACGATTCTGTCGCGAGAGATTGTACGATGTATCGGATAAATACAGCGTACATGTGTGCAAGAAATGCGGAATGGTTGCATCGTTTAATGAGGGCGACAAAGATAAATACAAAGCGATGGATTTCAAAATCCACAAATGCAATACATGCGACAACACGACAGAGTTTGCAAAAGTGGAAGTGCCATATGCATACAAATTGATGTCGCAGGAATTGCAGGCGATTAATGTCGTTCCGCGAATTATCACCGAATAATTGAACGAATCATCACCGAACTATAAAATCACCGAACTATAAAATCACCGAACCATAAAATAAAATAATAAAATTACATGATGATACATTCATCTTTTTTTTCATCTTTATCTTTTTTTTCTTCTTTATATTTGTTTTCTTCATCTTCATCTTCTTCGTCTTCTTCTTCTTCTCCTTCTCTTGGAAGAAAGATAGTATCTTTATTTGGATATATTCGGTTCACTTGTCTTTGATTTTGATGTATGGCTACTATTGGCACCTCTAATGGTACTGGTACTCGAACCAATGGGTCTACTACTCGATTCTTATTCACTTTCATACACGTTTTGAAAATGTGCATTTATTTTATACTATTAGAGAATATTATAAAAACAAAATATAGAATACAACAGATGCAATTTCCGAAAGATGTCATTCGCCCCGATTTTCTATTTTCCTTTTGGATATTTTTTTGGTTTCTCCTTTATTATTTTTTTCCAACACTGAATCTTCCGTCGCCCGTTCTCGGATTATATATTGCCCTGTTTGAGAACCTACTTGAATTATTCACACTCATTCGATATAACCGAGAACTTTCATTTATTCTACAATTTGTCGCGGTCATTGTACTCATTAAAATCCTACCGCTGTATCTATTACGCAATGTGCGCATGGTTTTCCCACAGGATATATATATTCTGATTGGTCTATTCTCTGCCTATTTGCTGTATTTAGTCACACAGGGAACAAATGTAATCGAGGTCTACCGGAAAACCGACGTTTCCTTGCGAACGGGGGCGAATCATACCCCGATACATGCGCTCTTTCATTGGTTCATACACAGACAGTGGCAGTAGGTTGATTGCGACAGATAAATTTATTATGTATATAATATAAATCAAATAGTATCATGAATTATTACACCTACGATGTCGATTACAATCAATCCGTAGACATGGGGGCGCAATATCATCGAATTGTGACGATATATTGCTTGGTGAAATATTTGAATTCGAAGAATCCGGCGTCGAATGGAAAACTGTTTTATGTGCACAATAAAATAGAGCCCGACACGAGCGGGATTGACCAGCATTTCGGATTATCGCGTTTTGTGCCGGGCAAATTTGGAATACCGACCGAATTCGATGATGTCCAATACGAGAACCGGCCGACTTATGAAACCCTGCAAATGTTCTATCAAAAACCGGGTAATATGCATACACGAACCGTGTTGGAAATCGGGTTCCCGGAAGACGTTATGAAAAACCATCCCGAAATATATTCGGAGAACACATTGAAAGAACTGCAGGGGTACATTAATACGGCCACGGCCGTGAAAACCGCCGAATTCTCAACCAAAAAAAACATTGTGATTCATATTGCCGATGAAAACGAAGCGCCGGCGTACTATCTCGGATTGATTGATACGATGAACAAATTGTACGGACTCGACGATTCGAATATTTGCATTCTTGCGACCGAAATAAAAAAAGGCGCGTTGGATGCTTACCGTAAAAAGAAAAACACACAGGTTCTCGCCAATTTAGAATTTTTGCAAATGTTTCAATACATGAGTACATGCGATGTATTGGTCATGTCTCCGACTTCGACGGCGTACTTGGCCGCTCTCTACAATTCGACGGCGAAAGACATCTATTACAGGGACAATGTATATCCGTCCTTACCTGCATGGAAAAACATTACAACCATTATATCCAACACGAGCATTGTGCAGGGGTTTCAAAATCAAACGGAGGAAGAAACGGTGACGGAATCGTTTACTTCTGAATTTATGTCGCAGCAGAATGATGCTCTTTCCATTTGGATAGGCGTTTTCCTGTTGGTTTTTACTTTTGTTCTCTTTATCTATTTCACAGTTGATGTGTCGTCGTTTTCGGTTGATTGGAGAACATTTCGCAAATTTATGTTTCGAATCATAAGATAAAAATTCATTTGACCTCTATAAAAATGCAGTTGATTCTTTATACAATAAAAAATCAAATCAAACCATTTCTTACAATACATTCTTCCTGTATCCTCTCACAATCGTCTCATGTGTCGAATACGGAGTCATGATTTGCCCCTCTTTTGGCGCAGGTGCTTCGCACGGTTTCGCCTGTCTATATTTCTGTGTAGGCTGACCATGCTTCGGCGAAAAATCGTTCACTCTATCCACACGTGTATTGCAAGCATCCGAAAACAAATCAGGTTGCATAACCATATTGTCGTAAATGCCCAATCGTGTCAACATCGATTCCTTTATGTTCTCCTTTTGTTTGCCCGTTTCAACGAGAAACTTTTCATAGAAATAAATCACCAAAATAATAACCGCAATCAATACCAAAAATGGCACACTACTAAATCCGAGCACATATCCGAGAACCAACAGAAGAATCGGCAGAGACAAATAGAGCGCCTGTACATACATAATATTATTCTGCCACTGATTCGAACACTCGCACGAAGGTTTCAATTGTTGGCGATACTCATACAAATTGTAGACGAAATAGACGTACAAACCGAGAATACAGATGAAATAGCCGAATGCGACCGTAGAATTCATAACGAATTCGATTCCGGTCAACATACTGAGAACATTCGCGATAATTCCTGTCAAATAAACCACTAAATACGCAATCTCGACCCATTTCAGCCGTTCAATGTATACTTGCGGTGCGCAATTGCACTTTTCTAAATTTCCGAGATAATCATAGGCACGATATACAAAATATAAAATGACGATGGAAATAAACAAAGATACAAACTGTTGGAGTTGACCCATTTATTTATAGACAGAATTCTTTTTTTAAGAAAACATAAACAAAGAAAACATAAACAAAGAAAACATAAACAAAGAAAACATAAACAAAGAAAACATAAACAAAGAAAAC
>Ga0114978_10001222_pt1 | contig 21698 bp, 16 predicted proteins | sample S_140212_EF_Meta_FD_87027 | JGI IMG/M metagenome (GOLD analysis project Ga0114978, IMG submission 87027) | Freshwater microbial communities from Lake Simoncouche, Canada to study carbon cycling - S_140212_EF_MetaG | ecosystem: Environmental > Aquatic > Freshwater > Lake | place: Lake...
GCGGAGGCGGCGGCGTTCATCTCGCGCTGCGTGGTCGCGGCTTGCCAGCGGCGCTCGGATGCGGTCTGGGTCTGGGTCTGGGGCTGCGGCGGAGTCGCACTCGGCGGCGGCACCTTCGTTGCATCGCGTGGAAGCGCCGGCCATGCCGCGCACATGCCTACGGCGAACACGGCTGCAACGATCGAGGTGATGGCGAATGTGGAGCGCATGGAAGATCCTCAATTTGAATTAAACAAGCGTGCGAAGATCGGCTCGCGTGACGCCGCGGCTGCACAGAGCGAGAACGACGAGGATTGGCGAGGAGCGTTGGTCGAGGAGCGATCAGTGCAGCGACTACCGCGCGCCCCCGATGCTTCGCGACTTCATCAGCCGCATCAAAATACCCATCCCGTTCCATCTGCATCCCACCCCACGTGCAAACCGTCCCAATCCACCCGCAAGCCACCCGCAATCCACCCGCCCTCCGCTCCCCACAATCAACGCACCGATTCCACCGATACACAAAAAACCTTGACGCTGCGTATCGATCCGTTGCCGCGCGCGGTGCAAGTGAACCAGACATCCGAGCCGACCAACGCCGCGCGGGGGAATCCGCTTGATCGTTCGACGGAAACTTTCGCGAGCGTATGCAATGCGCCCAGCGTGCCATCGGGCGCGAGTCGCTTCATCGCGATGATGCCGTCTTTGCCCACGAGGTCGTACCAGAGGATGATCGCGTCGCCTGACGGAAGCAGCAGTGTTTCAACGCGTCCGATCGAACCATTGGTGTCGATGTCGATGACAGGCGAGAAGGTCGCGCCGCCATCGGTCGAACGCACCGCGCGCACCGCGCCTTCGTCCGGTTCGCCCGTCCACCATGCGACGACGACCGTGTTTTGCGCGGCAGAAATGCTGGGGCCGTTCACGGGACAACCGTTCAACATCCAGCGATCGTTGCCGATCGATTGCGGCTGCGACCAACCTTCGCCAAGCCAACGCACAAGGGAGATATCGCGCGTGCCATCCTCGCGCCGATCGCGATAGACGATGATCGGTCCATTTTTTCCGATCGCCAAATCGGTGGGACAACACTCACATGTGCGCTCATCGAGGATTTCCGAAGGCGGCGAAACCCGCGCGCTGTTGGGTGCGACACGCGCCGCGCGCAAAGTCATGTCACCGCCGCCGCCATGATCGTGATCATCTGCGTGCGCCTCAGAAGTTGCCATCGCCCGCCCATCAAGCCAACAGAACGCCGTCGTGCCATTGGCAGAGTCCGCGCTCACAAACCCGTGTTCCGCAGCCTTCGCGTCATCATGCAGCGGACCGAGCAACTTCCACGACGCACCATCATCATCCGACCGCGAGACGACCGCGTCGTAGACATAGCCGCCCGCCGCGCCTTGTCGAAGCCAAGTCACAAGCAGGCTGCCGTCGGCGGATCGCACGACCGTCGGCGTATCAGCCCAATTTGCGAAGAGGTCGTTGCCGGAAGCTATGACGGAAACCGCCGACCACGCACCAGCGGCGAAGCGCGCGAGGCAGAGGCGATGGGTCTTTGCAGGAACTGCGGCGGGAGCTGATGAGGGAGCCGATGCGGAAGCCTTGGTCGCGGGATCGTCGCTCGCGGGCGATGGCGCAATCGATTCGATCCACGAGAGAATCAGACCATCGCCGTCGGCAACGATGCGCGGAGCGAAAGAATCGCCGGACGCGGGCGAGGTAATTTCGGTGGCGACGGATGGGACGAAGGGCGGAGGCGATGCGAGCGCGCAAGAGGTGAGAAGCGCGGAAACGAGGAGTACGAGAGTGGAGATGGCGCGGAGGTTGAGAACACACATCGTGAGGTCAATGTAACGGAGTGAGGCGAAGGCGGACGCGCAACGCTGAGTGGCGGCGGTCGATTGAAATCACAACGACCGCATGTCGTGTGATGCGCATGGCGCCCTTGATTGCCATCTGCCAGCCGCGCGGTCGACCAAGAACAGCACCGTCGGCCCGCAGAGGCCGCGTGAAATCATCGGAGGAACCAAGTTTGAAGGCTTCCTCCCGACCATCGGCAACACAAAACTCCCGTGCAAAAACCTCCCACGCACAGAATTCCCGTGCAAAGGGCACCCGCGCGCATCGCCACCCCGCCGCGCGGTAGCCTTCCCGCACTCGCACCTCGCGGCTCTTGCCGCGGAAAGGACTGTCGAACACACATGGCCTTCGGAAAAATCAAGCGTTCGTCCGAACTCTTCAAGCAAGCCTGGGTCGTGCTCAAGAGCGATCCCGCGCTCATGCTGTTTCCGATTCTCAGCATCGCCGCAACGCTTGCGGTTGTCGCGAGTTTCGCGGTGCCCGTTCTTCTCAGCGACGATCTGCGCGCCGCGTTCAACGACCTCAGCGAGTCGAGCCGCGCGAGCCGTCATGGCGAAGAGGCCGCCGAAGCAACCTCCTCCGGCGGCGCGCAACTCACAGCCGTTGCGATCATGTTCGCGTTCTACTTCGCAACCAGCTTCGTCACCATCTTCTTCAACGCGGCGCTCCTCGGCGCGGCCGACCGCAAGTTCCGCGGCGAATCGGGCGGCGTGCGCGACGGCATCGCTGTTGCAATGACGCGCCTTCCGCAGATCCTCGGTTGGACGCTCGTGAGCGCGGTGATCGGAACGATCCTGCGCGCGCTCGAGGAACGCGTCGGCCTGCTCGGCAGAATCGTCATCGCGCTCGTCGGAGTGGCGTGGGCGATCGCGAGTTACTTCGTGCTGCCCGCGCTCGTGATCGACGGCCTCGGACCTGTCGCCGCACTCAAGCGTTCGGCGAGCGTGATCAAACAAACTTGGGGCGAAGGCCTCGTGCTCGCAACTGGCTTCGGCATCGCCGGCTTCCTGGTATCGCTCCTGACAATCGGCTTGATCGTCGTCGGCGTGATCGCAGGCGTAGTGACGCAATCGATTGTGATCGGCGTGATCATCGGCGGCATCGGCGTGCTCGCGCTGATCGCGTGGATGATCGTTGCCTCCACGCTGCGCTCGATCGTGCAAGTCGCGCTCTACCGCTTCGCCACCGACGGCGTAGTCCCCAACGGATTCGACACTGCGGCCATGCACGCGGCGTTCGCGGCCAAGAAAAAATAACCGCCCGCACCGAGCGCTTCCATCATGCCTCTCCTCACCTTCGACATCGAAATCTCCAACATCTTCGACCTCGCTCCCGGCGAAGATCTCGATCGATACGGCCCGTTCGACATTTCGGTTGCGGCGACGCACATTGTCGGCGGCGAGGAACGACTCTGGTTGTCGACTTCGGCCGACGGCACTCCGCTCAACAACATCACCCGCGAAAAGGCCCACGAACTCCTGCACTATCTCGACGAAAAGCAGCGCGATGGCCACACGCTCGTCGCGTGGAACGGCCTCGCGTTTGATCTGCGTTGGATCGGTCACGCCGCGGGCGACATGGCGACGGCGCGGCGCGTGGCGCTCAAACTCCACGACCCGATGTTTCAGTTTTTCAAGCTGAAGGGCTTTCCGGTCGGACTCGGAAAAGTTGGCGAAGGAATGGGTGTTCAGGCGGTCAAACTCATGGCCGGCGCCGATGCACCCAAGCAGTGGCTCGCGGGAAATCACCAGGCGGTGTGCGATTATGTGATTGGCGATGTGCGGCTGACGGCTGATGTGGTCGCGGCGATTGATCGTGCGAAACAGATCGCGTGGATCACGCAGCGCGGCACGACTTCACGCGTCGGGTTGGCGCGCATGCGATCGGTCGAAGAGTGCCTGGGCGATCCGATGCCCGATCAGTCGTGGATGACCGAGCCGATGGCGGAATCGAAATTCACCGCATGGTTGCGCGACGCGCAGTGATGCATCGCAGGCGACTTACCACGCGCCACCTACCGCGCGCCACCTACCACGCGCCACCTACCACGCGCCCATCATCCGCGCCACATCCGCCGCGTCAACCGTCGCGTCGCCGGTGATGTCGCGGGCCGGACGCGCCCAGCCGTCGAGCAGCAGCGCAAGATCACGCGCGCCGATGACGCCGTCGTGATCGAGATCGATCATGCGCAGCTCGATCTGCGCGCGGTCAGCCGCGTCGATATCGCAGTCGCCATCCACATCGAACACCGCGCAAGCAGCGCTGAACGCACCGCCCACGCATGCAGTGCACGCAACGAGATCAGCGGGGTCAACTCGTCCGTCGCCGAGCGCGTCGCCGATGCGCGACGGCGGATACACCGCCACCACCAACCCACTGGGAACATTGGTCAACACGCGCTCTTCGCGCACCGCACCCACTCGCGGCCAACGCACGGTCACGCGCTCGGCGGTCGTGTTCAAGCCCAGTCCGCTGTGGAGCAGATACGAACTCTGACTCTTGTAACTTGAGCCAGCGATCACCTCGCGCAACACCGTCTTCCCGTTCACCTCAATGTCGGCCAGCGCCCCCACCGCGTGGGTGTTCTTGCCCACGCCGATGATGCGCAGCGTTAAACCATGGTTGCCCTGCGGAGTCGTGTTCACATACATCCGCAAATTTACTCCGCGGCTCTGCATGAGCAAATCCACATCGCCGTCGCTGTCGATGTCGCTGGCGCCGAGGCAATACGAATCATCGGGATCGCCTATCCCGCAAGCCGCTTGGCTTTCAATCAGCGGAAACCCTTGCTCGGTGAGCCAGAGATAATCGGGTGCGCCAGTCATGGAACAGGCGAAGAGATCCTGATCGACATCGTTGTCGGCATCGAAGATCAGCGGCGCCCAACCCGTGCTCGAGCCACGCACTCCCGCCTCGCCATCTCTGCGCGTGTAGTGCAGCGAATCATCGGACGCGAGCAGCGCGTTGCCGGTTGGAAGGTTGGTGCAATAGATGTCGATATGGCCGTTCATGTCGAGATCGCCCGCGCAAACGCCCATCGAATCGATGGTGAGTTGCGAGCCCGACTCCGGGTCCTCGGTGAACACGCCGCCTTGGTTGCGAAAGAAGCGGTTCCACGCGATGCCGGGGAATCCCTTGTCGGTCGAGACATAGAGATCGCTATCGCCGTCGCGATCAAAGTCCTGCAGCAGACATTGAAAGCTCGGGAACGAATCGTCGACTCCAAGCGCGGCGGCAACATCGGTGAAGGTGCCGTTGCCGTTGTTGCGATACAGACGATTGCGCATGAAGTTTGACACCGAGCCGGTGCGCATGCCAACCGCGAGATCAATGTCGCCATCGGCGTCATAGTCGCCAAACGCGCAACCCGAGCCCGGCCCACTGATGCCAGTGAGCAGCGCCTGCGCCGTGGCGTTGGCGAAGTGCAGCGCGCCTTCGTTGCGCAACAACATCGCCGGCTGCAACCAGCGCGTGACGAAGAGGTCGAGGTCGCCGTCGCCGTCGTAATCGCCCGCGACGATGCCCGACGCGCGCGCTGCTATTGGAAGGCCCGAGCCCACGGTGCGATCGACGAAGAGACCGGCGCCGTTGTTCTCGAACAGCGCAAGTTGGTTGGTGGACGCGCCCATGGCGACGATGTCGTCATCGCCGTCTTGGTCGAGGTCGCAGAGCGCCACGCCGCAACCGTACTGACTGTTGCCGCCAAACGCGCCGTCAATCACCACATACGAAATCCCGCGCTTCAACGCCTCGTCATAGAAAAACGGCACATCGGCCGCTGCGCATGCGGTGACCGCGCCAACCATGAACTCCATCGCGCCGCGCGCGGATAAGGCCATCGCATTCTCCTGACGAGACAGCCTACGACCATTGAGCCCATTTACAACTCTGAACCGCTCGATCGCACGCCTTCCGTCCAAAGGTCGGCGCGAAAGTCCATGCTGTTACGCCCATCCCATCAAGCCCACGCCGGGATCGGGCACTCGACCACCACGCCATCGATCTCGACCCGCCACGCGTGGAGCCCGAGTCCGGAGGCCGCTTCCTGCGCGCCGTAAAGCGTGTCGCCGACGAGGGGGTGACCTTCGTAGGCAAATCCAGCGCGGATCTGATGGCGCCGGCCCGGGCCGAGCAGATCGACCTCGATCAGCGTGGTGTCGTCGCGTACCGAACGCACGCGCCAACGGCAACGACCGATGGTCTCAGGCTCGCCGCGAGTGTGAACCGAGGCCTTCGCGCTGCCCTTGTGCCGACTGGCGAAGCTGAGGGTGAAGGTTCCCGCCATCACCCGATTGTCGTAGAGGCCCTCGACGCGGGCCAGATAAGTCTTGCGAATCTCTCCGCGATGGCCCGTAAACGCATCGCGCAACCGCTCGCGGGTGGCGGCGTCCTTGGCGATGATCAGGCAACCGCTGGTGTCGAAGTCGATTCGATGAGCAAGGCCGCATTCATCGAGATTTGCCAGCTCAGGACGCGATTGGGCAAGCCACGCCTCGACTGACGGACCGTCGCTTCCGTCTTGACGAACCGAGTGAATCCCCGCCGGCTTGGCCAACACGAACCAGGTCGCGGCTTCGTGCAGAATGGTGATCGCTGTGGTCGGGTCTTGGGTGGTCATGGTGGATGGGCGACTGTACCCGACATGGCGGATTCAGTTGAGGTGCCCGTCGCGTGCCCGCCGCAGTACGCTGCGTCGATGATCGCCAGAAGCCTCTTTATCGCACGTATTGTGAGCGCCTGTCCACTCGCTTGCGCCGCGCTCGCCTGCGCCAGCGACTCGACGCTTGGTTACTACCGCATGCCCGCGCTGCATGGCGACAGTGTGGTCTTTGTCGCGGAAGGCGATCTTTGGCGCGTTGATGCCAAGGGCGGATTGGCTGCGCGCATCACGACTCACGCCGGCGAGGAGCGCGATCCATCGATCTCGCCCGATGGCACGACGCTTGCGTTCACCGCTTCCTACGAAGGCCCGCGCGAGGTCTACACCATGCCCATCGACGGCGGCCTTCCCATGCGCCGCACCTGGGACGCCGCGCGCGTTGGCACGACGGGCTGGACTCCTTCGGGCATTCTTCTCTACGCGACCAAAGCGGGCACGGACCTTCCCTCCACTCGACTCTGGCGTCACGATCTCAAGACCGACGCGCGCGGTCCGATTCCGCTCGCGCAGTGTGCCGAGGCTGCGTTCTTCGGTGAATCATCCATCGTCTTCACTCGGCTCGCCTTTCAAGGCAGCCACACCGATCGTTACACCGGCGGTACTGCGCAGCAGTTGTGGAGTTTTACGCTGCCGATTCCTGACGCGCAGACTCTTGAGGCCAAGCCGCTCACCGCCGATTATGCCGGCACCAGTCGTCGGCCACTTGCTTGGCACGACCGCGTTGCGTTCATTAGTGATCGCAGCGGCCGCATGAATCTGTGGTCGATGAACCGCGACGCGACCGACCTCAAGCAACACACTCATCACCGTGACTTCGACATCGCCAACGCGTCCATCGACGGCGACCGCGTCGTCTATCAGCTCGGGCCCGATCTGTGGATCCACGATCTTCTCCGCGCAACCGACAGCAAAATCGACATCCATCTCGCATCCGATTTCGATCAGATGCGCGAGCGTTGGATCAGCGATCCCGCTGCGCAAGTGAGTTCGGCGGCGATCTCGCCCGACGGCGACCGCGTGGTCTTCACCATTCGTGGTCGCGTGTTTGTTGTGCCCGCCAAGCAAGGTCGCACTGTCGACGCCGATCGGCGCAGTGGCATCCGCTACCGCTCGGCGGAGTTCATGCCCGATGGCGCAAAAATCACTGTGATTTCCGATGAATCCGGCGAACTCGAAATCGCAACTCTTCCCGCCAACGGCGTGGGCGCGGCCGAGCGCAAGACCAACGATGGTCAGACGGTGCGTTGGCTGGCGGTGGCGTCGCCCGATGGCACCCGCATCGCGCACACCGACAAACGCCTGCGGGTTTGGGTGCTCGAACTCGCAACGGGCGTGAACACGCTTGTCGAGGAAAACACCGTCGAACAGCCGACCGGTCTCGCCTGGTCGCACGACAGCAAGTGGCTCGCGTACAACTCACCCGCAGCCAACATGAACCAGGTGGTGCGGCTGTGGCCGATCACCGGCGGCGCACCCATCGCGGCTTCGACCGATCGTTACGACAGCTACAAACCGCAGTGGAGCGTCGACGGAAAGTTTCTCTACTTCCTCTCCGACCGCACCTTCGAATCCTCAACGAGCAGCCCGTGGGGTCCGCGCGCGCCCGAGCCATTCTTCGCCGAAACCGGCCGGATATACCAGCTCGCGCTGAAGGCCGATGCGCGATCGCCGTTTCAACCGCAAGACGAATTGCATCCGAGTGTGAAAGCAGCGGAGAAAGAGAAGGCGACAGAAGAGAGCGCGACGCAAACCACTGAAAAAGCTGGTGCGCAAGCCACGCCCGCAATCGCGCCCGCAACCGAGGTCGTCATAGACATCGACGGCCTCAGCGCGCGCATCGAGCAACTTCCCATCAAGGCCACCAACTTCGGCGACGGCCCGCTGTTGGTCACCGAGAGCGCGATCTTTTGGTCGAGCTTCGACGCGATCACACCGACCGATGACGACGACGATTCGGCCAAAGCGGGCACGGTTCTCGCGCTGGCGATTGGCAGCGAAAAGCCAGAGCCGAAGGAAATCGCAACGGGCGTTCGAATCGCAGGCATGTCGGCCGATCGCAAGCATTTGCTTCTACAGAAGCCGCCGGCGAAGGCAGGCGAATCTCCCGCGAGCTGGCACATCGTCGATGCGAAGCCGGAAAAAGCCGAGCTCGATAAGCCCATCGATATGAGCGCCATTGCGCTAGCGATCACTCCGCGCGAGGAGTGGCGCGAGATGATGGTTGACGCGTGGCGCTTGCTGCGCGATTACTTCTACGACCGCAATATGCACGGCGCCGATTGGGCCGCGGTGCGCACAAAGTACGGACCGTGGATCGACCGCGTGCGTAGTCGCGAAGAGCTCTCCGATGTCTTTCAGGAAATGACTGGCGAGCTCTCGGCGCTTCACCACTTTGTCTACGGCGGCGATCTGCGCGATGGCACCGACAAGATTGCAATCGCAACTCTCGGCGCCGATCTCGTTCGCGACGAAGCCGCCGGTGGTTGGCGAGTTTCGGCGATTCCTGCAAGCGATCCCGACGAGCCGACCATGCGTTCGCCGCTGTCGGAGCCGTCGGTGCGTGTGGAGGTTGGCGATGTCATTCGCGCCATCGACGGCACGCCGACGCTTTCAGTGGCGCATCCGTCCATGCTGTTGCGCAACAAAGCGCAGAGGCAAACGCTGCTGAGCGTGATGGCGAAGGGCGGATCTGTTGCCCACGACGTGATCGCGCGACCGCTTTCCGCACGCGCCGATGCAACGCTGCGCTACCGAAGTTGGGAGATTGCGCGCCGCGCCCGTGTTGAAACCGCAAGCGCGAACGACATCGGCTACCTCCACCTGCGCTCGATGGTGAACAGCGACTTCAGCGACTTTGCCCGCGATTTCTACCCAGTCTTCAATCGCAAGGCGCTCATCATCGATGTACGCAACAACAGAGGCGGCAACATCGACAGTTGGATTCTCAGTCGACTCATGCGCAAGGCGTGGATGTATTGGAGTCAACCGGTTGGGCGTTCGCCAAGTTGGAACATGCAATACGCGTTTCGTGGACACATGGTGGTGCTGTGCGACGCGGACACCGCTTCCGATGGCGAAGCGTTTAGCGATGGATTTCGCCGACTTGGATTGGGAATGATCATCGGCACCCGAACCTGGGGTGGCGAAATCTGGCTGAGTTCGAGCAACACTCTTGCCGATGGCGGCATCGCCACCGCCGGTGAGAACGGCGTGTTCGACGCCAGCGGCGCCTGGCTGATTGAAGGCCACGGCGTTGAACCCGACATCGTTGTCGACAATCTTCCCTACGCGACTTTTCAGGGCGAAGACGCACAACTCGAAGCCGCAATCGCGCACCTGCAGGAACGCATCAAAGCCGAACCGTCCGAAGTTCCGCCCGTTCCCGCCGCTCCGCGCAAGGCGGTGAAGTAGAAGCGTTACCCGCGTGATTTCAGCGGTCGAGCGCAGTACACTCGGCGACTCAGGATTCCACCAATGCCCTACTACACCAAGCTCGGCAACATCCCCTCCAAGCGCCACATTCAGTTTCGTCGACCCGACGGAAAGCTGTATGCGGAAGAGGTCTTCGGCACCGAGGGCTTCTCTGGTCCCACCTCGACGCTCTACCACATCAATCCGCCAACGCAGGTCATCGGTTGGAAGTCGCTCTACTCGACCAAGGTTGAGTATGTCGAGCGCGAGACGATGCGCATGCGCCATGTGAAGAGTTTGCCCATGCCGGCCAAGGGCGATCCAGTCACTGGGCGCACCGTGCTGTTCGGCAACAACGATGTTGAGATCAGCGTGTGCGTTCCCGCGGAGCCGATGAAGTACCACTTCAAAAACGCTTGCGCCGACGAGTGTTTCTTCATCCATTTCGGCTCGGGCACGGTGTTCACCATGTTCGGCGCGCTGAAGTTCGGGCCCAAGGATTACATCGTGATCCCGAAGGGCACGATCTACCAGTTCGTGTTCGACAAGCCCGCAAAGGGAAGCACGGAACCTGAGCAGCAGCCACGCTTCCTTCTCATGGAAAGCGTGAACGGATCGCACATCCTGCCGCCGCCGCGCTACATGTCGAAGAAGACCGCGCAGTTCCTCGAGCACGCGCCCTACTGCGAGCGCGACCTGCGTTTGCCTGAAATGCCGATGACTTTCGACAAGAAGGGCTCGTTCGAAGTGCGCATCAAGAGCCGCGATCAGGTGCACTCGTACATGTACAACTACCACCCGCTCGATGTTGTCGGCTGGGACGGTTGCTACTACCCGTACTGCTTCAACATCGACGACTTCAGCCCGATCGTTGGCAAGCACCACATGCCGCCGCCAACGCATCAGACCTTCGAGGCGCACAACTTCGTCATCTGTTCGTTCTGCCCGCGCCCGCTCGATTTTCATCCGCTGGCGATCGTGGTTCCCTACAACCACTCCAACCTCGATTCCGACGAGGTCCTCTACTATGTCGAGGGCAACTACAAGGCGCGCAAGGGAATCGAAGTCGGTTCGCTTTCGCTGCATCCGCAGGGCATTCCCCACGGTCCACACCCGGGCACACCCGAGGCCACCATCGGTGCAACGCACACCAACGAGCTCGCGGTGATGTGCGACACCTTCGCTCCGCTGTACCCAACGCAAGCGGCGCTAGGGTTGGACGATCTCAGCTATCCACGCAGTTGGGAATCAGGCTGGGATTCGAGCGATGGGGCGCCTGCGCCTGCGGATGCGAAGAAGACTGGCGCGAAGAAGATCGGCGCGAAGAAGACTGGCGCAAAGACGGGCGCCGTCGTCAAGAAGGCCGCGTCAACGAAATCGCCTGCGAAAAAGTCGGCAAACACATGGTGACCATCCCTCGCATCATCCTCCTCGCTTGCGCTGCCTTCACCTTCGCTGCGGGCGATCCGCCGGTAGCTCCGACTCCTGCGCCCAAGCCTGAAACCATCTTGCACTGCAAGGCGCAAACCAATCTTCCCCGCGAGAAGTTCAAGTTCTTCGATCAAGAGTGGGACTGCGAACTTTGCCTCAACGACACATCGCGCAGGACTGGCCTGGGCGCACGCGAGGAGTTTCCTGCGGGCACCGCGATGATCTTCGTGCATCCAACTTCGTCCTTGCTGTCGTTCTGGATGAAGGACTGCTTGGTGGACATGGACATGGTGTTTGTTGATGAAACTGGCAAGATCTCCGCTACCCACGAAGCGAAGAAGCAGCCGCTGCGACTGAAGTCGCAATCGCTCGCCGTCTACGAAAGTGGCCTGGTTCGCTATGGATCCAATCGTCGCGCGAAGTATGTGATCGAGCTACCCGCCGGATCGATCGCCAAGGCGAAGCCGGCACTCGGGCAGAAGGTCGACATCGACTGGGCTGCGCTCGACAAGCGCGCCAAATAAGAATCATGCAAGGATCACGCGAGAATCACGGGCGCGCCGGCAGCACGATTCCTCGGCATTCGCCGAAGCCGATGCGCGGATGACCTGGCTTCTCGCAGTAGCCGCGCATCACCACTTCGTCGCCATCCTGCAGGAACTTTCGCTCGGTGCCATCGCCGAGCGTGATCGGCTCGGCGCCGCGCCAAGTGCGCTCGAGCAGGCATCCGCGCGATTCCTTGGTCGGTCCCGACACCGTTCCCGAAGCAAGCAGGTCACCGATCTGCATGTTGCAGCCGTTGGACGCGTGATGGGCCAGCAACTGCGCCGGCGTCCAGAACATGTCCTTGAACGAGCCGCGTGAAACCAGCGTGCGCGCCATGCTTTGCTGACGCATCCGAGCGCTGGAGATGAAGACCTCGAGCGTGATGTCGAGGTTGCAGCCGTTTGGATCGTCGAGGTAAGGCAATGGACGCGGATCGTCGGCCGAACGCGCGGGGCCCGGCACTCGGAACGGCTCGAGCGCCTCGCGGGTCACGACCCACGGCGATACCGTCGTCGCAAAGTTCTTCGCGAGGAACGGGCCGAGCGGTTGGTACTCCCACTTCTGGATGTCGCGCGCGGACCAGTCGTTGACCAGCACGAAGCCGAAGATGTGATTCCACGCGTGCGTGACGGGAATCGTGCTGCCGATTTCGTTGCCCTTGCCGACGAAGAACCCGACCTCGAGTTCGTAGTCCATCAACTTCGACGGGCCAAACACCGGCGGGCCGTCATCGTTGGCAACGGTTTGACCCTTCGGACGCACGATGCCGGTTCCATCAGGAACGATCGAACTCGCGCGACCGTGGTAGCCGATGGGAACATGCTTCCAGTTGGGCAGCAACGCGTTGTTCGGACGGAACATCGAGCCGACATTGGTGGCGTGGTGCAGCGACGCGTAGAAATCGGTGTAGTCGCCGACGACAAACGGCGTGTCTTGCGCCATTTCATCGGGGAGCAACTCCGCGGCGCACAGAAGTCGCTCGACCTTGGAGCGCGCGGGCGAACCGGCCGCAAACATGTACGCGATGTTCTGCCGAAGCATCGTCTGCTGCTCGGGCTCGAGCTCGGCGATTCCGTTGAGCCACGCAACATCGAGCGCCATCTGAAACTCCTCCTTCGAGGAAAGTTTCTTCACGAAGAGTCCGGCATCGAGCGCGTCACGCAGACAAAGCGCACGGTCGCCGATGCGAACCGCAGGGCTTCCGTCGAGAGTGCCATAGGGCAGGTTCTGAATCGGAAAGTCGCCGAGCGGGTCGTTCGCGCTCTCAACCCACGAGCGCAAATTGGGATCATTCGAATCAACAAGAACATTGCCGCTCATAACGCGACCTCCTCTTCCGCCGCGGGAAGAAGCCCGAGCGCGCGCATATCTGCGAGTGGTTCGTCGAATGAACACGAGCCGAAGCTGTGGGCGAAGCGCTCGCGCGCGGTCGCGATCTGGTCGAAGCGCAAGACGCGCTTTTTCCAAGTCAGACCCGTCGGTCCGAACTCGAACACCCGCGCGTTCTCCTCAACCAGGATTTCCTCGATTTCGCGTTCCGTCATCGCGTCGTAATTCCACAGCAGACAGCCAGCGACGAACACATTGAGGAAGCCGAATTGCATGCAACCGATTTCGGTGGACATGCGCCGACAGGGATGGTGCAGGCCAGCGGTCGCCTTGAAGGGAACCTCGGCGGCGCGGCAAACCTTGAGGAATCGCGCGACCTGCTCGGGAGTCGGATGGGAGTCGACGGTGACACCGCCCATGCGGATCTTGGCTCCCGCGTCGAGCGAAGCCATGGTGGCGATGAGTCCGCGCGGGTCAGCGTCGACGGGAACCTCGAAGTAGGCGAAAATCTCGTCGGGCACATACTCAAGCGCGCGGTCGATCTCGTGAGGCGAGGTGGCCTTGGCCTCGATGGTGTCGATCATGGCGCGGCCGTGGGCGCGGCTGAAGTCGCGGTCTTCCATGCGCTCGTTGAAGCGCTCGATGCGCTCGAGGTCAGCGACGATCTGCTCGTCCGACGCCGACGCAACCAGCACCGAAAGCGGCCAGGGCGAGTCACCCTCGGCATCAGCGGTCTTGGGGAGCAGCAGATCGGCCTTGGCGACGAACTCAGGAAAGCGAGCTACGGGAACAACCAAGCGACCAAGCATCCAACTGTCTGGGCCCTTGCGGTAGCGCGAAAAGTTTTCCACCGTCGGCTGCATGCCGAGCTGCGCGGGCGGGAACAAACCCGCATAGTCGAGAATCGAATCGAGAAGAAGACGGGCCGAGTGCATGTTTGCTCCGAGGGGCGGGAATGAGCTCCCGCGCGAGTCGTCGATTATGCCCGATCCTGCGGACCCGTGGACGGAGAAAGAAGTACACGCAAAACTGCTGTGGTTTCAGAAGGCCATCGGAGACGCGCTAAAGTGCGCAGGCTGTCGGTTGCCTCCCCGAATCGACCGCCAGACTTGAACAATGCGCCAATTTTCCTCCCATCTCCCCTCCTGCGCGCTGCGCCTGCTTGCAGCGCTTCGCGCTATCAGCGTGTGCGGCGCCGTGAGCCTGTGCGGCGCGGTTAGCTTGTGCGGTGCGACGGGGTGTTCGCATGCCGACCGCATGCGCCCGACGATCGAGGCTTACTCGCGCGGCGCCTATGCGAAGGCCGCGAGCACCTACGCGCCGCTCCTCAAGGACCGGCGCAAAAGCAACAAGGACCGCCTGCTCTACGAACTCGAAGCGGGCTCGATCGATCGCGCGCTGGGAGCCGAGGCCCATTCGCCCGAGGTTGACGCGCAGTCCATGGCGGCGTTTGGCTTCGCCGACGAAGAGACTTGGCAGTACCTCGACTCCGAACCGGACATCCGCATTTCCGAGCAGGCCGCGGCGATCCTGACCAACCAGACGGTCATCACCTATCGCGCGACCACCTACGACCGCATCATGTGCTCGACCTATCAGGCGCTCAACCACCTCGACCGTGGCGACCTCGCCTCGGCGGGGGTTTCGCTGCGTCGGGCCTACGAGTGGCAGCGCGATGCCGTCGCGAAAAACGCAAAGGAAATCGAGGGTCTCGAGGCTAAGGCCGACGAGGCGGCCCGCGAGAAAAATTACGACGCCAAAGCGGCGATGAACGACCCGCGCACCAAATCCGGACTCGATTCGGCCTACGGCGCCATCCGCGACATGACCGGCTACGCCGAGTTTGCCGTGCCCTACTCAACCTACCTGCAGTCGCTCCAGCAGATGTTGACCGGCCGCAGCGACGACGCCGCGCAGGCGACCGTGGGTTTCCGCAAGGTCGCGGGCATGCTGCGCGAATCGGATCGAACCTATGTTCTCGAGGACGCGCGCGCGGGCGAAGACGCTTCGATCGGCAAGCGGCCGCCGCCGATGGTCTACATCCTCGTTGAAAGCGGAATGGGGCCGGCACTGGAGGAATTCAAGATCAGCATTCCGCTGTTCATCCGCCAAGTGCCCTATGTCGGCGCCAGTTTCCCCGTGCTCAAGTTCAAGCCTGGCGGTCCGAGCGGATTCACCGCGCGGGCAGGCAGTGCGAGCTACGCCTCAACGCAACTGACCGACATGGACGCGGTCATTGCTGGCGATTTCAACCGCAGGCTTCCCGCGATCATCGCGCTCACCCTGATTTCGAGCGCGTCGAAGGCAGTCGGAACATACTTTTTGCAAGAAGCGGCGCTCAACCGCAACAAGGAAACGGCGTGGCTGGTGTCGATTGCCGGCGCGATTTACCAAGTCGCGACCAACAGCGCCGACCTGCGCATCTGGCTCACGCTCCCCAAGGAAGTTCTGTACGCAAGATTCCCTGCACCCGCCGATGGAATGGTCTCGGTGGATCTCGGCGACGGACAGCGAATCGGTCCGATCGCAGTGGAATCCAACGGCTCGACCGTCGTCCATATCCGCGTGCCCAGCAGCGGAGCCACGCCCGCGTTGCGTACCATGCGATTTCCCGTCCACTAGCTCCACTCTCGAAAGCTCGCCATGCTGAAGAATGCAACCATGTTCAATGCTGCCCGCAACGCGATCCTGACCCGCGACGCGATGCTCATTTGCACCGTCGCGCTTGCCCTGCTTCCCGCCTGCAACACCGCCAACACCACCATCACAGGCTCTGGTTCCCGTTCGGGCAGCGACAGCCGAAAGGGCCTCGGCTCAAATGTCGAGTACGAGCAGATCATCACCAATGGCTGGCTCAACTACAAAGCCAACATCGTCGGCGTCCGTGAAGGCACCGTCACCGACAACCTCAAGCGCGTTGCCGTCGATGTCTATAGCGACCAGTCGGCGCTGCAACGCTTCAGCTACAAGTTCGAATGGTTCGATGCCAGCGGCATGCCCGTGGTCAATCCCACCGGATCGCTCATCAGCGTTTCAATCCATCCCAAGGAAACAATCACCCTGAGCTCGGTTGCCACCTCGGCCACCGCGACGCAATGGCGATTGACCTTCCTCGATCATCAGCAGCGCTGACCCATGATCTTCCCTGCCGTCGCTTCCTGCATTTCAATACATCGTCCGATCAAACCCATCCTTCATCGCAGCACCAACAGCACGACTCCCATGCGCACCACCGTTTCCAACGCCTTCTCCGCCGTCGCTTCCTGCGCCCTCGCCGCCACCGTTGTTCTCGCCGGCTGCCAGAAAGCGCAGTATGTCGATCCAAAGGGCAACGAACTCATCGTCAGCGTTGACCGCATGAACATCCAAGACTGGAGCATGCTCGCCGATCAGACCATTCAATCAATGGTGAGTTCGGGAACGCTCGCGCGTCTGCCCAATCAGCCCGCTGGTTTGCTGCTCAATCCGGTGATCAACACCACCACGCAGCAGTTCGACACCGACGCGATCATGAAGAAGATTCGCATCGCGCTTCTCAACACGGGCCGCGTCGAGGTGATCATGGCCGACGACCTGTTCGGCGGCGCCGAGGATCGCATCGCTCGCGAGGCGCAACGCCGCAAGGACCGCGCCGCTGGCGTCGACACCGATGCGTCCAACAAGAATGTTCCGGATGTGACCATTACCGCCAAGCTGATCGAGGACCGCGCGCGGGCTGGCAATACCCGCCAAGTCGCGTATGTCCTGCAGATGAGCCTGACCAACACCGCAACTGGTCGGGCGGTTTGGGAAGGCGAGGCGCAGGTCGTCAAGCAAGGCGAGCGCGCGAGCATCGGCTTCTGAATGGCCGCGTGACTTCACGCCAACCACGGCCCAACTCCAACATCAACGCGCACCCGCAGCGACCTTCGCCGCGGGTGTGTTGTTCACAGGAGCATTTCGCTTCTCGCCGTTCTTATCGCCATTCTTCTCGCCAGCTTTTTCAGACGGTGCCTTCGGCTTGAACTGCTCCGGCAGCGGCTTGCCTACGCGCTCGGCGAGCCAGGTCGCCAGCGGCACAGGAACGGGATGGTCGTCGGCGAGTTCGACCATCGCCGCGAAACAAGGCGCTGCGTCTTTCGATGCAGCCAACGCGTCGAGTCCCTTGATCCAGCGCGCGCGCAACGGCTCGTCGAGCGCGGCTTCCCACGCGCAATACTCAGCCAGCGACTCGCCGATCAGAATCGTTCGTTCGAAGCAGGATTCCTGCCGCTGCGAAGGCAACGCCCACAACGCGTAGTACGGCGCGTTGTACGGCGCATACCGATACTTGCCTTCGTAGAAGCCGCCCTTGAACTCGACGCGCCCGGTGGATTCGTTCCAAACCCCATTGGTAAAAAAGGGCTTGGCGCCAGTGTCGAGCACCACCTCGGCATCAGTGACCTTCGGCCGCTCCATGACTCGAAATCCAAACGGCGGCGGAAGTTCGAAGTCCCACTTGCCGGCGCGGATCGCCTCCTTCACCATCGGACTGATGGCGTCGGACTCGAGCACGATTTCGCGATACTCGCGCGAAAGCTTGAGCCAAAGCACAAACTCAAGACCGAGCGGGGCGAAGTCCTTCAACTTCATGTCTTTGCGCGACGGATCGAAGCGGGTCACGATCCGACTGATGGCGGGCATGAAGATCTTCTCGCTGGCCCATTCGCGCTCGCGATTGGAGACATTGCCATTGAGCCCGATCATCTGCGCGGCGGCGAATTCGTTGGCGTTGAGCCAGCCGCGCTCGGCCAGAAGCACCGCGATCGGTTGGAACACGGAGATTCTGAAAGTCTCGTCGGCAGTGCGCGCGCCAAAGTCCTCGGCGCGACGGGGCATGGCGCCGATGCGCTGCGCCTGCACCGCGGCCTGCATCCCTGAGTACATCAGGTAGACATCGGCGACCAGCGGAATCATCTCGCCGTTCCACCAAGTGCTGAAGGCCACGCGCTCGGCTTCGACCTTCAACTTCCGCCGTTCGATGAAACGGCCGAAGAGTTGCATCCAGAGAATTCCGCCCTCAACTCGGTCGCGCATCGCTGTCCATTCGCTGCGTCGATCGGCGAACTGCTCGTAGTAAGCGCGCGCGCTGCCGAGAGAACTGTCGAGACGGCCAATCCCTCCACGGTTGCCGATCTCGCTCGGAAGCGAGCCCTCGGTGAAAGTTCCGACGAACTTGCGGCCGAGCTCGGCTTCGGCCTCGCCCTCCGACCCGTATGCCGCCGCCGCCTGCTCGAGGCTCGCGCGATCGGTCTGATTGGTTCTGAAGGTGCGTCCAGTGCTGTCGCCAGCCGCGGCGATTTCAACCTTGAGCTTTCGGTCCTGACAACCAACGATGGCGCACAAGCAGGCAATCACGGCGACGCCCGTGGCAAGCAGTGGGCGACGAGAGGGAGCATGGTGAAGATGCGGCATCGCAACCATACTACTGCGCGGCCGACCGATTCCCATCGCGCAACCGCGTAGACTGCGCCCTTGACGACTGAGCCCTCGCCCACCGGTTCCTCTGGAACCCCTCCTCCTGCACGCGACGCCACCAAACTTGGGGCGCCCGCACGCCACGATGCGTTCGCCGCCATGCGCGAGCCGAACTATCGATTCTTCGCCTTTGCATTCGTCGCCTCGAGCATGGGCCTGCAAATGCTCTCGACCGCGATCGCCTGGGAGATGTACGAGCGCACTGGCGCCGCGCTCATGCTCGGGCTGATGGGGCTCGCGCGGGCGCTGCCCGTGATCGCGCTGACTCTGGCCGCCGGCACGCTCGTCGATCGGGGCGACCGGAAGAAGATTCTCTCCATCACCCAGATCGGTTTCGGATTGGTCGCGGTTGCGTTGGCGTGTGCGAGCTTTGCCGTGGCGCCCATTTGGGTCTACTTCGCGCTGCTGATCGCGTCGGGCTGCGTACGCAGTTTCAACGCGCCGTCACGAGGGGCGCTGCTTCCTTCGCTGCTCACCCCCGAACGGTTTGAAAACGCCATCGCTTGGCAGTCGGGCTTCTTCCAGTTTGCCGCCGTTGCTGGGCCGCTTCTCGCCGGCGCAATCATCGCCGCCACCGGCCACGCCTGGGTGGTCTATACGATCACCGCTTGCCTCTGCGCCGGCGCCGGAGTCGCCGCCCTGTTCCTGAAGCCGCGTCCGGTGATACGCACATCCGCTCCGCCGAGGCTCGTCGACATGTTCCGCGGCGCGGAGCACATCTTCCGCGAGAAGACGGTCCTCGGCGCACTCACGCTCGACCTGCTTGCGGTGCTGTTCGGCGGCGCAACGGCGCTGCTGCCCGTTTACGCCAAGGAAATCCTCCACTGTGGCCCGGTGGGACTCGGTGCGCTTCGGGCGGCGCCATTCATCGGCGCGTTCGCCATGGCAATCTGGCTGGCCGCGCGACCGACCTTCGGCCACGCGGGTCGCGCTCTGCTCTGGAGCGTCGCCATCTTTGGGCTCTGCATGATCGTTTTCGGCTTCAGCACTTCATTCTGGGTCTCGATCGCAGCGCTCGCCGTCAGCGGAGCTGTTGACAACATCTCGGTTGTCATCCGCCATGTCTTGGTTCAAACGCGTACGCCCGACGAACTGCGCGGGCGGACGACGGCGGTGAACTCCGTGTTCATCGAGTGTTCCAACGAAATTGGCGCGCTCGAGTCGGGCCTGGTTGCCGATTGGCTCGGCCCGGTGGCGTCGGTGGCCAGCGGCGGCGTGGGCACGCTCGCGGTCGTCGGCTTCGTTGCCTTCGCGTTCCCCGCGCTTCGGCAAATGAAGCGCCTGCAGGAGACCAAGCGCGATGTGCGGCGCGCGGAGGTTGAGGAAGAGGAGCACCGCGGTCTCGGCACCGAGGGTTGAGGCGCGCACGCGGGCTTCTGTGGAATGTGCGTTCGCCCGCGCCGTCGCCTTGCGAACAATCTCCACCTGCAGAGTTATCGATTTCTCTCAATTGGGTCATGTCACGCGCAGAGATTTCGGACGCTGCTCTATTCGCATGTGGCTGGAGTTGTTGCCGCCACCGTTCTCATCACTGTTGATAGATAAATCCAACGCGTTTGCGTTGGCGTGGTCGTCTTGGTCTTCACGACCAATGCGCAGTTGTTGTCCCTGCGCCTGACGATCTTGGATGTGGTTTCGTTGTCGCCTTTGGCGGCTCGAAGGAGCGAAAATGAAGGTTTTGAATCTGGGTCCGGCTTTGGCCGCAATCGCTGCTGTCAGCGCGTCGGCGACTTCGTCGGCAAGCTTCGTTGGCTACTTCGTGAGTTCGTACAACACGAGTTCTGGGGGCCAGGCGTTGGTGGTCTACACGCTCACCGCACGATTCGACGGTCCCCACGACACGGTGTTTAGTGCGTTCGATTTGGCCAGTGAGGATCCAAACGCGCTCACCGGCTTCTGGCACAAGGACAATCACGGCGACCCTGCGACCAACGGGATTCTCTCCCAGCGCTACGGCACTTGGGATCCGACCACCACGGGCTCTGCAACGGCGAATCGGCCGTTCGACTCATACCTGACCATCGGTGGCGTCGCACGCCCCGGCAACACCACCCGAGCTAACTCGCAATGGTTCGACGGCGGAAATCCGGAAACCCGCGGTTGGTCACGCCCAGACCTGCCTGCCAACGGGGTGATCGGTTGGACCAACAGTGACAGCGACAACGGACAAGGCACGGTCGGCAATTCGGCCGGTGTGCCGACCACCGATGTGCGCCTGGCGCAGTTTGTTCTGAGCGAAGGCGAGTACGCCCGAGCGTTCACCATCTGCATCAAGTACGGCAGCGAATACTCGCTGAGTGATGACTACCAGGTCGTCAGCGGATCATTCAGCCTCGGGACCGCCGTCCCCGGCTCGGGACCGCTGGTGCTGCTCGCCCTCGGTGGGCTTTTCGCTCGACGCCGACGCTGACGCATGAGATTCTTCAAATTTCACCCGCGACGCCGCGTCAATGCAAGCGTCTTAAGAGAAGGGACTTGCGCGGACACGCCAATTGTGACTCCGCGCATGTTGTTGGAAATGACCGCATGAGGCGCAGAGAGACGGGGTTTTCCCTCTCTTCTCGTCTGTAACGCATCGTGGACGAATCATCGATGCATCGTGGAAACAATTCGAAGACCTGCACTCGTGTGCGCGGCATTGGGGCCGACGGTTTTTGAAGTGGCTTGAGGAGGACGACCCGTGAAGGATTTCGCTTTCAACATTTGCCTGCTCGGTACTGCCGCTGCGCTTCTGGCGTCGTCGCATGTCACTGCTGGCTTTCTTGATCTCACCGCCGACCATCTTGCCCCTGCTTTGAGCAGTGGCGAAGCGACCGCGGAGTTCCGCACCAGCGTGCCGCCTGTGAGTTCCTTCAGCAGTTCCCTCGCGACGATCCAACCAGTTCGCCAACGATCGACTTCGAAAAACTACGAGTCGCACGCCACCGAATCCGGCAGTTTCGTAACGAACACACGCGACCTCGCCGCAACTCGGGTTACTTCC
>Ga0114978_10001226_pt1 | contig 21667 bp, 14 predicted proteins | sample S_140212_EF_Meta_FD_87027 | JGI IMG/M metagenome (GOLD analysis project Ga0114978, IMG submission 87027) | Freshwater microbial communities from Lake Simoncouche, Canada to study carbon cycling - S_140212_EF_MetaG | ecosystem: Environmental > Aquatic > Freshwater > Lake | place: Lake...
CGATCGAAAAGTCTGGCGAAATCATTGCTTGATTCCATTTCGCACGCCTTGTTCTCTTGACAAAGAACTTGTTCGGACTAAGTTTTCAATACCGACCGATTTTCGGATCAATCCCCGCTTAAGCCGATCATGTTGCCGGAATCAGACGAGGTTGACAACTCTCGGCGACAAGTTCAGGCGATACGCTTTCACGCGGATCTCTGTTCGTTGGGTGCTTTTGATCCGCGATGACACCAACTCTTTCGATGAATGACTCGGGTGGCAAGCCGCACCTGCGATGGGTCGCATCGAACGGACTGTTTCGAAGTATGCGAGACTCACCGGAGTTATTTTTCCCCTTTTTTGTCTCGATTTCGACTTGCGTCACCGGAGCCTCTATGGCTGAGAACCATGAATCGAGTTCTGACCGATTAGCGGAACTTCAGCAACGACTGGATCAGGCATGGCAAAATGACAAGCCCTTGTTTGTCGAAGCGATCGTGGCAGGTTTATCGCCGGCCCTCACCGATGACGAACTCATGGATTTGATCTGCGATGAAATCGATTTGCGAGAAGAACGGGGAGACCTCTGCACGCTGGACGAGTATTGCCGCCGGTTTCCCCATCTCGCCGACTCGCTACAGCGGCAATTTGAAATCCACGAGTTCCTGGCGAGTCACAATTCCCACTTGGAAAGTGATGCCGACATCTCGATCGAGGCTCTCCCGCAGCGGATGAATCCATCCGACGATCACGAACACGATCAACATAATGATCGCTATCTCTGCAATACTCAAACTGCGGATCCTGATGCACTTCAGAAACCGGGTCCCTCTGGTGAATCTCGCGAGCGGACGCACCAGAACTCTTCGGCCGAACCGTCGATCCCCAACCAAATTGGACGTTATCACATCCAACGGGTGCTGGGGAAAGGTGCCTTTGGGATCGTCTATCTGGGGCACGATGAGAAGCTGTCGCGAGGCGTTGCCATTAAAGTACCGCATCGCCACTTTAGCTCGCAGCCAGAAAACGTGGCGGCGTACCTGAGGGAGGCGCGCATCGTTGCGAAGCTGAGGCACCCCAATATCGTCACGATGCATGACGCGGATAGTACGCCCGAGTTTCCCTGCTTTATTGTGTCCGAGTTCATCGACGGACGCGATCTTGCCAAGCGATTGAAAGAGTCGGAGCTTTCGATTTCCGAAACGGTCGAGCTGGTGGCGACGGTCGCAGAGGCCTTACACTTCGCGCACACGCAAGGGCTGGTCCACCGAGATGTCAAACCGGCAAATATTCTGCTCGACAAGAGTGGACGAGCCTTCCTGGTTGATTTTGGGCTGGCACTGCGGGATCAGGATTTGGCTCAGGAACCCTCTTATGTGGGGACACCGGAGTATATGAGTCCCGAGCAAGCCCGTGGCGAAGCGCATCGCGTTGACGGACGCTCGGATATCTTCAGTTTGGGAGTCATTTTTTACGAGCTGCTGCTGGGACGCCGGCCGTTTCGGGGAGGGACCACGCGTGACTTACTGGAACAGATTGTTTCTGCCGAACCGAAACCACTGCGGCAGATCAAAGACCGAATCCCGAAGGAATTGGAACGAATTTGTCTGAAAGCCCTGTCAAAGCGCACCTCGGAACGATTTACGACCGCCAAAGACGTTGCGGTTGAATTGCGGAACTGGCTGGAGACCGAGGGACAACGGTGGCGATTGCCGAGTGACGGGTGGCTGCAGTCGAGTGAAACGGGGACGCATCCCGATTTCAGGTCGAGTTCATCGACGACCCTCAATTCATCACTGACGTCGTTCAAGGTTGTGCCCAAAGGTCTTCGATCGTTCGATGAGCACGACGCCGATTTCTTTCTGGAGTTGCTCCCCGGCCCTCGCGACCGGGATGGTTTGCCCGACGGTCTGCGGTTTTGGAAGACGCGTGTCGAAGAACGGGACGCCGACAAGACGTTTCTCGTGGGGATGATCTATGGGCCGTCGGGCTGCGGCAAGTCGTCGCTCGTCAAAGCGGGGCTGTTACCACGCTTGTCCGATCACGTGCTCACGGTCTACGTCGAAACAACTGCCGACGAGACGGAAATGCGACTGTTGAACGGCCTGCGCAAACGCTGCCCCGGCCTGCCTGCCGATGTCGATTTGAAACAGACGTTGGTAACGCTGCGGCGGGGACAGGGTTTGCCTGCGGGTCACAAAGTTCTGATCGTCCTCGATCAGTTCGAGCAGTGGTTGCATGCGAAAAAGGGACAACAAAACGCGGAACTGATCCAGGCGTTGCGTCAAAGTGACGGCGAGCATGTGCAATGCATCGTCCTGGTGCGGGACGATTTCTGGATGGCGGCGACTCGATTCATGCGGGAACTGGAAGTTCCACTACGGGAAGGCCAGAACTCGGCCGCAGTCGATCTCTTCGATCCGGACCATGCCCGGCGGGTGTTGGCCGCGTTTGGCCGAGCCTACGGCAAGCTACCGGAAATGAGTGGTGACACCAGCAAAGCCCAAAAAGAATTCTTGAAACAAGCGGTGTCGGGATTGTCGCAGGAAGGAAAGGTGATCTCGGTGCGACTCGCACTGTTTGCCGAGATGATGAAGAGCAAGGTTTGGACCTGGGCGACGCTGAAAGACGTTGGCGGGACCGAAGGGATCGGTTGTGCGTTTCTCGAAGAAACCTTTAGTGCGGCCACGGCTTCCCCCGAGCACCGATACCATCAGAAATCCGCACGCGCAGTGCTCCACGCGTTGTTACCGGAATCAGGCTCAGAGCTCAAAGGACCCATGAGATCGTATGCGGAGTTGTTCGAGGCTGCTGCATATCAGGGACGTGAGGATGAATTCAGGAATCTCATCCGCATTCTCGACAGCGATTTGCGATTGATCACGCCGACCGACCCGGACGGCATAGAGCCTGCCGGAGGGGGCGTGGAAGAAGAGAATCGCGATTCATCCCTCGTTTCTCTCGGCCCTGGCCGCTCCCCCAATAGTCCAACCCAGTTCTATCAATTGACGCACGACTACCTCGTCCCATCGCTTCGCGAATGGTTAACCCGTAAACAGAAAGAAACGTGGCGAGGTCGCGCACAACTATTGCTGGAAGACCGTGCGCTGGCCTGGAAGGAACGGCCAGAGCGTCGACAATTGCCATCGCTTTGGCAATGGTTCCGAATTGTCTGCGGAACAAAGCGGAACCGAACCGATCCCCAGCGGGCCATGCTGATTGCTGCGGGACGGCATCATTTGTTGCGTGGTGTGTGCGCGGGTTTGCTGATCGGGGGGGCGTTATCGATCAGCCTGAGTCGGTACGCTGCCGGGCTCGTTGAAAAACTGAAAAGTGTAAAAACAGCGAAAATTCAGCCCGTCATCGCCGAGATGAAACGCCTGGATTGGATCGTTCAACCCCTGTTGAAGGGTGAAGCGGCCAAGTCGAAAGACGGGAATGCGGAAGAGTCGCCAGAGTCCGTGCTGCATATGATCCTGGCAATGGACGATCTGAGTGCGGACCAAATCCAATTTTTGGGCGATCGATTGATCGAAGTTGCGAGTCCGGATGAGGTCGAACAAATCCGAAAAAAGCTCAAAGATCGCATCGATTCCGGTGTCACGACTGAAGCCGAAAAAGGACTTATCGGCCGACTTTGGTCAGTCTGCAAAACCAAGAACACGAATTCCAAAGCAAGTCAAATTGCGTCGGCGGCCACACTGGTGCTGTTGGACAAAAACAGCGGTCGCTGGCCTGAAGTGGAAAGCCCCCTCTGCGACGCGCTGCTGGAAACAAACCCATTGAATCTGGATCCCTGGATGCAGTTGCTGAAGCCGATTCAAGCACGGCTATTCGAATCCTTGTTGAACGCTTTTCTTGATATGGACCGAAATCTGATCGAGCGCTCGTTTGCAGCAGATATTCTCATTGCGCACGGGAGTGACAATGTGGAAATTCTTGCCAACATCCTGATGGAAGGGGGTCCGAAGCATTTTTCCGAAGTTCTGACGATTCTTGAGAAAGAGCAAACAACACAACCGGATGTTTGGAGCAGTGTGCGTTCAAAACTGATCGAAATCTCGAACAGCCATCCGCAAGAACCGACTCATCTCCTGAATTTACAGGAAGCAATTGAGGAGACCGAGAAGACGGATCGCTCAAGGGAGAGTCCCGTGGCGATCCACGAGAGAGGAGTCGAGTACGAACAGCGAGAGCGTGTTGCCAAGCGTCAAGCGCAAGCGGCAATCGCCCTTTTAAAAATGGATCCTCGCGAACCGCCCGCCGAAACTTGGGGATTGTTGAAACATCGCTGGGATCCCAGCGCTCGTTCGTATTTCATTCATCGATTCAAGCAATTCGGTGGAGATCCCACGATACTGATCAATCAATTCCGTAACGGAGCGCATCGAATCGATGTTCAACGAGCGCTCGTATTATGTCTCGGCGAATTCGATAAGGTCTCGATGAAAAAATCTCTGGAAACAAAGAGTGAAGCGAATCCTGAGGACAGGTACGACGAATTGCTGAAAAAACTGAATGCGCTCTATCACCAGTGCGAAGATGCAGGCTTACACGCAGCATGCGAATGGCTGCTCCGGCAATGGGGCGAAACCGATTTTATTCGTCAAGCGACGGAAAAATTCCAACAGGACGCAGTCAAAACGGATTCGGGCCAGGCAAAAAATGGGGGTTGGTACGTTTCACCCTTCGGAATCTCGATGGTTGTCTGTCCGGGGCCTGAGGTTTTCGGGATGGGGTCTCCGACATCCGAAGAGTGGCGACAAGAGACCAGCGAACGCCAGCATTTGCGGCGAATCAGCAATTCGTTCGCCATTTCCGCCAAGGCGATTACGATTGCTCAGTTCAAAGCAGCGGGATTCTTTGAGGGCCGGGAAAAAAGAAACAAGGAATTTGAAACCAGCGTTGATCAGCCTGTTTCGTTTGTCGACTGGCACGAGGCCGCACAATTTTGTAACTGGCTCAGCCAACGAGAGAACCTCCCAGAGGCGGAATGGTACTATGAGGACGATGAATCAAAAAAGGGGAAATTACGACCGAAACCCGATCACGCGCTGAGACCACATACGGGATACCGATTAGCGACGGAGGCGGAACTCGAGTATGCAATCAGAGCCGGTGCGAAGACAGCTCGCTTTTTTGGAGAATCGAACGAGCTACTTGGGAAATATGCCTGGAGTTCTGAGAATTCAGAAAACCGGACTCACCCTGTTGGTGAGCTTAAGCCCAACGACTTTGGCCTGTTTGATGCTCTTGGGAACGTCTATACTTGGAGTGATGATGTCGACTATCCATATCCCGTCTCATCGAGTTCAAGCCATGTTTTTGATGATCGGACCGAGATCATTCGGGACCCAAAAACAGAGGAACACATTTTGCGGGGGGGCTCATGGCTGACCCGTCATATGTACATGAGATCAGCCGAGCGACAAACCGATTCCAAGCGGTCTGACGCGTATGGAATGCGTGTTGCGAGGACCTTAGTAACAGGAAATCCCCCTACAGCCGAAAAGTAAATGGATCGAGATTACCTGTATTATTGAAATCAAAGTAGCGAGTTTCGGATCAGATCTTCGCGAGACAAAACGTTGGCGTTTTGCCGAACAAATTGCATCCATCACGTCACGATCCATCCCCGGTTTTTTTACGCGATCGCCCTCAGGGATCGGCAAACACTGCCATGCAACGGGCCAAGCAACGGGAAAGACTCAAAGTGAAAAAACACCAGCCTGTCACCCGCTAGTGATTGTTATTGGCTTCTTCCGTTAGCATGATAACGGAATTTCGCAATGGTCCAGTTCTTCTAAATTTTTTTGAGAGGGGTATGCAATGCGAGCCAAATTGTGCAGGTTTTCGTGGGGGTTGGTTGGATGTCTTGTCACCTTGATTCAATCAAATGCTCAGGCAGACGGGATTCCCCCCTTTCCGCTTTCCACCCCCTTTGTGCAATATCAAATCAATAACGCGCCTCCGACCGTTGTCCCCATTGGAGGGGGAAAAACGGCTACCTTTTCGTTTACGGATCCACTTCTGAGCGTGAGCGGTTCAGGATCCATCAATCGAGATCCCTTCATTCGTTACGCAATTGAGTTGACGAATACGACGGATGCGACGATGAAGTTTGAGCTCGTGATTGGCATTCCCATTTCCCCGTTCCGCGAAGACGGTGCCATGGCAACGGATTTGAGTCTCAATCTGGTCGATAACGGCAACCGTTCGATCCACTTGTCACCATTGAACGATGGACTCCAACAGTCACCGGGAATTCAACGCTCACTGCTATCAGCTGACGGAGGTGCAACATTCAATCCGCTCTACGAATTTGGAGCTTTGGGTGGTCCGATCGACGAAGCGGGTTTCAGGGAATATCACTCCTTTCAGCCGGGATCAAGCTCCCAATCGACACTGACTTTCAATTACTTGGAAGTGGTGCTTGGGTTCAACTTGTCGCAGGGCGATTCCGTGACGATCAGCGGAGCTGCGATCTTGATCTGCCCAGAGCCTTCCACGCTGGTGATGGGATTGACTTGCATCTGCCTGCTGACGTTCCGCTTCTGGAGGTTACGTCAACAGTCACCCGTTGCCGCGACGAATATTCATCAGGCCTAACATGACGGTGAAGTGGCACCCGAAAACGGCTTGTGCCCTCGCCCCCCCCCGCTTCTGCGTCGAAGTCTTGCCGTGGTAAACCGCAGCCAGACTTCGACGCCGGACATCCTTTCGCATCCACATCTCCGACTTCCTCAAGCACCCTTGCGGCACTTCCTCAGGTCATCCCCATTGTGTAGACGTAGCTCAGGATGAGTCGTGCCCTCTTTCACTCGGGTTGGAAGGGGCGCCGGTTCGGTTCGTGATCGCGAACCGATCGGCATCCGCCAGGTTGCTGAGGCGATTACCCCCAGACAAGATCAAGCCCGTATCCCCAGGGACGCGGCGAGGCTTGATCACTCAGCCGATCAGCGGATCTGAAATTTGGCCGCATTTTTCCCCTCGATCAAAAGTGGGTTACCCATTTGAGAACAGGGGTCTCATCCCGTCGTGACCTAAAGGGACCGTGCGATCAGAGCATGACGACGCCCCGATCCTCTGACGATGAGAGCGCCGCGTCATGACAAGAATTTGGCGAAAAAAAAGATTTCGCCAAATTCTTGTCCGCCGTGGCGATCTTTCTCGTTCTTAATGGTGGTGACACAAGTTTGTCTCGATGCAGCCAAAGCCGCTAAGAGTCCAAAATCGCCTCAATCAGCCCTGCCGGAATTGCCTTTTCGCTCGACCGTTCCGACAGGATTTTTCGCAGGAATTTCCCCACAACCAGCGATTGGGATGATTGATCTCGAAGGCGAGTGTGCTTTTCTCCGCATCGCTTCTTTATCACGTGTTCGTTTTTCTGTTCCTCAACATATTTGGGAGAAAGTCATGAAGTACATTGCAATTTTGTCAATGGCTGCATTGCTGATGGCGTCCGAGTCGGCGAGAGCCGGCCAGGTCCTGGGACCGTTTCCAGACGGTGATTTATTAATTCAACCTGATCCCTCGTTAGCGCTCACAAAAGTCTATGCAACCAGATGGACAGGCCACACAAGCTCTGGGCAGACCATCGGTGGACGAGACATTTTAATTATCAACGAAGCTGCGCGAGCCAGCGATACCCCCATAATTGATCCCAATCACATCGGCACTGTACCATTACCTGTCCCCCCATGTGACCCCACACTCGCAATCAGTCACCTTTTTGTCACATTGCACGATGTACCCATACGCGAGCCCGGTGTACCAAAAAACTGGGCGACAATCACTACGATATATGGAGAAAAGCTAAGCGATGGAAGTGTGACGGGATTTACCCATCCAGCCGATTTCCAACCTGTCGGAGGTGAGACACATATCGGTAATTCCGGCAACGAATATCACTCTTACTTTTCCCAACAAATCTCCGGCATCGATTTGGCGACCTCGCTGGTAGGATATGACCTCAGTTCATTTGATCTCGGAACAACTGCCCCTTATCAGGTGTTTCAGACAGAGGTCCCCACCTTCGAGATTAATGCAGTCCCTGAACCCAGCGCCCTGGCTTTGTTATTGGTGGGGATCAGCGGACTCGCCTGCGTCCGCCTGAAAGCGAAGCGACCAAAGAGCCTGTGAAAATCGCAGTATTGTTGGCTAGGTGCGTTGGCCACCTGGCCTAACCTAGCCACTCAAACAGAGCGGTTAGGTGAAATTTGTCGAAGCGGCCCTTAGCCATTAAGTCCAGAGGGTTGTCACGATAGGATCGACATAACAACGGAACCACACCAACGTCAAAACGTCACAGTCGGATGATACTGGCGATCGCTTTCTTAGTCAATTCAGGAAAATCATCATCAAGCACTACGCAATATTGACACTGGCCGCACTACTGACGGCATCCAATTCAGTGAGAGCAAGTCAGATCCTCGGGCCGTTTCCGGACGGCGAAACCACGATTTCCCCACATTCTCATTACCCACATTCTCATTACCCACATTCTCAGGACGGGCACAAGTTTCCGACAAAATGGTGGGGTCATACAAGCTCAGGTCAGTACATCGAAGGATGGGACATCGCAATCTTCACAGCATCTCATAGTGGAAGTCTGACTTCATGGGAAGCAAGTAGTACGATCTTTGTCACCTTACCGAATTCGGGAGAACTCACTGGAACGGCGATACTAACGACGGTGTATGGCCAGAAACAAAGCGTCGGTAGCGTAACGGGCTTTGCCACCCCGTCCGCTTTCGAACCCTCAGGAGGAGAGACGCATATTGGCAATACTGGTAAGGAATATTACTCTTACTCTTCCCAACAAATTTCTGGCACCGATTTGGCAACCACGCTCAAAGGTTATGACCTAACGTCCTTTGATCTCAGAACAACCTCCCCTTACCAGGTTTTTCAGACGGAGATTCCCGCCTTTGAGATCAGCGCAGTACCAGAACCCAGTGCCCCGGCTTTGTTATTGGTGGGGATCAGCGGACTCGCCTGCGTCCGCCTGAAAGCGAAGCGACCAAAAAGCCTGTGAAAATCACAGCGTATCTTACGAGAAGCCTTTGTCGACTTGACTTAATCTTGCCACGTAAAAAGAGCGCCAGAATGGCATCCTCCCTGGTCTGTTTCGACATGTTTTTTTGTCGAAAATCCCCCCAGACGCAACGATTTAGGTGATTGTTTTCGAAGGCTACCAGGCGTTTTGAAATAACTCCGCCCTGTCATGATTTTGTTTTTCTGTTTCTCAACAGATTGAGGAGTAAGCGATGACGCGTTTCGCAATTTTTTCGTTGGCCGTACTGCTGCTGGCATCCGAACCGGCGGGCGCAAGTCAGATTTATGGGCCATTTTCGGACGGTGAGGCTTTGATTCAACCAGGGTCAACATTGCCTCATACAGAAATGGACCGTTATATCTACACACACTGGTGGTTCCAAACCCCCACCCGACTTTTCGAAGGATGGGACAAAATACCGTTACGCGAACCTGTTGAAGGACCTGTTGGAGGACCTATAATTTGGCAGCCGGATCCAGCTTTTACAGTCGTCAGTACGATCTTCGTGTCATTACCCGATCCAGGACAATTGACATTGACAAGTTCAGGCAATTTTTTAAATACAGCGATTCTGACAACGGTGTATGGCCAGAAGCAAGGCTACGGGAGCGTAACAGGATTTACCAATCCATCCGCTTTCGAACCAACACAAGAGATACAATACGGCAATACGGGTAAGGAATATCTCTCTTACTCTTCTCAACGAATTTCCGGCACCGATTTGTCGACCGCGCTCGTAGGATATGACCTCACCTCATTTGATCTCGGCACAACGGCACCTTATCAGATTTTTCAGACAGAAATCCCCGTCTTTGAGATCAGCGCAGTCCCTGAACCCAGTGCTCTGGCTTTGTTATTGGTAGGAATCAGCGGACTCGCCTGCGTCCGGCTGAAAGCGAAGCGACCAAAGAGCCTGTGAAAATCGCAGGACGTAGCGCGACCCACATCAACTTGACTCTGAAGAGAACCGCACGCGTACTCTCTCTGACACAGATCCTCTCCGCAACAGCGGTGGATTTGACTTTGCCGGCGAGAATAACGCAAATGAGTTGTTTGACTGGGGACTCGTCGGCACGACGGGCATTACCGAGCCAAGCGATACCGTCGGGAACGGAAGTGTCCCAGAACCAAGCTGGTTTGTATTATGAGGATTCGGCGGAATCGGCTTGGCAATCGGTACCATTCGGCGATGCCAATCTGGGGCCGTTGGTCAGTTGAGTTAAGTTGAAGTTGCGTTCTCCGATGCTGCCCAAGAGGTCGCTCGATTCGAGCGACTTCTTTCGTTTCTGTGTTCGATCCCAAGGGTGAATGAGGGGACACCCAATTGATATTTGTTTCCTTCGATCCCAATCGCTGCGGGTATCACGAGCACGAGAGGATTGTCTGAGAATTCCTTTTTTTCAATCATCCGTTTGTGCGGTGATTATCGTTCTTGCCAGTGACGGGATCGTCACCCAGCAGTTAGCAGCGACGAACCACGCGATTCATTACACGCACAACTGCAACCAAATCAGGCGCAATCACTTGGGCTCGAGCCCTTCTCGCCATCACTTCGTCCCAAATCTAACCAGATCAAAACCAGCGATTGACACAATCCCCGCAAAGTCATATCGCATTTTCGAGCGAACCCAGTGGCCGCAGGATTGTGTCCCTAGTGTCCTTAGTAGAAATGAGGATTGAATTGTGTTCCCAGGATCAAACCAGACCGGCAATTAATACGAAGATCACAATTACGACCCCAAGTCCCATTTGCAGCATCGCCATGCTCCGCATCCCCCGGCGAAACTCGTCGCCACGCGGGATCGAGCGGCACGCTGCACGAAGCTCATCCGCAGGGACAAACAGACGTAGGAATGTCTGGCGTCGACAGGAAAAGAACCACGTCAGGCAACCAATCAGGAAGAAACCGCAGCCCCCAAACAGCAGCGTCTGAATGTTGTTGCTCATTCTGCGAGACTCTGAACTGTCGCGGGGAACTGTCACAGAGGATCCAGCCAAAATTCCCTGCTGACCGGGCGGGGTTGCTATGGCTGGGGGGTGAGGAAGTACCAACCCCAGCCATGCACGTTTTCACCTTTAAAGTTTGGACAAATCCAGATCGATTGTGTTGGGGCCTGGTTTGATTTCCAGCACGATTTTGCTGGTATCAAATGCGTGAAATTTGCCGGGAATATCACTTTTGATCGGTTCGGGCTTGGCCGCAGCCCCACCTTGCATCATCATTTTGTTGTATTCATCTTTGTTGTTGACATTGGCGGCGGGTGATTCAGGTGGTCGGATCATGACTTGATACCGACCAGCAGGAATTCCCGTCTCTTTCTCGGCAGGCTTCGCGGAATAATTTCCGAGAACATCGACCTTGCCAGCGACGATCGTGCTTTTTTCCGTCAAATAGAAAACAACGTTACTGTCAACAGGTGCCGGTTTGGATCCGTCCAGAGTGATTTTTCCGGAAATGGTCGCTTGTTTCGAGGGATCAGGGGCTTTCACCGATGGTCCACACCCGACCGCAGTGAACAAAGCCGAAATGAAGCACAGTCCGAACGCTACGCGACGACGCGTCGACAGAAATGGACCCAAGTTCATAAAAAACTCGTTTTTAAAAAATAGGTTGATTGAAAAATGGGGTCGATTCGACCGACCCCATTGTACCTCATCAGGCCTCGATACCATGCTCTCACGAGACCTCAAACCAGGCCACTTCCGGATGATTTCGCCCAGGAAACGCGAGATTTGAGTGATTTGACCTTAAAACTCGCCAACAGGAAACCCGTCGTCGCGGGTCATCAGTCGTCGTAAGGTTTGCATATCCGTGCTGTTGGAAACAAACCGAACCGCACCATCGACCAAGAGGACATGGACGCCCCCCGTGTGGGCCGAGTTGAGTGGCTTATTGATGCCGAAGTTATCGTCGATACCGGGCCAAGCGGGGTTATTGTTGATCGCCGGGGCGTTTGGAGCATAGCGAACGGTGGTGATATTGAACTGTCGTTCAAACATACAACCAGGACAACTATCAATTCGGGTCAGGTTGGGACCACCCATCATAATCCCGTGAACTCCCTGAACGTCGGTGTTTTTGCTGCCGCCAGCATTACCGAAAATGAAGTCCGACGATTCACCGACAAACACCTGGTTGGATGTTCCGTCAACCACATCGCGGATTTTCTTGGAATCAACGGGAACAAACATCCCCCCGCTGGTAATCTGACCCGTAGAAGCTTGGTTACCACAGCAACCGCAGCAATTGGCTTTACGTGAGGGATTGTTCACAAAACCGTCTCCATCCGTTGTTCCCATAATCCCGTAGTACTGAGGGTGTTCCGTCGGCCCCCCTCCCGAATCACGCAGATCATCCATCGGACTGGAAGGGCAAACGGTGAATGCAAAACGGATACCACGAATCACATCGCCATTCGCCTGCCCCTCGGAACTACCACAGCAACTCCAGCCTGGATGCGCACCAGAGAAGTTAATCTTATTAAAAACAGGTGCCTGATCCACATAGGGGAGTATCCGGATGTACCAGGAAATGCCCCAACCACCCACGGATGACGCCACGTTGCCAGGAGGAAAACCGTTATACGTATCGTGATAATTGTGCAACGCCAATCCCATTTGCTTGAGATTGTTTTTGCACTGAGTTCGCCGGGCGGCTTCTCGCGCTTGCTGAACAGCCGGAAGCAAGAGTGCGATGAGGACTGCGATAATCGCAATTACCACCAGAAGTTCAATCAAGGTAAATCCACGTCGACGCATACAGCACCTCCTGGGACAAAAATAAAAGTTCGAACCCTCGTCACCACCACTGAAACCAAAAAGCAACCAAAGCCAAGAAGAACGGTCAGAACCCGTAAATCAAATCTCAGATTTTGTGATGCGCATTTTTCTGAAAAACTGGAAAACAAAAAAATTCAATCTTTTTTTTGATTGTACTCTAATGATACCAATTTGCAACAGCAAGAAAATTCTTGAAAATGCTTGGGATATCGACTCAAGCAGGCGCGTCGGTCCATGAATTTCCGTGGCCAGCGAGGTAGAAATGGTTGATTTCACCAGCGAATTATGGAAACAGATGCATGATCAACGGGGATTCCTCTCCTTCAATCAGCAGAATTTCCTGATTTGCACCCAGATTGTACCAGGTTTGTGTTTTTCCGTTGGGCCACCGGACCTCTACCTGTTCGGCGGTTGCTCCGGTGGGAATAAAAAAGACCAAGCGACGCTCGTTAGCGGACAAGTATCCATCACCAGCGGTCAGCAGTCGAAACTGGGTGGCGTTTTTTGATTGAATTTTGACCATGGCGCCGGTCGGTTCACGAGCCCCGGTTCGCCCGATCAATTTGATTACCAGCGGTTGGCCCGCCGGTTTTGTGGAGTTTGTCAGCAGGGCAAACGGTGAGTGCAGATGCGAGATTGCGATGTCGGTGATGCCATCTCGATTCCAATCGAGCGTCGCCAGTCCGCGTCCGAGATAGCCTCGTTGGAAGAATGGCCCCAAGTTGTCCTTCGGAATTTCGTCAAAGCGTTTCCCTTGTCGATTCCGAAACACCTGCGGTGGCATCCGATCCGCATCACCGCGGGATGACTGTTGATCGACATGTCCATTGGTCGAAATGAGATCCTCCCAGCCATCACCATCCAGGTCCGCAAACTGACAGCCAAACCCCAGTGTCCAGAACCCCGCATCACGTAAGGCAAACTTTCGCGTTGCATCCTCGAAAAATCCGTCTGGTCGCTGAGAATACAGGGTGTCGGATTCTCCAAAAAAATTGGTGATGTACATGTCGATTCGACCATCGCCATTGACATCGCTGGCCGCAATCCCCATACAGGCCTGGGCATTTCCATCCGCATCGAAGGCCACACCCCGAACAGCCCCTTCTTCACGGAATTGGGGAACACCCTCGGCGTTGGTCCCCGTATTGATCAACAGAAAATTCGGACTGGTATCATTCGCCACGAAAAGTCCCAGGCGTTCGTCCTCACCAAATTTCCAGGCAATCAGACCTAGTCCCCGCCCATTGGGCAAATGCATACCGGACTCGACGGTGATATCCCGAAAGGTTCCGTCTCCCGAATTCAGATACAGCCGATGATACTCGGCGGTGAGCACATCGGGAGTACAGGCCATGGGCTCTCCCGAGGCTTTGTGGCATTCTTTTTTCGCCGTCTGCTCTAACTGCGAATAGTTCGCCACATACAAATCGGGTAGAGCATCACCACTCAAGTCGGCAAACAAGCTGCTTGTCGTCCATTCTTGACCGGCGACTCCTGCAGTCAGAGTCACATCCACAAACGTTCCGTCCCCTTGATTGTGGTAGAGTCGGTTGGGCCCCAAATTCCCGACATGAATATCAGGAAAACCATCCTGATCAAAATCCCCTACGGTGACTCCATGGGTAAAACCCGTGTCTCCCAGTCCGGCCAGCGAGAAAACATCGAGAAATTTCCCCCCCTGATTGTGGTAGAGTCGATCGGTTCGCTCGGGCTGTATCGTGGGATCGCGCCAGTTGTTTGCCTGGGCCAGATAAAGATCGCACCAGCCATCCAGGTCATAATCGACGCAAGCCACACCACCGCCGACCACATTAAAAATGTGCTGCAATCGCGTCTCTTCGGTGGTTCCCTCGTGGTATTCGAAGGAAATCCCAACACGTTCCGCATCATCTGTGAAAGACCAGGCAATCGGATTGGGTGTCCCCGAATCAGTTGTCGTTTCTGTCATTACCCCTGTCGCCCCCCGTGCGGCCCCACTGGTGGCGGCAAAAGCAACGCTCTTCCAGGTTGGCTCGGGAAAATCCGACCGCTTGAGTTTTCGCTCGGGGTGAAATTGGGCCGAGGTTTGATGGGGGTGCTGTTTCACCAGAGCCAGCCAGTGACGCAGTTCTTTTCGCAAGGGGGCTTGCGGAAGTTTTGGCAGATGCGTCATGACATACGTCCAACCGGCCGCTTCCCAGAAGCGGCCCAGATCTGCACACGAAGCGATGACTCGTTTGATCAATTCGGGGTCAACGTCTTTTCGCAACATATTGAGCTGGGCTTCCAGGTTCGCCAGGATCTCGGCGCGATGGACAAACTCTTTGGCAAGATCGTGATACTTTAACTGGTCGAGGCAACCTGCGATTTGGACGTTGGCGGGCAAATGGTTTGGTGACAGTGTCAGCGTTTCGAGAAAACAGCGAGTCGCACCTTCGATCTGCCCTGTTCGCCGGGCATGAAGTCCTTGGACGAACCAGACATCCGGGTGATTCATGGCCCCCTGTGGCAGGGCACCTCGCCAGTGAAAAAATTCCTCGTAATCACCCCGATCATAAACGATTCTTCCCAGCCGGCCTTGAGCCTCGCCCAGCTGTGGTGCCATTTCGCAAATTTCCCGCAATCGTTTTTCGGCTGAGACATGCCGATTTTCGTAAAGATCGCGCCGGGCCATGGCCAGTTGGATCATGAGATCCGGGGGATTAATCGCCAGACCCAACTCATCCAGGTGATCATCGATGCGAAAGAAGCGTTCCGGTGCGGCCAGGCCAAGGAGTTCGTCTCCGCGACATTTTCCCTGCTGGATCTGGATCAAAAACGAGGGGATTGCTTCCCAGGTTCGCCCCGCAATTTGCAAAATGTGGCTGAGTCGGGTGTTGGCTTCCAAATCGCAGGGGCTGATTTCTAACGCGCGTCGAAGAGAGTGCTCCTCCTGTGTCAATCTCCCCAGCACTTCAGAGCGTCGAGCGATCCCGATGGCGGACAGGAATTCCCATTTCCCCCCATCTTGCGGCAGTTGCTGATAAAACCGAATGGCTTCATCGTGCTCGAAACCGATCGCAGCCGCCTCTGCGGCGAGTGCGATTCCGAAAGGTCCAGAGTCAGGCTGTTGAATCAATTCACGAACCAGATCCCGCGATTTTGGCTGACGCAGTTCCAACGCGGCGAGAATCTTTTTGACCTGCCGTTGATGCGGGGTGGGAAAGCATTCTGGCTGAAGACAGATTGTTTCCCCCAACAGCACGATCATGAGGGCCAGACCAACACACATTCGCTCAAGGGAATCGGCAATTCGAGTCGTCTGGTACACAATACCCCCTCGCGGACCCCAAAGAACCAGTCTTGGCTTTGTCTGCGACTGAAAACTCAATCATGCCGCCAAATCGATCGAGCTTCCGTAAAGAGCCCCCAGACCAGCATCAACCCCCCGAGCAAGAGCAGAACCAGGCTGGCCGGGATCAAAACGTTTGCCGCCGATTCATGGTTGGGAAAAGGAATCAATTGAGCATGGGCAAAAGCCTGTTCGGACGTTAATAATAGCACGGCCCCCGTGACCAATTTCATAATCTCCGCCTCATCATCAGTGCGTTGCGCTTGATTGTCATGATTGTCACACGAGAGGAATCGATCAAAATGAAAGTGTGATCACGATGCTACCGACTCCCAACGCCTATGACCACAGCAAAGTTCCTGACCACAGTAAAATGGCGGGTCCGGTGGCTGGGAACAGTGTTTCAGTCTCGGTGCCAGCCTCGCGGACAACGATTTTGCCCCTGATGAAATCACGTTGAGACCAATTTTATTCGGTCCCTTTCCCGTTTTGTTTTTATCGAATGCGGATGCATCGGATGGATCGCGAGTTTCCCCAGCAAGAAAGAGATGCCATGCCGACAGAGAAGCTGCAAACGGTCGTGATTCTGTCTGGAGGACTGGATTCCACGACATTACTCTACGAGCTCCTTGACGCGGGCCACGAGGTGAAAGCGCTCTCGTTCAACTATGGACAACGCCATGATCGTGAACTGGAAGCCGCCAAAACCCTCGCCAGGTTGACGGGGGTCGAGCATCGGACCGTCGACATTTCCGGGTTATCAGCCCTGTTTGGTGCCAATGCGTTAACCGACTTATCGGTTGCGGTACCCCATGGCGAATACACCCCGGTGACGATTGCCGTGACGATGGTGCCGAATCGGAATATGATCATGCTCTCGATCGCTGCTGGCTGGGCCGTTTCGCTGAAGTTTCCGTCGATTGCCTTCGGTGCCCATGCGGGAACTTATACCCCTTATCCCGATTGCCAGCCACCATTTGTCGCCGCCATGAATTGTGCGACCCAGCTGTGTGACTTCCATCCGATCACCGTACTGGCTCCCTTTGTCGACTGGCACAAAGCCGATATCGTACGGCGAGGTCAGGCACTCGGCGTACCGTTCGAACTCACGTGGAGCTGTTATCAAGGAGCCAACCTGCACTGCGGGAAGTGTTCGACCTGTCTCGATCGACGCGCCGCCTTTGCCGAGTGCGGCCTCATCGACCCGGTTCCCTATCAATCCTGATCAGACCCATCCCATTCTGGGCGTTTTCATTTCGGGGAATGCTCCTTGAAAGTGGTGTCCCTTCCATCCCTGATCCATTTTAGGCGGATGGATTAGAGCCCGAGTCCGCGATGCGGCCGTCACGGATACGAATCACGTGATCCCCCGGCTGGATGTACTCGTGCTCATGCGTGACGACCACCACGGTCGAGTTTTGTTCACGACAAAGAGCCCGCAGATCGCCGAGAATCGCTAGCGAATTCGCGGTGTCGAGTTCACCTGTTGGTTCATCTGCCAGGACCAGCTTCGGCTGTTTCAGCAAGGCTCGGGCGATCGCAATCCGCTGCTGCTCGCCCCCGGACAATTGATTCGGTCGATGTTCCATCCGGCTTCCCAGTCCGAGTCTTTCCAGTAATTCGCCCGCTTTCTGGCGTTGGGGACTGGTCACCCCTTGGGGGAGAAACGGAACGAGGACATTTTCCAGGGCGCTCAGATTCGAGAGCAGATTAAAGTTTTGAAAAATGAATCCCGCCTCTTTGCGGCGGAATTGATCTCGTTCACGCGGTGTCATCGATTGCAGCGATTTTCCATGGATCGTGATCGTGCCGGTGGTCGGCTCGTCGAGCGCCCCCAGCAGGTAGAGCAGGGTACTTTTCCCACTCCCCGACGGGCCCAGAATGAATGTGAAAGAACCGGTGGGGATCTGGCAAGTGATCTGGTCCAATGCACGAACTTCGAGATGACCTCGCAAGTGAACCTTGGAAACCTGTTGTACGTCGATCATGTGGTATTTCAATCGTGGAGAGTCGTCTGGTCGAAATTGGTCAGCGAAGGCTTTTTTTGGAACCGGATGATCCGGGTAACGGTGAACATGACATCCAGGAAAAGGTGATCCGGGTCAGGGACGATACCGCATGATCGTAGCCCTGGATTATACCAGCCCTTGCACAATCCGGAACGAGTGGGCGTCGAGTTGACTGATGTCCGGAATCGTGTAACGGATTCCATTCGAATCGGCGATCATGACGCGGTTCGGCCCCAGTTTACGCACATCATCTTCACTTTCCAGTTGGAATCGGGTTTTTCCTCGATCAGTCTCGACCGACCACTGGCAGGGGGGATTGGGATTCGTCGTAGAAAGCACCCGCTTGATCACGGGGACAAAGTCTCGTGCAGCGAGCTCTGCTTCCAGCATTTGTCTCGCAGAGGGGTTCAGCAACGTCAGATCGGGGAGGGTCAGGATCTCTTTTCCCTCGGGGTCGAGCAACGCAATCTCTTTGTCAGGATCGGTCAACGGGAAGCATCGAACCGGTTCGACACCCACGAACGATTGGCCGTCCCCTTGTTTGAGGACCAGTCGTCCCCAGCTGTCTCGTTCGAACGTGAAGGCGGCAATATCCATGACTGAAATCCTTGTTCGCTGCATCGCTGTTTCGACAAATCATCCGACCCGTTTCATCACATCCGTTTCATCACATCAGTTCGGCGATCGGCTTGCCATCGTCCAGCAGTTGCATGGGACGACCGGCAAAATTGTGGACTTGATGATGATAGTCGATCCCCAGGGCGTGGTAGACCGTACCGATCACATTTTGTGCACTGACCGCTCGCGTCGTCGGGCGTTCACCCCGGACATCCGTCTGACCGATCACCTGCCCACCGTTCACAGCCCCCGCGAACAAAGCAAAACTGGCATCGGGCCAATGGTCTCGACCGCTGAGTGAAATTTTCGGAGTTCGACCGAACTCGCCCCAGACGACGACCAGTACCTCTCTATCCAGCCCCCTTTCATGGAGATCCGTGACGAGGGCATGAATGGAACGATCAAGCAAGGGGAGGCTACTGCGTAAGCTGTGCCAGATACTGACCCCTCCGACCTGTTGAATCACGTTGCCATGGTGATCCCAAAGCCCCATCCGCAACGTCACTACGGGAACTCCCGCCTCGACCAAACGGCGGGCGAGGAGAAATTTGTGGCTATCCCAAACGGAATCGGGTTCTTTGCCAACATAGGTGAATTTATCATCCCGCTTTCCATAGCGAGCGAGCGTCTGTGGCGATTCCCTGGTCAGATCGAACGCGTCGCGTGCCTTGGACGAGGTGATAATCTCGAGAGCTCTGGCAGTAAATGGGTCAACCTCTTGAAAGGCTCGCCGAGCATCCACCTCTCGGCGCAGCGAATCGAATGTCTGCAAGAGATCGCGGCGATTGTCGAGACGTCCTCGGGCCATCCCCTGCGGTATCCCCAGATTGTGCACGCCGTCACCTCCCGCGATGTGCAAGGGGGCGTGGCTGGCACCGGCATACTGCGGACTTTCATAACTGGTGAGTCCGTTGCTGTATTCCAGGCTGACATACGAAGGAACATCGCCACCCCCCTGAAAGCGGCTGATCATCGAACCAAACGCGGGTCGTTTGGCGGATTTGGGATATCCGGTATAAACCTCTTCCAGTTCGTGCTGCATCGGCTCGACGAACTGGACCGAACGAACGAGCGCAAGTTTGTCCGCGATGGTGGCCTGCAGCGGCATGTGCTCGCACAAATCGAAACCCGGAACATTGGTTTCGATCGGCTTGAATTCACCTCGGTATTCGGCAGGTGCCTCGGGCTTGAGATCATACATGTCGAGATGACTGGGCCCCCCTGCCAGACAGACCATGATGACCGAACGGGGTTTCACGGTACGGGGTTTCACGGTACGGGGTTTCACGGTACGGGGTTTCACGGCGGCGGGGGGCGACGTCGAGGTTTCTGCACGTAATCGAAAGAGATCGGCCATCGTAAGGCCGCTGAGTCCCAATGCACCCGCCCGCAAGAATTCACGTCGACTGACGTGATCGCAGAACCGATGTTGTCGACCCCAACACGTAAACACGGTGAGCGCCTTTTAAACGAACGCTACGAACAGAATTTGTTTTCGCTGAAATGTCACAAAAAGCCAATACGGAAAACTCCCTCCCGAGAAAAGTAGCACGTCGCCGTGCCAAACTCAAGAACCTTCCCGGTCGCTGCGGATCGTCGGTAAGGAATGAGTTCACAAGGAATAGACGTTCGTTTGATTGATTGGATTGATCAGAGGATTCAGGCCGATCGCGGTCCAGGTTCGTGGCAAAAATCGGATCGGAAGCGTGCGGTAAGCGGGACACTGGGACGGGGTTTCGGTACAATCGTCTAACACGATTGGAATCAAACAGTCTCTGGAGATTCGACCCATGTTTGTTGCTCTGCTGACAGTGATGCTCAGTGCTCCCCCTGTAGTGACCGATGAAGCGGCTGAAGCGCGGTTTCTGGGAAATCCGCGGCAAGTCACCGTCGGATTATCGCGGGCGGGCGAGGGTTATTTTTCGCCGAAAGGAGACTGGATTGTCTATCAGGCGTATCCCATCGGCTATCCCTTCTATCAGATTTACGTGCAGAAACTCGATGAGAAAACACCGCGATTGCTCAGCACAGGACGGGGACGAACGACTTGCGCGTATTACTCGCCCGATGCAACCAAAGTGTTGTTTGCATCGAGTCACACAGATCCCAAGATTGACGAGACTGAACTGAAGGCGCGGGACGAGGCGGCGAAGGGGGGGCGACGACGCTACCTCTGGGACTTTGATCCGCACATGGATCTGTACGTGGTGAATTTTGACGGAACCGGGATGAAGCGGCTGACAGACAGTCCCGGATATGACGCCGAAGGAAGCTATTCCTCCGATGGAAAGCAGATTGTCTTCACCTCATCACGCGACGGGGATCCGGATCTGTACATCATGGATGCCGATGGTTCGAATGTACGCCAGTTGACCAACCAGCCTGGTTATGATGGAGGCCCATTTTTCTCGCCCGATAATCAATGGGTCATCTTTCGCTCGGACCGCCAGAAGGAACACATGCTGCAATTGTTTGCCATTTCGGTTGATGGCAAAACCGAAGTCCAGCTGACAGACAATCTCGATCAGGTCAACTGGTGCCCGTACTTCCACCCCAGCGGTAAGTACCTGGTCTGGTCCGGGGCGGACTACAGCAAGGGGCCGACCAATGCTCCGTTCCATCTCTTCACCATGGAACTCGACTGGACCGCCGGCACGCTTAAAGGTGGGGCCGTAGCGCAGATCACCCACAGCACTGCTCAGGACGTCCTCCCCGTCTTCAGCCCAGACGGCAAAAGCCTGATGTGGACCTCGACCCGTTCACCCGACGGGACCAGCCAATTATGGATTGCCGATTGGCTGCGTGAACAAAAACCACAGTAAGGCGGCAGAGTAAGGCGATACGGCGAGGAGACACAGTGAGGCTCACCCGGCGGAAAAGCGAGTTGAGTTGAGCGGAACGCGATACGCC
>Ga0114978_10001227_pt1 | contig 21663 bp, 30 predicted proteins | sample S_140212_EF_Meta_FD_87027 | JGI IMG/M metagenome (GOLD analysis project Ga0114978, IMG submission 87027) | Freshwater microbial communities from Lake Simoncouche, Canada to study carbon cycling - S_140212_EF_MetaG | ecosystem: Environmental > Aquatic > Freshwater > Lake | place: Lake...
AACATTTTTTTATAAAAAGCATTTTTTGTATTTTGTAAGCCCCATGGCCTAAAAACGACCTGGTGGGTGCTAAAATACCCCCATATTAAAAAAAACGCAGCGAGCACTATTACCCAGCAGTGCCCCAATTCTGTACATGAGTCAAAAGCAACCACACCTGGGTGTTTCTCAGATTTAAAAAATTTGCACAGTGAAAAATACACACACTATCACAGCAGATCATATAAACAGCCAAACATGTAAATACAGTATGGCCACACGCAAGATAGTCAACAAACACATCAATCAAAGCAGCAGCACATATGTGGGAGCAGATGGAGAGCTGTTCTATGACACAGTGACCAACACACTTAAAATCAGTGACGGCACTACACCCGGGGGAACACAACTAGCAACCAACCTAGTAAACTACGCAGATGGAACAGCCAGAGATGCCGCAATACCTACTCCGTCTCTCGGAATGCTAGTGTTTAATATTAGCACAAAAAAAGTAGAAGTGTGGACCGGAGCCCAATGGAGCGTGTTAGGACCATAACGTATACAGTGTACCTCATTTTTAAAAAATTTGCACAGCTCTAAATTGACCCACACCATACTCGGTTGACAAACACAGTCATTGTGCTACAATACACTCATGACTGCTAAAAGAACACCCCGACCCAAGAACCCATTCCGATCACCACGCATGCCCTCTGTGAGAGAAGGACAGGCACTGCCCAAGAGCGGCAAGTGGTACAAGGTCAAACTGCCCACCAACGATTAGACACAGCCAAAGCTGCCACACCTGGGTGTATCTCAGATTTAAAATTTTTGCTGCTGTGAGTTTTTACTCGGCACTAACCCATCGTCGACCACAGTAGTAGCACACAGCCGAGTGGGTGCCATTGGCTCTCTGTTTTAGTGTGTAGTACACACCCGGGTGTGTGGGTTCTTCTTGATAGTCATCCCAACCCTCGCAGTAGACCTGTGTGTCCTGATCTTCCATGCTTGTAATTAGCACCCTGTTGACACTATCCAAAACATGTGCTACTATTATGATAAGTAAACAAGAACAAAGTATAGTAAAAGACAGTAGAGACAAACACAGCCCATGCATTCAGCAACGGGCCTATTTTCCCCACAGAAACTTACAGTACATAATAACAACAACAAAAAAGAAAGACCACAAGTAAAATGACACAAGGAACAGTAAAATGGTTCAATGCCCAGAAGGGTTTTGGATTCATAGCCACAGAAGACAAGGATGTGTTCGTACACATCACAGCAGTGCAGGCAGCAGGCATGGACACTCTCAACGAGGGTGATGCAGTGATGTTTGACCTGGAATCCACGGCCAAGGGACCAGCCGCAGTGAACCTATCAGTGCAATAGTCAGCACACCACAGGGCCGCACCGAGTGGCCCTGCACAAACCCCAACACAGATCAATTACCAAAGGTTGCTTTTTATTGTGTTTGTGTTACAATACACTCACAAACAATAGGAGAACACAAATGAAAAGTTTGTTAACAACAAGAAACATCATCATTGCCGCAGTGGCAGTGATAGCGATCGTTGTGGCCTACAGCATGGTGAAGCCGTCAAAAGCTCCAGCACCAGCTGCTAAGCCAGCAGTGACAGCACCAGTAACTCCTGCTGCACCGGCTGCCAAACCAGCAACACCAGCAGCTCCGGCCAAACCGGCTGAGCCTGCCAAGAAGTAACAGCACACCAACAGGAGCATGGCAGTGAGCACATGCTCCGTTGGACCACATGGACGAGCACATGAAAAAAATATTGATATGTGGAGACAGTTTTTCTGTGCCTGATGCACCATATGGCACGATGTGGGTGGACCTGCTGGCACGACACCACGACATCTGCAATCTGGCCATGGTGGCAGCCAGCAACCTCATGATATCCATGCAGGTATTACAGGCCCTGCAGTACAATCCAGATTTCATTATTGTGAACTTCACCACCTGCACTCGATCCGAGAAACGAGTGGGAGAGCAGCTGATACCGTTCAGCTATCACACAGCCGGACCGGACACCACACCATTTGATGCAGATCAACTCAGGATATTGAATGAATACTTCAGAGAATTTTTTGATCTGCCCACAGCAGTGTATCAGAATGCCATAATCATCGAGCACACTCTGCAGCGCTTGGAGAGCAGCGGCATAGCTTTTAGATTTGATCAGGGTGGCTTTGAGCATGCAAATTTCAGTCAATCGCAACAGGGGTATTTTCAAAAGTTCAACGCACATCGCAGCAGATATAATCTATGGGATTTCGCACACACAAGATCGCTAAGACCATACTATCACGTGCAGGATGCCAAGGTGCACCACCAGGTGGCCAAATACTATGAAGAATGCATCTCTGCCACACCCCGCGCGGGCACACGAGATTATCAAAAAACAAAAAAATAACAGCTCGTTTTGTTATGGTTTAAATAACACGCATGATATTATTTTACCACAATATTACCGACTGTTTTATCACAGATGCAGAATCACCGTTTGTGGCCAAAACAGTGGCCACACTTTTTTCATCTCGTTCGGGCATATTCTGCTGCGAGGCAGGCACAGCGAGCAACATCCAAGTGATCGGCAAAAACACCGTGTGGCACGAATGGTCCTACACCGGAGGTAGCAAATTCCTGTTCAATGAACCATTTCGTGATCTTGTGCCCAGCGCCAGGGGAGTGGGCAGCTTTGATCCTTTCAATGATATAGATTGTATTGACGAGTTCGTCTCCACATCACTAGACAGCAAAACTCTTGCGTTGGCAAAAAAAATCAAACACACGCTGGAGTGCCTAAAATACTGGGCGTCTTTTTTATATTTCATCTCACAGTCCACAGGTGCCCAGTACATCGAGTCAAATTATGACACAGGACCTGACAGCAACAACAAGAAAAAAACGGATGATTTTATTAGAGAATGCAAAAACATTTTATATCTAGAATTTAATGTATCCAATATAAATCGAAAACTTATTCAGCTGCTCAACAAAAATAAAGATATCTTGTCATGCTTTCTTCAACATGATGATAAGTTTTCTCAATTTAAAGAATATGAAAAAAGAAATAATTTTTAGTTTTGATGATTGGTTGTTGGAAACTGAGTATTTTGCAAAATATTCCAATACCTATCGCGATTGGACACAAAAAAATATTTTTGAAAGAAACAGAAACTTTGATTGGCAAAGTTATATAGAATGTCGCAAAAAAATAAAATGGTTCTTCGTTGGTTGCACATTGTATGGAAAAAATTATGGCCCGTGGACACGACACGAAAAACTTCTTGAACTGTTCGATCTGCCTAGGATTAATGATCGAGAAAATTTTAATCTCAAGTACAACGAAATCACAGACACAAGATGCAGGTCTCTTTTGGAAAAACATAAAAATCAGCAGTGGATAGTGTACTGGAGCGGTGGAACCGACAGCACCGTAATATTAGCATCCTTAATAAAAAACACCAAACCTGCCGACAGAGAGAACATCGTCGTGGCATGCAATCGAGATTCTGTTTTTGAATACCCATCCTTTTATTTTGATCATGTAAAACCAAATTTCAAAGTGATTGATTTAAGTGCTGCAATGCAAAATTATCTCACCACAACAAACAAAAATAACTTTATTATTGTGGAAGGAAACCTAGGAGACCAAATCAATGGAAACAAAGAATATCTTAATCTAACAAAAGAAGGACTATACGAGTTGGACGTACACAAAAATATAGATGTTGTTTGCGAGTTCTATAGCAAAAAATATAATATCAGCAAAAAAGCCAGCATGTGGTGGTATAACTTTTGGATGTCCTCTATTAAATCTGCAGATGTGCCTGTAAAAACAGTTGGACAATTCGCTGGGTGGATTTGGTATGAACGACAAGCACCTGTTAAAATGAGAAGTATGTCTCAGTCAGGATTAAATCTCAAAGAGTTTGAATCCAATTACGTGATATGGTACGATTGTCCTAAATATCGATCTTGGGCCATATCAAAACATTTAAATGACTCTTCTAAACAAGATGTGTGGTCATTCAAAGTTGATGCAAAAAAATATATTTTTGATTTAACCAAAGACGAGTGGTATTTTAATTTTAAGCAAAAAGGATATATGAACGCATTTGTGTCTCCTTACAAACGTATTGAAGATTTCACCGCAATAACAAGCGATGGTTCTCGTCTTCATGAGACACAGAACCTTGAGGAGCTGTTGACCTTATTACCAAAATATGTTAACCTATTTTAAATTACATGATTGAAGATCTAGATAAAATATTTGCATCCGCGGTCTCCAAGGACGAGCAAGTAACTGCCACGATCAAATGGTTGATAAAAAATAGAGTGTTGGTGTTCTCAAACAATTTTACAAAATGGGACAAGCCCATACCTTTTGACATAAGAGCAGAACGAGCAAGCTCCAGTTTGAACATGAATGATCTTGGCGACATACTGGCCGACAGAGTGATCGAAATTGAAAAAGAACTAAACATCGAGTTTGATTCCATACTTTGTTCTCTCTACTGTGGCATGTTCACTGGCTTCTCCACTGCCCTCGCCCTGGGAAAAAAATACAACAGGCAAGTCAATTTATCAGCAAGTAGGAGAGATTTTCATTTTGATAAAAAAGAATTCCCCCAATCATCGAACTTCATGTGCATAAAATGTAAATCATTACATCCATATGAAAGTTTGTTTCAGTCCAGCCATCCGGCAAAGGACAAAAACATAATAGGAGTGTTGGGGGAAAATGTTCTTATACACGATGAAATGGTCAATTCAGGCAACACTGTGAGAGAATTAATAGATATCTGTAATAGAAAAAATGTTACCCCAAAAGCTATAATGGTGCTAGTTGATAGAATTTTAGATCCGTTGCCCGCGGGATCTCATGTGAGAATGATAGACGAAATCCCCTGTTACAGCATGATCACACATCATGAGATTGTTGAATGGTGCTCCAATAATCAGGAGATTTACACATCGTTATTCGACCAGTCAGACATTTTGACATTTTTATACGGCCGGTCATAGAGCAACAGACAGCAATCAATACAAGTTGGTAAAAAGTAATAAAATATTTGCATTTGTTCCTTCAAACATATATAATTAAATTAATTTAACAAAAATAGGAAAAATATGCTAGGAACAACTACATGGTTGGGTATTGTGTTGATTGCAATACTTTTAACCTCTTTGCCGGTATACTTTTATTCAAAAGGATACGGCAACAACAAAGTCAGCTTTTTATTGAGCAACAGAAATCTTCTACCGATAATCACTGGCATAAGTCTGGGCATGGCATGGGCCAACTCTCCCGCCTTGTTTATTGCTTCAGGACAGGCCTACAATGTGGGACTGGTGGGATGGTTTTGGTTTGTGATAGGAAACATACTGACACTCGCTGTGTTTGGATTGGCAGCACAAAAAGTGGCCAAGAGCATGCCGGAAGGCTACACCATGGCTGGATATTTGAAAACCACACATGGCACTTATATACACAGGTGTTATGTTTTTTGCTCATTGATTGCAAGTTTACTTGTGATGTGCATAGGACTGGTGGCAATCTGCACACTGATCAGCATCACATCTGAAATATCAAAATTTTTAGCTTCATTGATAATTGTTACCATCGCAGCAACACTGAGCTTTAAATCAGGATTCAGAGCAACGGTGCTGGTAGAGTTGGTGAAATTTTCAATAGCAGTTCTGGGGTTTGGAACCATATTGTATCTATTGTCGACAACTCCCGCCATACAGAGTTTGACTGCCGGACTGGCCGGAATGAAAGGCAACGGCGCCGATCTGTTTGGAACAGAAACAGCATGGACAGTGTTCGCCACGTTTGGAATCATAGTCTTTCTAGGACAAATGTCCGCGCCATGGGTGGACAACAATTACATGCAGAGAGGATTTGCCTACGGTGGAGATAAGAAAAAAATGTTTTGGTCCTACATATTGGGAGCTCTGGTGTTTGGCGTGTTTCCTCTTGCCACAGGCTTGATTGGATTTTATGGTGTGTCCAATGCTGTGACCATACCCAGCGGACAAGGGCAGTATGCCATTGTCCACATAATCGATCAGCTAGTGGGCAACTCAGCAACTGTTGCCTTTTGTATCATTGCGTTGATATCCTCTATTGCAATTGTTGACGACCAATTGAACAACTTTGCAGACCTTGTGAAGAACGACATCATTGATTCCTACAAGATAGAGGAAAAAAAATCATTGATGTATACTCGAATAGCAGCATTGGGTTTTGCTGCACTGGGCATAACAATCATTAATATACCGTTTGTTAACCTGCTCTATGTGTTGTTATTGGGCAATATTATTAGGACGGCAATGGGATTGACCACAGTTGGGTTGATATTCAAACCAAAGGCATTTGATGGAAAGATCACAGGCATTGTTTTGGTTCTCTCGTTGATACTGACCGGAGCAGCATTCAATTACATAACCATATATGGGTTGAAAGAATACACACTGCCACTGACAATGATCAGCTTCTTAGGAACACCGCTGCTGGCTTTGATACTATCAAAAATTAAATCATAATAATTTTTGTCATACAGAGACTTGTGTAATGCAAGTCTCTGTAATTCTCCGCTCTTTAAAATAATTTTTTGTTGTTGTAATAACATTAAATACAGAGCAATCATGAAAAAAATATTAGTATGTGGGGCGGGAGGATTCATAGGAACACACCTAGTGAACAGTTTAAAAAAACTAGGACACTATGTTATTGGAGCAGATATTAAAAAGCCAGAGTATAGTATTACCAATGCAGACGAATTTCATTTATTAGATTTACGATCACAAGAATCTGTAAGCAAATTAATTACAACAGACATCTATGAAATATATCAATTGGCTGCTGACATGGGCGGCGCAGGATATATTCTCACAGGACAAAACGATGCTGATGTAATGCACAATTCATTATTAATCAATCTTAATATAGCGAAAGAAATGGTGAACAAAAATGTTAAACGCATACTCTACACCAGCAGCGCCTGTGTCTATCCCGAACACAATCAACAGGATCCCAACAATCCCTTATGCAGTGAAGACAGCGTGTATCCTGCAGCACCAGACAGCGAGTACGGTTGGGAAAAATTATTCAGCGAAAGACTCTACATGACATTTGAAAGAAATTACGGTATTAGAACACGGATAGCGAGATTGCACAATGTGTTTGGACCACTGGGATCATGGAACAACGGCAAAGAAAAAGCACCAGCAGCCCTGTGTAGAAAAGTTGCAGAAAGCAACGGAGTTGTAGAAGTATGGGGTCCGGGCACACAAACAAGGAGTTTCTTATTCATAGATGAGTGTATAGAAGGCATGCACAAAATAATGGCCAGTGAATATAATAAACCACTGAACCTAGGCAGCGAAAGATTAATAAGCATCAACGGTCTTGTGAGTCTAATAGCCAATAGAGCTAGAAAAAATATAGAAATAAAAAATATAGAAGGACCGATTGGGGTAATGGGCAGAACCAGTCACAACAAATTGATACAAGAAGTCACGAGATGGCAACCCAACGAAGATCTAGAAAAAGGCATAGACATCACATATAAATGGATTGAGGGACAAATAGCCAAGGAAAATATAAATGCACACAACTAGTATAGAAAACATGCAACGCATGATTTATGAAAATAAAAACAAATTATCTAGCAACAGAGTATTGCAAGTTATGGAATTAGGTTCTTACACCGAAGCAGGACACGATAGTTATAAAACTCTTTTTAAAGACATAAAAACAGAATATACAGGAGTAGACATGCAAGCAGGACCAAATGTAGATTTAGTAATGACCGATCCTTATGTTATACCGTTATCGGATAACAGTCAAGATCTTATAATATCAGGACAAACACTAGAGCACGTTGAATGGTTTTGGGAAACAATGCGAGAACTTGCCAGAATATTGCGATCCGGAGGACTCATGTTCATGATAGTACCCATGAAAGGTGGCGTACATAGACACCCCGTAGATTGCTGGAGATTTTATCCAGACAGCTGGACAGCTCTAGCACGTTGGGCTAATTTAGAATTACTAGAAACACATATAGATACACGTAGCCAATGGCACGACCATTGTGCAGTATTAAAAAAAAATTAAATTTCTTCAAAAGTTATTAAGGGTAACGTATTCCAATTATTTTTATAAAAATTCCACGATCCATCACAATCATGAGAACGAGGAGAAAGATTTATTTTTTTAGAAATTATTCCACAACCAAAATCAGAACAAACCAAACGAAAAATAATATCACGTCTACCTACCAGATCAAAAGAAATTTGCCAAACGTCACCATTCCACTCCGGCGTAGTTTTTGATACTTCTTTGGTAGCTGCTGCTTCTCTATAAGGCAACAAATCATGCATAATAATAAATCCATCATTGTTTAATATTTTAAGACTATTATCAATATCTTTGGTGATTTGTTCGTAATGATGTAACCCATCCACAAATATGATGTCAAACTTGTCATTGTATTTAGAAAAATATTCATCACTGGTCATTCTTAATGTGCCCCCACGACGAGGATCTACCCCAACCTTGTTAGAAATATCGATGTGATCAAAGCATTCATTGTTATTGCAACCAATCTCAAGATATGAAGCAGCATTGATACGTTGGGCCAACATATTAATAATATCTATCCTGGTATGTTTACCAAACGGTATGGGCAAGTGTTCTTTGATCATCTAGGAATATTTATAGTAAAAACTATTGTAAATAGATATACAATAACTAATAATATGACTTTACATCTATTATGTGCAACATTAAATAATCCAACCCGGGTGCTAGCCCAAATAGAAAAACATAAAAAATATTCTAAAAATTCCACACTTTGGTATGCTGTACAAGACAAAGAAACAGAAAAAATAATAATAAAAACGGGACACAAGAATTATATAAAAATAAAAACAAATAATACAGCCGAGGCATGGCAAGAATTAAGCAATCACGTCAAAGAAGGAACACATATGCTATTGGGAGACGATGTAGAATTCTATCAGCAAGATTGGGATAAAAAAATAACCCCCACGGAAGAAGTGCAAATGATCAACTGTATAAATTTTAAACCAAACGGCACACAATTAGATATATCAGAAAAAAAATTACCAGCGCCACACTATGCTGTGACACAAAAATGGAGAGAGTTATTGGGATGGTTTGTACCTCAAGGATATGTTCATTATTGTGTTGATTCTTACGTGATGAGGTTAGCCATAGTTACTAATACTTTATTAAATTCATCCGCTCGAGTCATACACAACAGGGCAGAACAAAAAAATAATAATGAAATACAGAATAACGATATAAAAAAATTTAAAAATAACTTTGATACATTTTATAATGATTGTCTCAAAATAGCTAATTATAAAAAAAATAAAGAAATGGTTACAAAAAGATTAGAAATAATTTCAAAACAAGAAGACTGGACAGATCCAAAAAATTTTAGGAAGCTAATATGATTTACGAATTTTTTAGTTTTTATAACGAGTTTGATATGTTAGAGTTGAAGCTGCAGGAACACGATCCACATGTGGATCAATTCGTTATAACAGAGGCCAACAAAACTTATAATCAAATAGACAAACCATACCGATTAGAATCACAATGGGCAAGATATAAAAAATGGCATCATAAAATAACATATCTTAAATTTGATGCTACAGGATTAGAAACAGGATGGCCCACAGAGCATGCACAAAGAGAATGGCCAATAAAACAATTTAATTTAAAATCTGAAGATTTAATAGTAATGAGCGATTTAGATGAATTTCTCTTGCCACAAGACTGGGCATGGATAGAATCAAACATTCATAATGTCACTAGAGAAATATTATTTGAAATGCAATGCTATTGGTGTTACGCTAACATAAAACACAGATCTCCTCAAAAAGCAACAGCGGTAGTGTTGAATAAAAATTATGTCAGTACATTAACGCATCGCAGACCACAAAAAGTATTTGCAAATAAAACAAATCCATTGATTGATACAACAATACAAAAAGGAGGAGTACATTTAACATGGATGGGAGATAGAGAAACTTTTGAACAAAAATTAGATGGTTCTATAGAAGGATACGAATGGTCAAAGGATCGTACCAAAAAAGATGTTTGGGAAAAGAAAAAAACCAATAGTCTATTTCATTGGAAAGCAAAATTTAAAGCAACAAAGATAGAATTTGCTCCTCTAGAAAGCAATATATATTTCACAGAATCAATGAAATCTTATATTCTCAAACACCCCGAATGGATACAATCGTTGGATAATTTATCATAATAACAATATAGTTAAATTTGATAATTGACAATTTCATATTACCGTGTTAAAATTATTCGCATATGCCACTAATTCCAGTAGTAATAGAACAAACTTCTAAAGGCGAGCGCAGTTACGACATATTCAGTCGACTGCTAAAAGATAGAATTATTGTGTTGGAAGGCCCTATTGAAGAACACTCAGCATCTGTTATTGTAGCTCAATTATTATTTTGCGAATCACAGGCACCCGAAAGAGACATAACCATCTATATTAATTCCCCGGGCGGATTGGTCACAGCCGGCATGGCCATATATGACACCATGCAGTATATACAATGTGACATACAAACCATTGTCATGGGACAAGCATGCTCTATGGGATCGTTGTTAGCCTCAGCAGGAACCAAAGGCAAGAGATTAATACTACCACATGCTAGACACATGATACATCAACCACTGGGCGGAGCATCGGGCCAGGCCACAGATGTACAAATACAAGCAAATGAATTATTACGTTGGAAAGACGAGCTGACTCGAGTTTACGAAAAACACACAGGCCAGCCACTGGAAAAATTGCAAGCCGACATGGAGAGAGACAATTTCATGACAGCAGAACAAGCAGTGGCATATGGACTGGCCGACAAAGTTGTTACCAGCAGAGAAAACGATAATTCTAAAAAATAATTAAAATTGTTTTTATTATTTGCTTATTATGTTAGATATTAAAGAAGCAACTAAAGAACAGCATCGCCGTGCCGAACAACAAGAGTTCGTAAAAACATTAATGTCTGGAGAAATACATCCAAGACTGTATGCCACATTCCTTTATAATCTATCATACTGTTATGCTGCTTTGGAAAAATGGTCGCAGTATCAAGGACTGTTAGATCGTCTGCCAGACATAGCAAGAGCAGAAAAATTAGCCCACGATTGTCAAGACCTGTGGGTATGTATAACTCCACAGCCAGACATAACAGACAGCACAAAAAGATACATTGAACACATTGATAGTATTAGGAGAGAACCAGCAAAATTGTTTGCTCATGTGTATGTGAGATATCTAGGAGATCTATACGGAGGACAAATGATAAAAACAAAAACCCCAGGTTTTAATACCTATTTGAATTTTGATAATACTAAAGAATTAATACAAGTAATCAGAGAAACAATCAACAATTACACAGAAACAGATGCCGATGCTGTAATTGCAGAAGCAAAAATTTGTTTTGAATATGCCACAGAACTATTCAAGGAGATGCATGATTTGGAAAAAACTTATACAATGCAAAAATAATATTGTTGATATATTGAATCAACATTGCGAAGAATATCACGAGCCTGGAATGGAGAGGTTTAACAACAGCAAGTATGGTTGGACCAATCGCACATGGAGAAGTCACAATTTAAGGAGAGCTCACGTGGAAGTAGTGGATGCTAGGGAGAGTAAAAAATTGTGGATCATACATGTGTGCATGTTTCCTGTGTTGCATAACAGTGGACCAATTTATGGTTTTGATATCGTGTCAGGACAAAATAAAGTAACAGGAGCATTTCATGACATATCATCACTAAAAAGAAAAGAGCACCCACTAACTCAGTGGTTTATAAAAAATACCGAATCTTATAAACCCAACAAAGAAAGAGAATTACCAGAGTGGGCCAAGAACATATTCAGTGATGGTATGATAGCTGCTGGCAACATACAAGAAGAAAAAGAACTAGATCAAGTCTGTGACATAGCCGAATACACCCTAAAACATTATCTAGAACGACTGGGAGATTACAACGGAGATACTCGTTTAGACGAAATAAAAGAAGGACAGAATTATTATTGTGAGCAGCAGCAGAGAAACCCCCATGTGCCTCGAGCCATGCTGTCACTAGGATTACCAGAAAACGATGTTAATGTATTTCTTGCAGACAACCTGTTTCCTAAAGTATAATACAATAATGAAAAAGATAGTATTGGTAATGTTATTTCTATCTGCGATCGCACAAGCAGATGAAAAGAAAATAGCAGATCTAGAAAAAAGAATTCAAAATTTAGAATCTAATAAAATCGATTTACCTAAAGGTTTATTCATTCACGGTAATATTGAAGCGTATTATGATGACAAAACTTATGATACTAGATTTGATTCCAGAGCAGAAATACAGATAGGTATACAACAAACGTTAAACAATCCTTATGTGAATTGGATTGGCGCTACATCTTTGTATGATACTCATTATTCAAAAGACAGAACACTAGATAACACACTTACTGAAAAACAAATAGGCATAGGTGGGGATTACTATAGATTATATCTAGGAGAGACCGAAGCACAAAGATTAGGTTTTGCAAAAACTCCCAAGATTGGAGCACCAGTAATTATTACACAACCTAATTCTAGGATTGATAGTAATGAGAAAGTTGTTTTAGCAATCGGAGGATTTGAATGGGACAACGAGTTTGATTTTGATTCTTATCGTTTAAAAAAAGATGTACCATTTGGTGTTGTAGTTGGTTACGATAATCTTTACAATACTTTTTATTCATCAGCAACTGTGAGTGTTTTTGGTTTATTTGAGCTGTCTTATATGAGGATAGATTCGCCAGCTACTGCAGGAGTGTATACCACCGATAAACACCAAGAAGGTGTGGCAATAGGTGGTTCTTTATATCGTTGGGATATTCCTTTGATTTGGGGAGTAGAAATTTGGAACGATAAAGACACCGGCAGAGCATCCAAAGATAGATTAGACATTGGTGGTCTTTATAGTTTAAATGAAAATCTTTATATTACTGCTCACAGAACAGAAAATGACGATCTAGGATACACAGGCAATTATTATGGTGTTGTCTATCAGATCCTAACAGAAAATGACAAATATAAAAGACCAGACAAAAGAGCCGGTTTAGAATTTGGATTATATCTACACGATTCAGAAAAAACATCTGTTTATACAGGTTCTCATACTGATTACGGCAATCAAATTATAGGCTCAATTCGTTATAAATTCTAATTATTTTTTCATAAATACTTTTATGTTTTACTTTTGGCACACATTATTAGTAGCAGCTTTCGTAGCTATAGCTTTCGCCCTAGGATTTAAACTAGGACAAAAAAAGATCATTAATAAAAAAATTAAATTTTAATTTAGAGAAGTATCGGGAGAACCATTCCCCCGATAGTAGAGTGATTTTTATTTTTTCTTAAACCAATTAATTGGATTTAACTTTTCGCTAAGGTTTTCAACTTTCTCGTTGACATACCAACCTGCAGCAAAACCTAGAATGAACGCTATTGTTAACATGGTGTTCTCCTTGTTTAGTTGTATGAATATTTATAGGTACTACCAGCCCAGTATTAATTGTCGTATCTCTGGATCTAGACTTTGAGGACTCCATTGAGGGAACATAGTAATACGTACTAAACATTTTGCAATGTTAGGTATACTTTGCACAGCATTCTGTATATCCACTGGTATAATATCTGCTGCTGGACAAAATGCCGATGTGAGAGTGTGTAATATGTAACATTCCAATTGCTCGGTCACTTTAATATCATAGATCAATCCTAGATCGTAAATATTAATGGGCAACTCAGGATCATACACAGTTCTTAATTTGTCTTTAATAGTTTGAATGTATTGCAATCGAGTTGCTTCATGATCAATCACATCTGCAAGAGTTTGACTGACGTCTTTGGTAATATCATTCATGCTAAAGTATAACACGACTTTGACAGAGTCACAACCTGTGTTACAATTGTAAAAAGAAATGTTTAATAAAAGAAAAAGATTTAAAAGTAAGAAAAGATTTGATAAAAAAAGTGAGCATAACAGCAGCTCAACTTTTGATTCTAAAGTACATCACAAGAGCAATCGCAGTTCTGGTTACGGTCTAAAACACGGAGTAGAACAGGATCCTTCTGAATTACACGGCAGCTCATTGCAAGGTATGCTGGATAAATGGAATAGTAAAAATTAAAACTTTAAACTTCCTAATGCTTTACTAATAGCCTCTATAGGATTTTTTGGGTCAGCGGTATTATTAGTTTTTGATGTTTCTGTAGAAGCACAGCCAAGAACCAACAATAAAAACAACGCAATTAATATTTTTTTCATAGGTACTATTTAATATATTATTATCAAAAGCCAATTGACGCAATCACAAAAATACCATACAATAAATATTGAAAAATAAACACAAGGTCAGATGACTCCACTATTAAGTTCCGCATTTGTAATATTCCGAGAAGGATTCGAAATATGGTTAATTGTAGTTCTAACACTAGCTACAACCGGTGGTAATTCTGCACAAACACGAGCCGTATGGTACAGTATTATAGTGGGGTTTTTAACCACACTATTGCTGGGCGCTTCAACTATAGCTTGGCTAGGATCTGGCGTAAATTTAGAGCGCTTTGAAGCAGCAATCGCCATATTAACTGGTGCTTTATTGGGTTGGGTAGCATGGTTTTGCCATGGTGCTGCACAGCACGTAAAAGACCTGCCAAAAACTAGTGCATGGGCATTGGGCACAGCAGCGTTCTTTATAATCTTTAGAGAGGGCATAGAAGTTTTGCTGTTCCTAACAGGCATATATGCTAAACATCCTAGTATTGAATTGATTGGTTTGGGCATTTTGGTGGGTTTGGGCATTTTGGTAATAGCTATTAAGGCTGCAGACCACCAGATCAAGAAACTGCCAGTAAAAAAAATATTCTTTTATAGCCGTTGGCTATTTTCAATTCTTGCTGTATACTTTCTATACACGGGCATCCATGAAATATTGGAGCACGGGTTTTAAGGCCCCTATAGCTCAGTCAGTAGAGCAACACCATGGTAAGGTGGAGGTCGTCAGTGCAATTCCGGCTAGGGGCACCAGAACACAGTGGGGGATTAGCTCAGCTGGTAGAGCGCCTGATTTGCATTCAGGAGGTCAGCGGTTCGATCCCGCTATCCTCCACCAAACAATATGAGTTGGCCGATAGATAAAGAACCAAAAAAATTTGCTACTGATCTCACAGTGCCTCAACACACTCGCGGAGATCGCTATTGGGTAAGAATCACAACAAAAGAGTGGCACATCATCACACAATGGAGAGGAACACCACAGCAGATTGATCAGAACTGTTGGAATTGGTATGCTCGAGAAGCTCTAGCAGTAGAAGTACAATTAATTGTCAACTAATCAGAACTATTAAATAATGATATGAAATATGGATATTATGCAGATAATGATTTGCCTAAATTTGATCCTGTAATAGAATATAAAACTAACTCATATGGTTATCGTTGTCCAGAGTTTCGACCGTTGCCAGATGGTGGTAAAAATGTTGTAGTTTTAGGATGCAGCCACACCTTTGGAGAAGGGTTAGAAGATGATCAAGTCTGGGTTAACATTGTAGCGAAGTCTTCTAACAAAATTTTAAGATGGTGGAACTTGGCACGCCCTGGTTCCAGTGCTGATCAAATGATTAGAATATTATACGGAACAGAAAAAACAATATTTCCTAAAATAATAATTGCTTGTTGGCCTGCCTGGAACAGGAGAGAAAGATTAGATGAATATTCTCAAAGTTTAACCAGTAATAATAATTTTTTAAAATTTGAAAGTGAAAATACTGATAGAAACAATTTTTTAAAAAATGTATTTTTTTTAGAAAAGTTTGCAGAAAAAACAGGAGCCAATGCTTTACATTGTTTTGCACAAGATGCGTATGAATTAGAATCTAATTTAAAAGTTTTAAAAAATTACACAATAAAAAATTGTTGGCCAGAATGGGATATTAGAGATGCTAGAGAAATTATTACAAAATTTAGTGTTGCAAACGATGGTACACATTATGGGATAGAACATCATAAAGTTTTTGCTAGAGTATTTTTAGAAAGATTTAAATCAAAATTAAAATAGGTAAATTAATATAAAAATGATATTAAACGATCAAAATAAAATTCATACCATAGAACCTGCTTACGTTCCTACTAAAAAAATGTCATTTTTAATAGATTGGTTAATTACACTTAAATGTAACTATGAGTGTTCTTATTGTCCAATTGGTCCGGGAGGGCACGATAATAGAAGGCCCCATCCTACAAAAGAAAAATGTTTAAAAATGCTTGATCAAATGTACAGATATGTTGATGTTATGATGCAATATAAAAATCCAAGATTTAAAGATGCTATATTAAACATATACGGAGGAGAGGCACTATACCATCCAAACATAGAAGAAATATTAATTGGAAGCACAAAATATTTTGAAAAATATTCTACAAAATGGACACTTAAAAGAAGAATGACTACAAATGCATCAGCACAATTAAAAACTTGGGAAAATATTTGTGAGCATATAGAAGGATTTACTCTCAGCTATCATTCACAGTCTACCAAAAAAATGAAAGATATTTTTAAAAATAATTTAGAACATTTAATAAAAATTAAAAAAGAATACGATATTGTAATCTTAATGTATCCGCACAAAGAGTACTGGAATGATTGTGTAGAATTTTTAAAATTTTGTCAGCAAAATAAATTAAACTTTAGACCTAGATTATTAGATGGAGGTTTAGGAGTTTATAATCAAGAGCAATTAAATTTTTTAAAAGAATTTTTTCAAAACAAAAAAGGAGAAATAGATTTTAATGAAACAGTACCAAACAAGAAAATATTAGACCAAGGCAGAGCGTGCTGTGGTGGAAGGAGCTTATGTTTAAACAGAGATTTAAAAACTCAAGAAAATTTTGTACCTAGAAATTTAGGATTTAAAGGGTGGCATTGTTCAGCTAATTGGTATTTTTTAATGGCCGATGTAGACACTGAAAACTTTTTTACGAACAAAGATTGCAGAGTTAAATTAGACGGAACTGTAGGCTCTATTGCCACAATAGATTCTATGGATGAATATATTTTAACAATGACAGAACTTTTAAAAGAAAATAAATTACCTGTTATGAAATGTGTACAAAAAACATGTATATGCGGAACCTGTGCACCAAAAAGTTTAAAAAAAGAAAATTTATATAATATTATGAAAATTTATAATACTGAAGCAGGAGCTAAAAATTTTCTCGATTAGTTAAATTTAGACCAACTAATAGTCTTAGGATGTTTTTTAATAAACTCAAATTCTTTAACAAATAATTCGTTTTGTTCCGGAGGCAACTGCTCTTTAAACTTTTCGTAAGTATTCCAATCGGTTATTCTATTAAATATCACTTCATGTGCATTGAATTGATCTGCTAGTTCTAGCATCTTACTCATCTCATGCCAGTTGCTCTTCTGCACCACCATATGAAATCTTATACGAAATTGCTCATGATAATCCTTTATAAATTCTAAATTCTCTAATAGTTTTTCAAATTGTCCACCTCTACGCAATAACTCGTAGGTTTGTTTGGTAGCACCATCGATACTGATATTCAACACATCAATTCTTGTTAATATTTTGTCCAATCGGCCAAACATTTTTTTCATTAATAAACCATTGGTTTGTAGATTGAACCTTAGAGTGTCGTTGTCTGGTACTGTCCTCATGAAATGTCGATATACCAAACTAGCAAAAGGATCCCCATCTGATCCTATATGCACAGTAACATTGTTATGTTTTGCAAGATATTCGTTCACTCTATTTGCTAACTCTAGTCGCATGCTCAGCATTTTGCCTCGCTTGAGGAATATCACCGATTTCCGACAACTAGGACAACTGAGATTGCAAGAATCATCAATGGCTAATCTTATGGTTTTTATTTTAGGATCTGTTTCTTGATAGTTACGCACATCGCCTTTGATAATCCAAGTACACTGTTTCTCATTGCAATAACGATAAGATCCATCATCGATAGAATCACGAAGATGATAAGCTGTATCAGAATGAAATATTTCTTCTAGATTATTTTTGTGTAGATTACCCACAGATTGTGGTAGCCATGCTGTACACTCGCAAACAAAACAACTGCCGTTCTGATCGATCAGCACAGTGTCAAACGGTTTAGGACATATATTTGTGATGCCTAAATCTTTGCGAGTGTTTATTTTGTACCAATCAAATAATCTCGAATCAATCACTTTTTAAGATCCGGATTGGTTAGATGATCCAGTGTTACCACCTCGTTGTCTGCCACCACATAAACATCTGTGGCTGGTTCTATCTGTTCTCGAGATTGTTTTCTTTGGTCGCTGCGTCTACGCAACTCTTCTTGTTTCTGTTGTTTGCGCAGGTTTCGCTCTCCACTCTGTGACTTGTATGTGTAGTGTATGCCCATGGTTCATCTCCTGCTGTGTCATCATTGATATTGTAATTATCTGTATATTTCTTAATATACAACAACATTGGGCGTAAGTCAATCACCTCTGCCCAGTGTTGTTGTTATTTGTTAGAATACGTAGTTGATACCGATTGTTATTAAGCTAGGATCTTTGCCTGCGTTTGGAGCAGTTGTAATGGTGTTAAGATACATAGCTGAATTTGCATCGTTATCTATTTTACTATAAGCTGCATAAACAGTGGCACCGGGTGCTAATGTTTTAGTCAATCCAATAGTGTAAGCCCGGCCTTCGTTGGCAGTGGTTTGAGCACCATCTTTGGCAGTGGAATACACACCATGAGCAGATAGACCGTCTTTGTCCAGAGGCACCTTCACTGAATACACACTGGCAGTAGACTTCACTGTTGATGTGGTAGAGTTGTCTCCATAGACATACGCTGCACCCACAGTGGCCACTCCAAAATTATATGTTCCGCCAACGCTCTTGGCATCTTGTTCTGTGTCTTTAGTAGCACCTGCTTTTGTGGCGTAACCTATACCTACTTTACCATTGTTAAATGAATAATATAATGATCCAGCCTTGATAGCAGCATTAGAGTCAGTGGTTGCAGACGACGAATTACCCGAGGTATAACCAGTCTGAATTGAGAATCCACTGATAGTTGGAGATATGTATCGAATTGCATTGTTGGAAAAACTACCCAGCTCGATCGCTGTGCCATTAATAGGTATCAACCCATAATTGCCAAACTGCCAATTCTGCACGTCCATCTCTGAAGCATGTGATAAATCAGTAGTTCCTAAACGCATCTCACCAGCAGAGCCCTTGACTCCCACGTAGGCTTCGCGAGTGAATACAGAACCGGTTGTAGTAGTAGAACCCAGTGTGCCTGTGTTGGGTTTCAATCCACCCTGTAAATCAAAGATAAATGTTATACCACCCAATTCTGGTGAACTGCCTTTCAATCCTAAACGACTGGTAGCTAATGTACCTTCTCCTGGTCGTATTATAGATCCCGAACCGTGATCATAACTTGATACTCCAGCATCGAGAATTCCATAAAAATTAATTGTAGGAGCAGATGTAGTTTGTGCCTTAACTGTATTATTTGAAGTAACGGATAAAATTACTACAAATAAAATAATAGATATAACATCAATTATTATATTTTTTTTATTTTTCATTTTTTTCCTAATTAAAGTTTGTTTGATTTTATGCTGGGCAAGACAACTTGCTTAACGGACGGCGTTCCAATTTAATTAAATTGGTAAAAGGATGTCATCCCAGGCGTCGTTGTTTTCCGGCGTCGAAGATCGGCGCTGCACAATTAGTTATTTTCTAAAAGTAATCAAAGTTAAAATTTTGGGCAGTAACATCGAGCATATGCCCGATGTTACAAATGTTACTTAGAACGAGTACGCTACGCCAACTGTTGCAAGTTTAGGATCTTTACCTGCTACAGGAGCTGACATTCCGTTTGTGTACATGGCAGAATTAGCGTCATTGCTAACCCAGCTGTAGGCACCGTACAACACTGCATTTGGTGCTAACTGTTTAGTTAACCCCACAGTGTAACCTTGGCCTTCGTTGGCAGTGGTTTGAGCACCATCTTTAGTAGTGGTGTATACTGCATGAGCAGATAGACCGTCTTTGTCCAGAGGCACCTTCACTGAATACACACTGGCAGTGGATTTCACTGTTGTTGTGGCAGAGTTATCTCCATAGATATAAGCTGCACCCACAGTGGCCACACCAAAATTATAGGCAGCACCAATGCTCTTGGCATCAGTTTTAGCCGCTTCTGAAGAACCATCTTTTGCTGCATATCCCACACCTGCTGTTAATGGACCATTTGAGTAAGTCAGAGACCCACCTTTAATAGCCGCAGCAGTGTCAGTGGTAGCCGACGTAGAGTTACCCGAGTAACCCACTTGTGCTTGGAATCCACCGATAGTCGGTGAAATATATTTCATCACGTTGTTCACGTCTTCACCGATCTCAATAGCCGATCCGTTCACAGCAAAGTTACCGAATTTAGCGAATTGTCTGGCCACGGTATCAATCTCCGCAGCATCTGTTAAATCACTTGTACCGAATCTAACTTCTCCAGCTGATCCGCTGATTCCTACCCATGCTTCACGAGCAAATACTGCTCCTGTAGTTGTGGTAGAACCTAGTTGAGCTGTGTTGGGTTTTAATCCACCTTCTAACATGAAGTTGAATTTTACGCCGCCCAGTTCTGCAGAGTTACCTTTGAACCCTAAAAAACTAGGAAGTAATCCACTCTCTCCTGCTCTGATCACAGTTTCTGAACCAGTGTCAAAACTTTGAGCACCAGCATCTAATCTGCCGTATACAGTAACCGAAGGAGTGTCTCCGTGAGCTTTAGCTGTACCAACAAATATCACAGACAATACAATTGCCGCAATTGCTAGTGTACCTAGAGCTAATGTTTTCTTGCTTTTCATTACTACTTTTCTCCTTTTACATTAATATAAAATTACACTTGTCTTGTGACAAGATTCCATAATTATAGAACAATTATTAACTTTTTGTCAAGTGTGTTTTTTATTTTTCCAGAAATATTTTTGTTAAGTTTGGTAATAAACAAACAGAGGTCAAAATCTTTGCACGCTAATTTACGCTGTCGCTTATTTTTAAAAAAATGCGCTGACGCTGTGCTTATTGTTCTTCGTCCGAGTGTAGATCGTTGAGCAGTTGTCTCAGCTTGCTGCCTTCCACTGTGGCTCTAACTTTACCAATCTCATCGCCTCGAGTGGGATCAGGTTCCGGACGTGCATCTGTTGTTGTACCATCTCCGGAAATTTTGCTCTTTTGTTTTAAAGAATCATACACTGTGGATGTTTGTTTTTTAAATTGGTGTTGACCCTCTTCTTCAATTAAATCTTTAATTCTCAGTGTGTCTACATCAAATTCTAAATCCACTTTCTGTCCCACACCGCTGCTGCTTCTAGTTTTCATGAATTGCAATTGATATCTACCACGCTCTTTCATTGCTCGGCTAGTGAATATACCAAACACGTTGTCTGCTGTTTGTACTTTGGATAATCCACCTGCTATATGACTGTGATCAAACTCAATCTCTTCTAC
>Ga0114978_10001228_pt1 | contig 21655 bp, 10 predicted proteins | sample S_140212_EF_Meta_FD_87027 | JGI IMG/M metagenome (GOLD analysis project Ga0114978, IMG submission 87027) | Freshwater microbial communities from Lake Simoncouche, Canada to study carbon cycling - S_140212_EF_MetaG | ecosystem: Environmental > Aquatic > Freshwater > Lake | place: Lake...
ATTTCGTTCACACAATCGGCAGGGTTCTCTACTGACCCGGCCCAATATCCATTCACGAGAACTTTGGTCATTTTCGAAATGGCGGCGGGGTGGTGCATCTCCGTCAATTTCCAGAAACGGATTTTCGGGTTTTCGACGAGCCACTGTATGAGCGGTTCGCGCGACATGCCTTTCGTGATATATGCCGAAAGCGTCAAATGTTTGTAGAGCCCGATATTGGCGCCATCCGGCGAATCAATGGCGTCGAAATACCCCCATTGCGATGCGTGTAGGAGTCGCGGTCCCACCAATTTCGTGCCCGTGTCCAGATACAGCACGGTTTTGCGTAAATGGTTCATCGCCGAAAAATACGACAATCGGTCGAGAACTTGGACGACGCCGATACGTTTCGTATGCGCAGCGCTCCCCCAATCGCCTTTGAACGCGCGTCTGCATCCCGCATCGATTTCGCGGTTCTCCGCGAAGATTTGCATATGATGGTCACGGATTAACTGTGGGAGATTGTTTTCATACAGGGGTTTGTTGCCGTTCAGTATGCGGTCAAATGCGAGCCGCACCTTGCCGTTTTGGATATTGAGGTACTCTCGGAACAATTGGCTAATGAGAACCCCCGCCGTTTCGATGCGTTTGTACTTGAAATTGTCGCGGTTGGTCGGCGCCTCTTTCCCGGCCCACACTTTCAAGAGCTGGAACACCATGTGACCCAGGAAATATGCCTTTTCCATGTAATTGGTCTCTCCTACATGCGGCAACAAATAATCCGACAAGATTTCGTGGACTCTCACAATCGTCTTTGTTTTCGTTAAAACGGCAATGTATTGCAGCGCGGCCAATTGCGTCATGATTCCGCCGGCTTCATGAACAGATGGCATGAAATGGTCGATGAACCCCTCGTATTTCTCCATATCCAACAGGCAGGTCTGGATAATATCGCGGTCGCTCATGATGCCTAGCGCACGGAACACGATGAATAATGGCACGGGTTTGCGCACATTGGGAATATTCACCACAATGTTCTCGTTGGAAATTTTTTTGTTGGGAGAGACCACTTTTATGCTCAATGTTCTCACCGGTTTCGACACGTTTTCCGACACGGACCTTATGACGGCACTGTAGAGATAATGCTCGTCGTTGACGTCTTGAATGTACATGATGTTGTCTGCAAATTGTTCTTGCGGCAAAATGACGCGTTCTTTGCCGTCGATAATGAAGTATCCGCCGTAATCGTTTTTGCACTCTCCCATTTGGAATCGCGCTTCGCGCGAGAGGCCATTGAGTACACAGAACTCGCTTTGAACCATCACCGGAAATTTGCCGAGATATATGCGTTCGAATACTTCGGTCGTTATTTGCATGTTTGATGTCACCATTGATTTCTCGGTAAGTTCTCGAATTTCGGCCAAATTTGTCCCTGTAAGATTCTTTTTCTTGATTACATTCTTTTTTTTCTTTAGAGCATTTTTGACTCCTCCTCCTACAGGGATTCCTTGGTTTTGATTGTAGGTTCCTCCTCCTCCTCCTCTATACGTTGCATATATGGATTTCGGGTCAGTTGCGACAACGTCATCGTCGTCCTCTGACTCCTCGTCCGAATCGTTGTCATAAGCATTGCCGCCGCGTAATACGGGTTCGGGTTCTTCGCCGGGTTCCAACAGGCGAATATATTCGACTTCGATGTCGTAATGTACCGTCATGGCATACGTCATGTTGCGCAACCGGGCTTCATTGGGAAACATGTAATGCGATTTGTCGTCGTCGTAAATGACCGGTTTGCCGAAATAGATGCGTGTACCATCCCTGCCGCCCAAATAAATGTTACATTGGCACCTATATTCGTTTATATCATCGTCTTTTCGCGAGACAATGCGAATCGGGTTTTTTTCGCGAAACATTTGAAATATTTCCTGTTGGAAAAAATCATTGTATGAATCTGTATGATGTCTCACTAAACATTGTGGATTGTCTTTGAAATATATATCAATGATTTTCCATACATCTTCGGAATCCATTTTATATTTATAGGATATAAATATAATAATATATCGCAGGTTTTTATCCCCTTTAACTCTTTACTCAGATTTTATGCATAAAGCTGTAGCAAATTCTACTTTAACTACGTAGATGTAGTAGCGTTACACCTTTTACATTTTTTACACATTCAAACGCCCAAAGGGCTCGACAAAGTTTATGGCGTGGCGAGCACGTGGCTTTGCCACCTAAAGGTGGGCATATTTTAATGGTGTAAAAAAGTGATTCATAAAAAATATATACATACATATATATATTCTGAAATGGATGTTTTAAACGTCTTCTCACCTCTTTCTAAAGATTACTGTCTTTATTTCTACATCCTCTCCATTATTGGATTCGTCGGATTCGTATTGTCGTTGGTCGTGTTTGGATGGTTCGCCATTGTCACCAAAAAGGGATGGGAATACCTATTCAAGGGTCTTTTCATTTGCGGAACCTATTTCATCTTGTATTTTCAAAGTAGGCTCTTTTATACCATGTGTGCAAAATAATGGCACTACGTTAATGGGGCACTTCGTTAGTTAATGGGGCACTTCGTTAGTTAATGGGGCACTTCGTTAATGAACTGATTGTATGTCTTTGATAAATAAAACCATAATTATCGTAATTGCAAAACGAAGAGAAACGCGAAACGTATTATATTTAGGTATTTTCATGTATTTGCAATACGCAGTATTATGTCCTTGAAAATACATCATTTGTCCGTAGATAAATAGCAACACACCCGACACTACCAAATGATTCGGATAAATGATTGGATTGTATGCGATTATATCCAATACTTTATCGACATTCAATTCATTGCGAATGTTCAATTCAATTGAAGACAATAGTGCTTTGGAAAAAACAATGCTTTCTAGTTTTGAAATAGGTAATAACATATTTTGTCTTATAAAATATTTTATGAATTCTATCTTCCTTCTCTTAATTTCGTGTATTCTATCCAGTTTCCTCATTTCTTCTATCAATTTTCTTCATAATAGGCCTCGTAATTGCTCGGAAATATGACACCCGCGCGACTTTGTTCAATCGTCACCTGTTTCATAATCTCACCTTTTTGCATCAACGATTCCATGATTCGGCGTTCCACCGGATTTTTACCATAGACCATATAGATTCGCGTGTCCGATTTTGTATCCATTCCCCGCAAAAACCGGTGCCCCAATTGATAAATATGAATCGTATTATAATTCGGACTCACAAAACACGTTCGCGGAAAATCGCCATGTTTGTCGTCCAAATCAATCCCCGTGCTAATCACCGAAATATTGCCAATGAGCAGTCGGTGTTCTGTCGTCGGAGCCTGAAATTTAGCCAATATGCCACGCCGCGACGCAATCGTTTTGCCGCCATCAATCACCAGCGGCGAATAGTCGGCCAATTGTTCCACTATATCCGCAATCGTCTGCGTATAATTCACGCCAATGACCACTTTCCGTCGCTCATCCGCCCGCAATTCCTGTTGGATTAAGCGTACAAAGGTCTCTATCTTCGCCGTCTCTATCGCAATCAATGCGCGCGACAACTGGCTCATAATTCCGGTGCCTGATTCTGTTTCTTGATTCTCTCCGGTTGCTTCGTTGAGTTGATTGGCAGGCGTTCGTCTCATTCGAATCCTCGCCTGTAAATTCCGGATTTCTTGCAATTCGGCCACGGCGCGATTGACTCTCTCTATATTGTGCGTTTCATTGATGTGGAAATACCCATTGAATTTATGCAAGGTCACATTCGACTGCTGCATTTGCATCAGGTCCATCGTGCTGGACGCGCATGGTTTGATGACTTCTATAAAGATACGATAGGCATATCTCATAGACGAAATCCCGTATTGCCTATATATGCGATTTCCGGCATCGTCGTACGAAATGCGTATTATCGAATTTGCCGTCTGTCGGATAAACCGGTTTTCTCGAGACCCAGGCACACTTTCGAAGGTCCGGTCAATATATTGCACGATTTCGTTGATTCCCGCGTGTTGAAACCCCGACACGATTTTATCATGTTGCATAATTCCGAGCGTTTTAAACAATCGCACCACTTGTTCCTCTTTGTCCATTGGGCTCCCGGACATTAACAATACGCGCGATTTTCCACCGCGCGTGAAATTGGCAAAGATGGATTTTATCAGCGTTTCACACGCTTCCGTCTGCGCGCATTCGTTTTTCAAATGCTGGAATTCGTCGAGAACGAGTAATACGCCCTCTTCTACCATATGCTCGAACAACTGAGTGGTCTTGTAATTGTACTTGTCAATCATTCTCACTGTGCCATTTTCCTGCAGGATAGGTACTTTGTAATCATTGCGAATCATGTAACCGCATTTTGGATTCGAAAATCGGCGACCCGTTATTTCGCCGTATGTCAATAATGCTCTACAGTATAAACCGTAGTCTTCATCGACTTCCATCCATTTCGTTTTGACACTCGGCGGAGAAATGGTGATTAAATGCCGATACTTTCCAACAGTGGAATCCAATTGGAATATTTTCGCGGCTGAGAACGTTTTCCCGGTTCCGAGTGGCGACAAATCGATGGCGAAATGATACTTCTCTAGGAATCCTTGTAATCTCTCTACATGCTCGATTTGGTAGGGATACAATTCAATCGCTTTTTCTTTTTTGTTTTCTTCTCCTTCTCCTTGTCCTTGTCCTTGTCCTCCATTGATTGTTGCCTTTTGATTTATGGTTGTCTTTTTATTCATTGTTGTCTTTTTGTTCGTAATCGACAATACGGTATGTTTTGAGCAAAACCCCATGTCGGTCTGTCCTACAGAGCGTATTCGCAACACTGTCGTGTTGGTCGCGTCGTATTCCTGTCGAATTTCTTCAATGTTCTCATTCACGACAGATGTCAACCGCTCGATTTTCGTATGGATGTCTTCGATGCCTTTCGTTATATTCTCCCGATTCACCTTCTCCCGATTCACCTTCTCCCGATTCACCTTCTCCCGATTCACCTTCTCCCGATTCACCCCCCCGGTCGACAAATGGCTACGAATCAAATGATAGAGTTCGCTCTGAATCCCGTCCATATTCGCCAAATAAATATGCAGGATGCCCGCAATCAGCTCATAGGATTGCTGTTTGATGTGCGTCTTGTAGACTTGCTGCTCCCATTCCTTCTCCGTCATCTCGTTCATCGCAAATTTTATTTGCAATTCGTCATATCTATCCCGCGTCCGTTTTGCAATCTCTATCTCCGAATACTCCGTGCGTTTCAAATACCGCACTCCCATGGTCACATCATACAGGGTCTCCAACAGGTTGCTTGATACGACTGTGTCGTCGGTCAACTGGTCGATTTGCTCCTGTAGGACACTTTGAGGAATTCGCGGGTCGTCCACGGAGACCGTGCAGTAATCGAGTTCTTCATTTTCATTCGCATTCTCGGTTTCATTCACAATCGTCGCGCGTACCAGTCGGTTGCGATAATGATAATTCGACGAGTTCATAAGAATGGTCAGATGTTTCCAACTGAAATGGGTGTCGCAATTGGTGCAGTGCATGTGGTCGCATCCCTCCGTTTTGTGGATTCGTGTACTGCATTTGGGACACGGTTTTGTCGAGGCTTGCAACTCTTTCATAGTTTCGAGAATATTGGGGTCGCAATTGTGCGCAGCGCCGGGGGTCATTACCGATTGGCATTCGATACAGACCTCGATTTTGCAAATTGTACAGAGACCGCTGGTAATCATGCCGCGACAATCGCTTACCGGACAGGGGCATATCGCCGCAATGAGTCCGTTTATGTTTATGCGGAGAGGTTTCGGCGGGAATTTGGAGACGACATTGGTTTCTTCGTCGCGGTAGACGATTTCGAGACCGTATCGCGAATTTTTCTGGATTTTGCGACATTCTTTCGTCCATTCGACGAGTTCGCCGATACTTGCCAATTCAGTTCGCTGTTGTTGCATGATTTCGCGGATGACGGTTTGTTTCGCCGTTTGCGACGTGAATTTTGCGCCGAGTTTCTCCGTCGCATATTTCGACGTGAATACCGTGCGACAATTCATGCATTCTTTTTTGCCGAACCCTTTCTGACAAGTGGAACAGCAAATATAAGCACAATTATTGCACTCGATTTTCACGTTTCGCGTATTTTCCTTTTTCGTTTCGCAACACACTGAACATTCAAAAGTTTCGATTTCGCTTGTCTTCGCAATTTTTGTTTTTCCGCTTACTTTTTCGTCGTTCATCGTTTTTCTGCTTCGTATATGATATTGAACTATAGAAAATATATCAATATCAATTTTATTTTGTTTTATCCAACAGGGATTGTTTTGGATTTCATTCGTTGTCTTATTTTTTTTATTTTTTTATTTTTTTATTTTTTTATTTTTTTATTCACTAACAATACATCGACAACAAACTCTGCGACTGCTTCTCCTCATTTTTAATCAATAGGTCCACATGGCTCTTCAACACCGTGTATGGAAACGTAACCTGCATCGCAATTTCCTTCGAAAACAAATTGTCGTCCGGTTTCACCAATCGGAACAAATTCAGTTTCGTGTGAATAATCTCCAAACACCGTTTCATGTTTCGAACGCCCGCCTCTTCATTCGTCAAATGTTTGGTCGAAATAATGTATTTAATCGTCTCGTCGGGCAAGATAATCTCCGTCTCCGAAAAATTCACTTGTTCGCGAATCTTCGGCAACATGTAATTCCTCGCAATAATCAGTTTCTCCTTGGAATCGTATCCCTTCGTCTCAATGCGATACATACGGTCTTTCAAAATCGGATTGATTTTCGACTCGTCATTATAACTGAAAATAAACAGACATTTACTCAAATCGAAATCCACTTCCGAAAAATACTTGTCATGAAACTCCGAATTCTGAGTAGTATCCGTCAAATGCGTCAATATACCTATAATCTCCTCGCCTTTCGGCGTATCACTCAATTTGTCCAATTCATCGAAAAAAAACACCGGGTTCATCGAGCCACACTGTATGAGACTTTGAACAATCTTGCCCCACGTCGAACCTTCATAGGTGTAGGAATGCCCCTCCAAGAAACTCGCATCGCCCGTACCTCCCAGCGGAATAAAAATGAACTCGCGACCCAATATCTTACTAATACCGTCTTTCACCAATGTCGTCTTCCCCGTCCCCGGCGGCCCTTTGATGGCAATCGCCGTCCCCATCGCATCCGGATTCGTAATCCACTGCCCCAACATTTGCATGATTTGCAGCTTGGCATCATCTAGTCCATACACACATTCATCCAGCGTCTTTTTCGCATCTTTCATGAATTCATGGCATGCTTCGACACCGTCCGTCATTTTCACCGACAGGCTTTTATGCACATTAAACGGGATTTTCATAAAAGCATCGACCCAATTCTTGATTTTGTAATATTCGTGCTCACCCGGGTCCATCTGTTTCAATACATTCAGTTTCTGCATGGCAATCGCTTTGCATTTCGACGGCATGGTGGACTCCAACAGGGCCAATCGATAGGGCTTCTCAATATTGATGTGCGAATTGACCTCTTTCAAATCCTTCATGACCTTCATTTGTTCACTGTTGGATAATTTGGTTCGGAAATAGGTGAATTCGTTCGGTTTGTTTTGGTCGCTTTGTATCAACGTCTTGTATTCCTTCGTGTTCTTTTTACGTGCGTCTTTTATCAACTCGTGAATGGATTCGCGGCATTCTTTGATTGCGCGTTTAATGATTTTATTTTCCTTGCTTGTCGCTTGGCTGTTTTCCAGTTTTTTACTGAGGTCTTTTTTCAGGTCCAACAGTTCGCGATATTCGACGTCGATGTTTTTCTCCATTTTCGGTTTCTTCTTTTCCTCCTTTTCGAGTTTTCTTAGTTTCTTGTCCTTTTTATTGGTCTTGATTTCTTGGGGTGCATCGACCTTTTCATACGTCTCTTTCATAAATGTCTGCTCGTCGTCGGTGTTACAATCGTCCTCCTCTTCGTATTCATCTTCCTCTTCTTCTCCTCCGAAATAATCCAAATATTCTTGGTCTTCAATCGATAAAATAATGTTAATGTTTTTATCATCCGACGAAGAAGAGGAGGTCTCTTCTGTCTCAGAATCCAAATCCGATTCTGAATCGGAGTTTTCCTTTTTCTTGTTTTTCGATTTTGATTTTTCAGATTTCGATTTTTTCGATTTTGATTTTTTCGATTTTTTGTCTTTCGATTTCTTTGTTTCTTTCGACTTTTTATCAATTGTTTTTTTGGACTTTTTGGGTTTTTTATCCGAACTGGACGATGAAGTAGAGGTGGATATTTCTTCTTCTTCCTCCTCCTCTTCACTCGCTCTCTTTTTTGAATATTTCGATGGAAACATTTCCGCAATTAATTTTTTGTATGCTTTTTTATCAAAGGATTCCTCTTCCTCTTCCTCTCCTTCCTCCTCTTCTCCATCATCCTCATCCGTTTCATAATCCGAATCTTCTTCTGAATCATATTCCGAATCATCAAATTCTTCTTCTTCAGACGACGACGAATCTTCAGAAGAAGACGATGATACTTCCTTCTTCGTCAAACGACTCGAACTATTTTTCTTTACCATTACAATCTAATCTAATACATTCTATCCAACAGTATGTTTATATCATTTTGTTTTATTGACTCCATGCTTCGTCTGTGCCTTCGTCTGTGCCTTCGTCTATGCCTTCGTCTGTGCCTTCGTCTGTGCCTTCGTCTAGCCATTGTTTCATCAATCCACCTGCATACATTGACCCTCTACTTATTTCACTTCCATCCGAAAGAACATGCGAATATTTATATCGAATCCATTCGAGTTTATCCAACAGGGGTTTGTTGGATGTGAATTCTTGAAGTATCTGCATTTTTTCGTGTAAGAGTGCGATTTGTTGTGGTGTTGATTGGTCTTTTTCTTTTTCTGTTTCTGTTTCTGTTTTCATTCGCATATCTGTACCTGCATGTGGATTTATTCGCTTGTTTTTGATTGTCCATATTTGAATATTGCCCATATGTTGTATAATTTTCTCTTCACTTATTGGTGGTTTATCTCTATCATCGTGATGATTGAGTTCATGATTCAGATTCATATATTGATTTGTTGTTTTTGTCGAAGTTCTCAAAAGAACGAATGCGATGATAGAGAGAAACATCATTGTTTGATTTGTATGTGATGTGTGTATTATAATATCTACATAGTATTTTTCATTCAATTTTATGTTTTCCCTTTTCCGAAAATTCTATATTCCAAAAATTCTATTTCCAAAAATTCTATTCTCAGAAATTCTATTTCCAAAAATTCTATATTCCAAAAATTCTATATTCCAAAAAATTCTATTCTCAGAAATTCTATTTCCAGAAATTCTATTCTCCAGAAATTCTATTCTCAGAAATTCTATATTCCAAAAATTCTATTCTCCAGAAATTCTATTCTCAGAAATTCTATATTCCAAAAATTCTATTTCCAAAAATTCTATATTCCAAAAATTCTATATTCCAAAAATTCTATTCTCAGAAATTCTATATTCCAAAAATTCTATATTCCAAAAATTCTATATTCCAAAAAATTCTATTCTCAGAAATTCTATTCTCCAAAAAAATGAAAATAATATTTTATGAAATAATATTTTACAACAATCATACAATGACATAATCACTCAATCATATACTCATCCAACTCGATAAAATGGTCAGAGTCGGCATCATTCAAATTCTCTTCAAACACCCCTTTAAAATCCCCCAATTCGTCCAAATACAACCCCTCCGAAATCATATTGTAAGAATACACCACATCCCGCACAGTATCATCCTCTGTTGGAGCTCGAATAAAATAATACACTCCAACACTATCATTTGACCCCAATTCCAGCCACGACACATCCAACAAATGTTTGATGGAATCTTTCGACGTAAACAAAATGACCGGCAATTTCATCGACGTAGCGAGAACCCAATAATCAATGTTGGATAAATAATACGCTTCGCTGCGAATCATCTCTTCAAACGTCTGTCTTTTCTCCAACACGGACTGCGCAAACGAATTCTTCCCCTGCTTTTTCAGCAGACTCAGATATTTATTCTGCGCTTTGCCATTGGCTTTGTACACCATCTGGTCAAATCTGCGCTCCCGAATCTCGCTCCACAATTTCTCTTTGACCGCCTCAATCGATATTTCCGTCTTGTATATCTCTTTGAATATCCGAAGTATCGGGTAAAATGTGCAGTTCTTTTTATTATAAAACGTCCATTCGTACACCTTCTTTGTAGCCAAGAACCGCCGTTTCCATACGTTTGTGCTATTTCCGATAATCTCGCGTCTACCTTCGACACATTCAATTTCTAACGTGTTCTCCGACTTTTTCATTATTTCCTTCGCAAACTGCGTTTGCTCGTCCAATTTGACAAGATTCGAATACTTTTTGCCCGTTTTCGTCGGCTGCGGATTCGCCATATCATATGGAATACGTGCATTTTGTATCTTGGCAAATGGCAACAAGTCTTCGAAATATTTGGCCGTGATTAATGTCTGCAGCAAAATGAGTTCGTTCTCGTGAATCCTATATTCCGTCTGCATATTCATATGTATCTTCTCATTCAATAAAAAGGACCGCACGCGCCGGTTCCGCAACAATTCGTCGGCCAATTTCAAATAATAGATTCCGCGGTTTTCTTTGCCACTTAACAAATTGTATTTGGGCACAATGATTTGCACAGACCCCGTTTTGGCTCGTCTCCATATACATGTGGTTGCATTCCCGTCATTCGATGCTCGTTTGCACTTTTCGAGTGCGTCCAATGCAGCATCGTCGTAGGTCTCAAATTGCACCGACATATTCATCAACTGTTTGAGAACCTTGACAATATTTTGAAGAGACATTTTCCCATTATCGGTTGATTCCGAATCGATTCGTATCATGCTTTCGATTTCCCGTTTTTGCGACGCAGACTCGTCGCGATGAATCAACCTGCGAAACATGGTGCGAAACTGGTTGTAAAACTCGGTTTCCATCTGGATTTTGCGAATACTGTGCATGCGTTCTTTGTCAGGTTCGCGTTTTGCCAATTCTTGGTCGGCCAACAGGTAATTCGTTTCGCGAATCATCGGCAAATCGTCGACCCTCTGCGCATTCATCGGCATCGGCGGGTCAATCAACACCATCTGATTCGATTCCGTGAGAACACCGATGATTTGCTCGTCTTCTACTACCCGATACATCGGTTTGCACAATATTTTCACTTCGTTCTTTTCGGCCTCTTCCTGAATATACTGCAATGTATCCACCGTCGTTTCGTAATCCGTCCACAAATCCGCGTCGTCAATATATTTCAAAGGATACTCGGTTGGCTCTAATGAACCCGAAGGAAGACACGGCAGATACACGACCACTTCTTTTCCATTCATTTCAACCGACACCATCAACGCCACTGTTTTCCCATGGAAATTGAGAACCTGCGATAAAATCGCAATCTTCCGTTTCAAACACCGTTTCACCAATTCTTGCGCCGAAACATTCTGTTCGAATTCATACACTTTCGGCACCATGCTTTTCAACGGCGAACAATATTTCTGCGAAGCATTCCGAATCACTTTGAGAACATATTGAATATTTTTGGCAGCAAACTGCTCGAAAAACGTGTATTCCGTCGAAGCAGGCGCCGTATTATTGAACAAATACACGGGCTCGAAATATTCATCGTGTTGGATCAAAATAAATGTTTCCTTCGTTTTGTCGTATATCATGGAAGAATACGCCGAGGTAGGACACAGCACATCGATATTATCGCGCACGTCATTGTCCAACACATGCAGAATGGCCAGATTCATTCCATTCGTAAACAGCCGCGGGTTCGGCAACGACACTATATCCCACAGGTATTGATAATCAATGACCGAATCGGGGTTTTTTAAAAACGCGATAAAGTTCTCGTATGCGCCAATCGTTTCTTGGACGAATTCGTCCCGCGCACTGTTTTGCGTATTGCCGGTGTAGAACGACTGCAGGAATTCCGTGTCTTTATATGTATCTATCGCAATGTTCTCCGTCCTATATTTTCGATGGAATAGATTCGGCAGAGAACCATTGTGCACTCTTACAAATATATCGAGGGACACAGCGTTTGCGATGATTTCGCACATTTGCGAAATCGAGACGAGGGGCGTCTTGGTTTTATTACTGTACAAATGCGCGAGACAGGCGACGAACGATTTCGTGGTCGATATTTCGACACCATAGCGCAGCATGGTTTGCGAATTGGCCTTCAAATTCGCGTTGTTATTGGGGTCCATGGACAACGAATTGTCCGTTTGCAACAGGCTCTGCACACTGAATGGCAAGTAGCCCCATCGCCCCGTATCCACCGGATAATTCGTGTTGGAAACAATGTAGGTCGCCGCTTGCGCATTCATCTTTTTATTGTTTATCGCAGTTTCCACATCTTTATCGGCCTCTTTGCATTTTTCGCGCGCTTTGATTTGCGGCGGAGAATCGAACGGTTTTTTGAAACAGCACGGTAGACACAATCGATTGGGGTGTTTGGTCTCATCCGAAATGAGTCCCGGACTGTTCCACACATATTCTTTACTGTTGGATGTGTGGTGTTGTTCGGGATGGTTGAACTCGTATACGTATTTTCCAACAGGAATGTTTTTTTCTCCAACAGGGATTATCTGGTCTTTGATGGGTTTGACTTTGCCGGTTTTGTTGTCGATGCCTCCGCATTTGCCCTGTAGGAGTTCTTCTTCGGTCATGCTGGTGTTGGTGAGGAGGCACCAGTAGCGCGGACAGATGTACCAATTGTCGCGGTATTTGAGAGCTTTTTTATAGGAGCCTTTGTGTTTTGTATCGATTTCTTTTAATTCGGCGTCGGATAAAATAATGGGTTGCCGGGATTGATTGGCTTGACAATGGGTGGAATAGGCTTTGTATTTTCCTTTGGCGGTGGTTTCGTTTTTAGTGAGGAAGAGAGTGGGGTCGCGGTTTTTGAGTCTGGTCAGGAAAATATTATTGTTTTTATCATACAGGGGTTTTCCGTCCAATTTCTTTTTTCGGAGTTCCCATTCCTCTTTTTTGTCGGCATCGTCATCATCATCGACATCGGCATCGTCATCACTATTTTCGTCAAGTTCTCCTTCTTCTTCGGAAATAACATTCGATTGAAACATGTCAAACGATTCTTCTGTTGGAAACTCTTCTGCATCAATGTCTTCTATTTCTTCTGTATTTCTCTTTTTTGCACCTCCTTTTTCTTCTTCTTCATCGTGTTCTTCTTCTTCATCATCTGATTCGTTGAATTTAAAACTGTTTGAATCCGAATCAGAATCCGATTCCGATTCATTGAACCGAAATACCGACATGACGGAGGTTGTATCCTCCTCCTCCTCGGAAGAAGACGACGAATCGTCCAGAAATACATTTTCCTGATTATCATCCGCAATCGACGTATCAATACCCGCCACTTTCAATGAAATGTTCTCCGTCATCTCCAAATTTCCATAATCAAACACCTCATTCGATGCCTTCTTCGGTTTAAACCCGCTGCAATATTTCCGTACCCGGCTTTTCGCAACATCCGACGTTTGCGTGATTCGCAGCAGTCCTTCAATATACAACTGCAGAACATCGATATACACCAGGTGGTCCTGTATATCCACCTCCGCCGTAAACAGATTGTCTTTCAATGCATCCTGTTGGATAAAGACAGGAAACCCCGGGTTGTCACGTTGGATATTCGCACTCAATACCTCCGCAATCATCGACGCCGCTTTTTCATCCGAGAACTCCGGATATTTCGCCATGAATTCCGTCCGAATCTCGTCTAAATTCTCCGTACTTTTCCACAAATCCGAAATGAATATCATTTTCTCGTCCATTTCGCTGTAATTTTCAACGCGTTTGAATCGCAATCGATGGCCGCGTATATCGGAAGAATCATCCGATTCAAACACAAACATCGACATCCAACAGGGTTTGATTGCCGCCAGGTCAATCAGCGTCTTGAGTTTCATCGACCACCTGCATTTCATCTGTAGGAGTTGATAAGAAGAAGTGTCCCGAAACCCGCGAAATCCTTGCAATCGATGTGTCGTGCCATTCCTTTCTAAAAATTCGTTGATAGAATCCAACACGGGCTCGGATAATTGGCGAATGTTCTCTTCGATTTCGTCGAGGAGAACCGGCGTCTTCCATTCGCCGCGCAATTGAAGTTCGCCGTTCGATTGAAGCGAGACATAGAGGCGTGTTTCCGTCGTTTTGTCTTCCAAGAAAAAGGAAATCTGATAATATTTGCGGCCCATTTCTTTGGACAGTCGCAAAATGAGATTGCCTTTGAGAACCGGGATTTTTTCGCCGTATTTGGTCACGTCTTCTGCGTACAATCTGTACATGTTCTCGCGCTTTTTGCCCGGATTGTATTTAATGAGAGGCACTGTTTGCGTTGAATGCATGTATTTGAAGAGGGGGTCGAGTGGAATATGGAGGACAGAAGACGACGGCACGACGACCGAAACCGCCGAAATGTGCAAATTCAATGGAATGACCGATTTGTTTTCGCGCAATTCATAGAAGAAATCGACGGATTCTGAGAACTGGGTGGTTTCGAGTCTTTTTTTGGATTCGTCGATAAAGAGGCGGCGGTTCGTTTCCCACAGGGTTCGATAGTTGGTTTTATTGTCGTGATTGTCGTCGTCATCGTTGTTCTCAAACTTGAGATACAACAAGGGGAAATAGGTTTTGCAAAGGGGGAGGAATGATTCGTCATTATCATTCTTTTCGTCTCCTTCATTCTCTTTGACAATTTTATTCATGAAATTGAGAACATCTGCCGGAAAACAGAGATAAATGGTATTGTCGATAGATGGTGGATGGCTCAATAACAAAAGATTTTCTAAAGAAAGAAGCGGGTTCTCCTTTGTATCCATAAAAACCTTGTCGAGGATGTCGAATGGATTGGCTTGGAAATCGGGTTCCTCGTGCATGGCAAACCGTTTTCCGAGAGGCAGATAGATGTCTCCGTCATTTGTTTTATTTTTGGTTTTGATAAATAGATACATTTCTTCATATGCGCATTCATATTTCGCAATAAGTTCTCGAAGTATCTTTTTCTTAATCATTTGAATCGTATCATCGATATATAATTTACTTTTTTCCAACAGGAGAATTTCGTTGCTTTCTTCGTTGGTGCCTTTTACAATGACGATTTTCTCTATCTGTTCTAACATATATATACAGTCGCGATAATGTTTACGTTTATTATCTTTATTTTAGATATGTGTTGGATATTGGATATTGTATATTGTATATTGGATATTGAATAAAATTGATTCATAAAGTACGTAGAAAGTAGATGGTACACCTTTCCAGAAAAGAACAACTCCCTTCAAACCGAATCAAACATGTCGACCAAATCCAAAACAACCTCTGTTGGAAAAAAAGACGAGAATGAGCAATTGGCTGCACAGTACCAGCAGAAAACCGACAAACAGCATATTTTGGACAACCCCGACACATATATAGGTTCCGTCGAAACCATCGAGTCCGATTTGTATGTCTACGACGATAGTTCTCAGCGTATTGTCCAGAAAACCATTGAGTACAACCCCGGGCTCTACAAACTCTTCGATGAAGGCATCGTGAATGCGCGCGACCATGTCGTCCGCATGATTCAGTGCGGAGACGAGTCGAAGAAGAACGTGACCTACATCGAGACCACTGTTGGAGAAGACGGTACGATTACTATTACAAACGACGGTAATGGTATTGATGTCGCCAAACATCCGGAGAACAATCTATGGATTCCGGAAATGGTCTTCGGCCATTTACGCACATCGACGAATTACAACAAGGACGAAAAGAAGATTGTCGGCGGTAAAAACGGCTTCGGATTCAAACTCGTCCTCATTTGGTCCACCTATGGCCGTGTCGAAACCGTCGACCATGTCCGTGGACTCAAATACGTGCAGGAATTCAAGTCCAATTTGGACGAGATATGCCCGCCCGTCATCACCAAATGCAAGACGCAGAAACCGTATACCACAGTGACCTTCAAACCCGACTACGCGCGACTCTTCCAACACGGAAAGGTGCGCGGATTGACGCCGGATACACTGGCCCTCATCAAGAAACGCGTTTACGACATTGCCGCGGTGACGGACCACAGCGTGAAAAAAATCAAGGTTCTCTACAACGGTGTGCAAGTTCCCATCAAGAATTTCCAACAATATGTCGACACGTATTTGAAAGACGGGCAGAAGAAGGTCTATGAAGAGGCCAACGACCGCTGGGAGTATGCCGTCGCCCTGTCGGAGACGCACGAATTCCAACAGGTGTCGTTTGTCAATGGCATCTGCACATTCAAAGGCGGCAAACACGTCGAGTATATTACCGGCCAAATCACGCGCAAAATATGCGAATACATTGAGAAGAAGAAGAAGGTCAAAGTGGCGCCGTCGTCTATCAAAGAGCAAATCGTCGTCTTCCTCCGCTGCGATGTGGAGAATCCGTCTTTCGACAGTCAGACGAAAGACTGCATGAACACACCTGTTGGAAAGTTCGGCTCGAGTTGCACCGTGTCGGATGCGTTTATCGAGAAGGTGGCGAAAATGGGTGTGATGGAGATGGCGTGTTCTTTGACGGAGGCCAAGGATACGAAACTGGCGAAAAAGACGGACGGAGTCAAGACCAAGACGGTGCGTGGAATCGCGAATTTCATGGACGCGAATTGGAGTGGCGGACCGCAGTCGAAAGATTGTATCCTCATTTTGTGTGAGGGGTTAAGTGCCATGTCGGGCATCGTTTCCGGATTGTCGCGCGAAGACCGTAACATGATTGGCATTTATCCTCTGAAAGGCAAGGTGCTCAATGTGCGCGGCGAAGTGCAGAAGAAGATTTCGGAGAACAAGGAAATCACGGATATTAAGAAGATACTGGGCCTCGAAATCGGCCGCAAATACGTCTCGCAAGAAGACGTGAATACCCGGCTGAGATATGGCAAGGTGATGATTATGACGGACCAGGATTTGGACGGGTCGCATATCAAAGGCTTGTGCATCAACTTGTTTCACAGCGAATGGAAAACTCTTACAGAGATTCCTGGTTTCATCAGTTTCATGAACACGCCGATTTTGCGTGCGAAAAAGGGGCAGCAAACTCTGCTCTTTTACAACGAAGGCGAGTACACTGCATGGAAAGAGAGTCCTGCTGCGCAAAGTGGCTGGACCGTCAAATATTTCAAGGGTCTCGGTACATCGACTTCAGCGGAATTCAAAGAGTATTTCGTTCACAAGAAAATCGTGGATTTCGTGAATGGAGTAAAGAGCAATGATACGATAGACATGGTCTTCAACAAAAAACGCCCGGATGACCGCAAAGTCTGGCTCGAGAAATACGACAAGGCGGCGTTTCTGGACACGTCGCATACCAATGTGACCTACGAAGAATTCATCGACAAGGAGATGATTCATTTCAGTAAATACGATTGCGAGAGGTCGATTCCCAACATGGTCGACGGACTCAAAATCTCGCAACGCAAAATCCTGTTTGCTGCATTCAAACGCCGGCTCACGCACGAAATCAAAGTCGCGCAATTCTCGGGGTATGTCAGTGAACACTCGGCGTATCATCACGGCGAAGCTTCGCTCAATGGCGCGATTGTGAACATGGCACAGACGTTCGTAGGATCCAACAATATCAACCTGTTGGAACCCAACGGCCAGTTTGGCACGCGTCTGCAAGGCGGAGACGACAGTGCGAGCGAGAGATATATCTTCACACAACTGAATAAAATGACGCGGCTTCTCTTCCCCGAGGCCGACAATGCCGTGCTCAAATATTTGAACGACGACGGTCTGCTCGTGGAGCCGGAGTATTATGTGCCTATCCTGCCGTTTGTTCTGTTGAACGGCATCTCGGGAATTGGCACTGGTTTCTCGTGCTCGATTCCGTCGTATGACCCGCTGCAAATTATCGCGTATTTGAAGACGAAACTGAGAGCCGAAACCCTCGTAATAGCGCACAGTTTCGTGCCCTATTACGAGGGTTTCGGCGGGACCATCGAGCCGTTCGCCGAGGACACGCACAAATTCCTGGTGAAAGGCGCCTATCAAAAAATCGCGGAAGACAAGATTCAAATCACGGAACTGCCGATTGGCACGTGGACGATGCCGTATACAACCTTCCTGGAAACCCTGTTGGAACCCGCCGTTGATAAAGATGGCAAGAAAGCGTCTGCTGCAATCCTGAAAGACATGGTGTCCATGTGCACAGAGACCAAGGTCGATTTCGTAATCACGTTTCCCAAAGGCGATTTACAGAAACTGTTGTCAAGCAAAGAAAAAGATGGCATCAATGCTCTGGAAAAACTGCTCAAATTGAGCACGACCGTTTCCACCAAGAACATGCATTTGTTTGACGCGGACTGCAAACTGCATAAATACGAGACCATCGAAGAAATCATCGACGATTTCTCCAAAGTTCGTCTGCAGACCTATTGCGAGCGAAAAAAGGCGCAAATCAGTACAATGGAAGCTCTCTTAGTGAAATTATCCAACAGGGCCAAATATATTCAGGGGGTATTGACCGACAAAATCGATTTGCGACGCAAGACGGCGCAGCAAATCACGGATTTGCTCGAAAAGCATGGTTTCGACAAACTGGCGGATGCGAGCAAAGACGACGACAAAACCAGTGATTCTGATAAGTCCTATAAGTACTTGATTAAATTGCCAATGGATTCTGTCTCACAGGAAAATGTGGACAAGATTATGCGGGAGAAGGCGGAGACGGAGGAGGAGCTGCGACTACTGAAAGCGACGACGGTGGAGCAGATGTGGTTGAATGAATTGGCCCTGTTGGAGAAAGAGTATGTGGGGTACAAGAAGAACCGCGAACAGTTGCAATTGGCGGACTGCAAGGCGAAGGACTTGAAGGCGAAGGACTGCAAGGCGAAGGACTCGAAGGCGAAGGACTTGAAGGCGAAGACAAAGAAATAAAAACAAAGAAATAAAAACAAAGAAATAAAAACAAAAAATAAAACAGTAAAGGTTTTCAGGACTTTGACTATTTCATATAGTCGTCTTTTTTGATATCAATATATACATGAACTCACATAACTTCTCTATGGTGTTATGTAGGTCGTAATTTTTATTTTTTTCTGCAGTCATTTCACATGAGAGGCTGTCAATCTGGTCTTCCTAGAATTCAATTCTATAAAATGAGTGAAACTTTATTTTGGTTTAATAAATCAAAATTAAGAAAATCAAAAAATAAAAAGAGAGAAATATGTAAAGTCAAAATTATACGTCACTTCACATCGTGGTTTTTTGGGTTTTCGAATGACCATATTTATATTTTCGCCGCGATTGATTCGCTAAACGGAATGCCTTCTTTTTATGGTCGCATCCTTTATCGATAATATCATAATCCACTGCCGCCGCTTTTCCCGAAGTGATTGCACTCGCTAATCGCGCATATCCCCATGATTGCGCCGTTTGATTCGGACGCGACCCGGACGAATAATACGCCCCTTCACCTTTTTTGACAATTTTGCGTAAAGCAGATACACTACATCCCGTTTTCTGCGCCAATTCTTGATTCGGTCGAATCTGGTCAACACGATACATATGTTGAGCATTCACGATATGACTCGACGTTTTATGTTTATATGACGACACCTGTTTGCGCGTATAATATTTGTGTTTTTTATACATTTTCCTCGATTTCATCAATTCTTTCCCCTGCTTCTTTTTGTCACTGTTTGATAAATGTTTGGGTAAATATCTTACAGGGAATCTGTTCTTGTTCGATTTCATGATATTAATATAACAATATATTTTTTATTTTTCGAAAAAGTATTCGGTTCTCGAATCGCAGATTTCATAGGAATTCTCGCTCAGTTGTATATATTGATTGCTTTTCAATTCGATTATATTGACCAAATGGTCGATGATGTGTAATCGATACGACATGCCGAAATAAAAGGGTTCGGATTGATGTTCCAACAGGTGTAATATGAAGGAGGGCATGAAAATATCATTGTCTTCATATAAATATGCGGGGTCTATCGTCAATGAAATGGATTTTTCCATACTTTCGTGTAAATATTCGACGGAGAGAAACCGGACGGACGATTTCTTCTTTTTATTTTCTAACGAAAAATCGAAAGTGTTGAAGGTGTTAATCGTTCTCGAAATATATCGCGATTCATTTTTGAAAAAATTGGTTTTAATTTGTAGCCATGGATGAATCATGAAATAGAGGTTGTGTATAAGAATGGAATTGGTGAAGGTTTTGATTTGGTCGTTTATAATCGATTCATTGGTTATGTTTGAGAACATTTTGGTTCGAAGCGAATAATTGTATTCAATGGGGTCGAGATATAACCAGCCGATTGAAACCCAGTTGGGTTCAAATGGTTCGATGCGTTGATTTATCATACAGGATTGTACGGAAAGGCATTGATACGAAATGAAGTCGAGACTGGTTTTGATAAAGGGGGTGTTTTTGTAGAGGTAAACGGCAATGTCGTTAATGGTATTGAAGATGCGAGAACCGAAGAGAATCGTTCGGAAATAACATGGATGGATTTCGTTTTCTTGGATTTCATTTTCTTGGATTTCATTTTCTTGGATTCCATTTTCTTGGATTCCATTTTCTTGGATTTCATTTTCTTGGATTTCATTTTCTTGGATTTCATTTTCTTGGATTTCATTTTCTTGGATTTCATAATCTTCTCGATCGCAAAAATAATTAAAATAGTTGCAACAAAATGGTGGAGGATGACATATGATAGTTTCAAATTCAAAGGTTTCAAGTTGATGCATCATTTTTTCTTTGTATTGTCTTACAGGAATAATTTCTCTATTTTATTGTTGGAGAACAAATTAACTCTTTTCTCATATTTTATCCGGTGTATAAAATTGATATTTTTTTTTCAAGGTAATGAATGACACACACTTATCAACAAGAACAACAAGAACAACAACACGTAATAAAATATGACTCAGACTCTATCCAAGAATCAGACTCAGAATCAGATGCCAACTCAGACTCAGAATTCCAAGTTTTGCAAAGTATGCTTCAAAAAGGGATTGGAACCGGCGTATTACACAAGCCACAATGTGAAGAGTAGGCCCGGATCAAAGGGGATTGTGATGTGTCCTACAGTGCTCGCTGCATGCTGCAAATATTGCGGAAAGTCGGGGCATTGGGAAGACGGCGGAACATTTTGCGCAGCAAAGCGTCATGATGACAAGATGTTACAAACAAAAAAAACAAACACCATTCCACCGAATGCAAATGCAAATGCAAATAAAAAGACCTTGTTTTCGCAAGCGTTTGATTCGGATTCGGAGGAAGAGGAAATTGAAATCAACAACAATGATGAACCCAAAACAACGTGGGCATCGATTGCTGCAAAACCGAAACCAGTCGAAATCTACCATGAAACGTCTACGTATCAGGTATTATCTCTAGGAGAAAAAGAAGAGGTTCGTATTTTAGACGAAGTTGCAACGACCGGACATACTATAGTCGGGGTTCGCAGAAGTTGGAACGAAATCATGGACGATGATGAAGAATGGTAAAGAAAACAAGAAAACAAGAAAACAAGAAAACAAGAAAACAAGAAAACAAGAAAACAAGAAAACAAGAAAACAAGAAAACAAGAAAACAAGAAAACAAGAAA
>Ga0114978_10001231_pt1 | contig 21641 bp, 17 predicted proteins | sample S_140212_EF_Meta_FD_87027 | JGI IMG/M metagenome (GOLD analysis project Ga0114978, IMG submission 87027) | Freshwater microbial communities from Lake Simoncouche, Canada to study carbon cycling - S_140212_EF_MetaG | ecosystem: Environmental > Aquatic > Freshwater > Lake | place: Lake...
GGCAGCCCCTATACCGTGCCACACATCCAGCGTCCAGCAGCGTTTGCGCCTTCCGACGGCTACCCTCCGCCCGAGGATCCACTCATCGGGGTGTGGCGGCAAATCGACGCTGTTCGGCAAGCCAAAGCGGCCGTGCCGGGCCTCGTGTTCGTAGGCACAGGCTATAGCTACTTGCAGGAGTATGTTATCCATGCAGCTCAGGCTGTTGTGCGGCAAAGCTGGACCGATGTCGTTGGCTTGGGCCGCATGGTGCTTTCGTATCCGGATCTGCCAGCCGATTCGTTGGCCGGCCAATCCTTGACACGCACGAAAATCTGCCGCACTTTTAGCGACTGTACAACGGCCCCGCGGCACGGCCTTCGCAGCGGCTGCTATCCGCTCGACGACTTTTACAAATCACTCCAGCCCGATGCCGCCGGCATGAAGGCGATCAAAAAATCAGAGCACGATGCTTCAAGCAATAGCTAGAACCCCATCGGCAGCATGGCACGGCTTGGCCGCTTCCTTGAACAAATGGCCGATTTCTGGAAGACTATCTGCCTTTCTAGAATTCACGTTGAGCCCAGCAGACATCCCACTTGGAGTTTTCCATGGCACACGGCCTTGCTTCGCTCGTCGCCTCTGGCACTAAAGCGTGGCTCGATTCAGTGGACCCAGATCTCGTTCGCTCCGCGATCGCCGACGGGGCCACCGGGGCCACGAGCAATCCCGTGATTATCTCCGACCTCATCAAGACTGGTCGCTTCAATGACTCACTGCCGTCGCTGATCGCTGCTGGCAAGGACGATGCCGCCATCGCTTGGACGCTGGTCGACGAACTGGTCACACATGCCCAAGGTGCGTTTCTGGACACCTGGAAGAAGACCGGCGGGAACGATGGCTGGGTGAGCTTCGAATTGGATCCGCTGCTGGAGGATCCAGCGAACGGTCTGTCTGAGGATGAGCGAGTGGCTCGCTACGTCGAACTGGGCACATTCTGGTCGGCTGGTCAGTGCAACCGAATGATCAAGGTGCCCGCAACCCCAGCTGGCATCCGGGCGCTTGAGCCACTGGCCGCTGCGGGTGTGCCGTTGAACGTCACGCTCATCTTCACCAAGCCACAATACATTCGCGCCCGCGACTCTGTCTGCAAAGGCGCTGTGAAACGTGCCTCGCTCGACTCGTTCAAGAGCGTCTATAGCGTGTTTGTCTCGCGGATCGACGTTTATACCGAGCAGCATGTGCCCGACCTGTCGCCCGCAGCACAGGGAATGCTGGCCATCGTGAATGCCAAACGGGTCTGGGCTGCAAACCATGCCTTCTGGAAAACCCACCCCACGCCGCTTCAGCAGGAGATCATCTTCGCCAGCACCGGAGTCAAGCAGAAGGGACTCGACGCCTGCACGTATGTGTCGGCCTTGGCCGGCGATGGCATCCAGACCAACCCACCGGCCACCACGCAGGCGGCCGCTGAACCTTCGCGAAGCTTTTCTCGGCAGGTGGATACAATGCCGCCGGCCGCAGTCCTCGCAGAGCTCGATGCCAAGGTCGATATGCAACACCTCGAAGAGGTGCTCATGCGCGAGGGAGTTGAGAAGTTTGTGACTCCGCAGAAGGCTCTGCTCGCGTTGATCGCTTCCCACAGGGCAGCCATCGCTGCAAAAGTCTGAGGTCTCTTCTCGTGAAGGAGGCTTTTTTTAAATGCCGCCTGTTGGAACCACACACACCATGCACACGCCCCACCTCACCCAACTGCCTGCGTGGAAAGCCCTTGAAGCCAACCGCGATCAGATTGCCCAAACGACGCTGAAGGAACTCTTTGCCGCCGATCCAACTCGCGGCGAGCGTATGGCTGTGGAGGGAGCCGGACTCTATCTCGACTACTCTAAAAACCTCGCCAATAACGAGACGCTCTCGCTGCTCGTCCAACTCGCCCAACAGTCGGGCGTGGAAGCCCATCGGGACGCCATGTTCGCTGGGCAGAAAATCAACGTCACCGAAAATCGGGCGGTGCTGCACGTCGCCCTGCGGGCGCCCGAAGGCTCAAAGATCTCGTTGGACGGCGTCGATGTCGTACCAGCCGTCCACAAGGTGCTCAAGGCGATGGGTGCATTTGCCGATGGCATCCGCAGTGGCACGTGGAAGGGGGGCAGTGGCAAACGGATTCGCAACATTATCAATGTTGGTATCGGCGGCTCCGACCTGGGCCCCGTCATGGCGTACGAGGCACTGCGGCACTACACCGACTCCTCGCTGACGTTTCGCTTTGTCTCCAATGTAGACGGCACTGACTTTGCCGAAGCGGTCGCGGGCTTGGATCCTGCCGAGACGCTCTTCATCATCTCGTCAAAGACGTTCATCACGCTGGAAACGATGACCAACGCACAGACGGCCCGCGAGTGGATTCTGGCCGGCTTGGGTGGTGACGCCTCGGTCGTGGCCCGCCATTTCGTGGCTGTCTCGACCAACGCCGCAAAGGTTGCCGAATTCGGAATCGACACCGCCAACATGTTTGGGTTCTGGGACTGGGTGGGTGGCCGCTATTCGATGGAATCGGCGATCGGTCTCTCCACAATGATCGCCATCGGTTCACGCAACTTTGCTGACATGCTCAGCGGCTTCCACGCCATGGACGAGCACTTTCGCTTGGCCCCACTGGAACAGAATCTGCCGGTAATCCTTGGCCTTTTCGGCGTTTGGTACAGCGATTTTTTCGGGGCCCAGAGCATTGCCGTGCTTCCCTACGAGCAGTATCTCAAAAGGTTTCCTGCCTATCTTCAGCAACTCACGATGGAGAGCAACGGCAAGTCGACTCGTCTCGATGGCACGCATGTCACCTACAAGACAGGCCCCATCTACTGGGGCGAGCCAGGCACCAACGGCCAGCACTCCTTCTATCAGCTCATCCATCAGGGCACTCACCTCATTCCGTGCGACTTCATCGGATTCAACAAGGCCCTGAACCAACTAGGCCACCATCACGACTATCTGATTTCCAACATCTTCGCCCAGGCCGAGGCATTGGCCTTCGGTAAGAATGCCTCGCAGGTCAAGGCAGAGGGAACGCCCGACTGGCTCACGCCCCATCGCGTTTTTGAGGGCAACCGTCCGTCCAACGTGATCATGGCCGACGCGCTCGATCCGGCCACGCTCGGATCGCTCGTAGCCCTCTACGAGCATGCAGTCTTCACGCAGGGGGCAATCTGGGGAATCAACTGCTTCGACCAGTGGGGCGTGGAACTCGGCAAACAGCTCGCCCAAAATATCATCTCGGAACTGGAGTCAGTCACCCAGCCAACCCTTGCACACGACAGTTCCACCAACGCGCTCATTCGCCGCTATCGATCGCGGAGATAGGTGCGACAACCGACCTCGATTATTACGGTCTGTTCTGACGGTCAAACCGAACGGTCTCATCTGGAAGTCTTGGGAAGGATCCTCGCTCGATGAAACTTGAGATTTTTTCGGATGACGCGGCCGTGGCCCGTGCGGCTGCCAGCCTGATCGCAGCCCAAGCCAGGCAAGCCGTGGCACAGCGGGGCCTGTTTCTATTGGCAGTCAGCGGCGGCAAGACGCCGTGGGCGATGCTCAAACTTCTTCGCTTCGAGGACATGCCGTGGGCCAGCGTGCACATTTTTCAAATCGACGAACGGATTGCGCCAGATGGGGATCCCGACCGCAACCTCACGCACCTGCACGAGAGCTTGCTCGGCCATGCACCGATCCTGCCGGAAAACATCCACGCCATGCCGGTGAATGCACTGGACCCAAGAGAGGGAGCGCGAGACTACGCACTGACGCTTCAAGCGTGGTGTGGCGATCCTCCCATTCTTGACCTCGCCCATCTGGGCCTCGGTGCCGACGGACATACCGCCTCGCTGATTCCGGGGGATCCGGTTCTGGATGTTCTGGACCGGGATGTTGCCCTCACGGGCGTGTACCAAAATCATCGCCGCATGACGCTCACGTTCTCGCTCATCAATCGCTCTCGCATGATTCTGTGGCTGGCCACAGGGGCCGCAAAGGTGCCTATGATCCAGCGACTGTTGGATCGCGATCAGGACATTCCGGCGGGCCGTATCAATCAGGACCGTGCAATTCTCCTTGCGGACCGTTCAGCGGTACTCACAGTGGCAGGGCAGGAGTAGTGCCAAACAGAACTGGCCTCGCCACCCGCACAGCGGCTACGCTTAGACTATGGACGTTCTGATCTCAACGGTGTGGCAGTGGTGGCTCGTTCTCTGGCCGCACGTGCTGGCGATGTCGTTGCTGGCAATCAATCTCCTGGCATCAGCCCACGCAGTTCTCACCAAACGAGATACTCGCTCCACCATCGGGTGGGTGGGATTGATCTGGCTCTCGCCGGTCTTTGGGGCCGTTGCGTATGCCGTGCTGGGTGTCAATCGGATCCGTTCGCGGGCCAGTCACCTCCGAGCGGGTCAGTTGAGGGTCCCGCAAGAACTCAGCGGCGCTGTGCCAGACAACGACCGCCTGCGAGAGGCCATCGGCCCCGACCGAGGGCCCCTGCGGTCGCTGGAGGTGCTCGTTGCCCGCGTCACCGACCGTCCGCTCGTCGATGGCAACGCGATCGAACCGCTGCTCAGTGGCGACGAAGCGTATCCTAGGATGCTCACTGCGATTGACGCTGCCACTCGCAGTATCGGGTTGGCATCTTACATCTTCGACAACGACCGCACGGGAAACATATTCGCGGAAGCACTCGCTCGCGCAGTGAAGCGAGGCGTTGAAGTGCGGGTGCTCGTGGATGGCATCGGGGCCAGCTACACGTTTCCCTCGATCGTCGGATTGCTCACGCAGAAGGGCGTGCGAGTGGAGCGATTTTTGCCCACCAGCGTGCCGATCTACTTTCCCTATGCCAACCTTCGCAACCACCGCAAAATTCTGGTCGTGGACGGTAGTGTGGGATTTACAGGGGGTCTGAATATCCGCGATGGATGCTGGCTCGCACACGATCCGCAACACCCTGTGCGCGACATGCATTTCCAGGTGCGTGGCCCGCTGGTGGCGCATCTCTTGGACGTATTTACGGAGGACTGGGCCTTTGCCTCAGGCGAGTCGCTGACCGGCGAGCAGGGCGATGACGGCGACCCCCTCCTGACCGCCGCGCGCGCCTTATGGCTGCCGGATCTCACATGGGCGGGCACGTCGCTGGCCCGTGGCATCCGCTATGGACCCGACGACCGCGATATGGGTCGGATCAAACTCGTGCTGGTGGGAGCGCTTGCCGCGGCGCAGGAATCGGTGCGAATCATGACACCGTACTTTCTCCCGGACGATGCCATCTGCCAAGCGCTCGACGTGGCAGCTATGCGAGGCGTGCGGGTCGACATTGTGTTGCCAGAGCATAGCAATCTCGAACTGGTCGGTTGGGCCTCAACCGCGATGCTCTGGCAGGTGCTTGGCCGGGGTTGTAATGTCTGGATGTCGCCGCCTCCGTTCGATCACACAAAGTTGATGGTGGTCGATCGGGCATGGGCTCTGTTTGGCAGCGGCAACTGGGATGACCGCAGCATGCGGCTTAACTTCGAATTCAACGTCGAGGCATTCGATCGCGACTTTGCTGAAACGATTCACAGGCACATCGGCGACGTGATCGCCCGATGCCGCCCAAAGACACTCGCGGAGGTCGACAGTCGCAGCCTTCCAGTGCGGCTTCGGGATGGCATCGCCCGCCTCTTCTCTCCGTATCTGTAGGGCCTATATCTCTCGTCATTCAGTGCCCACTCGTTGTCAGCCCCCCGTGGCTTGGCCTACAACTGAGGGCTCGCGTTCAAGGGTTCAAGAATGGATTGGCTGGCTCCAACGGCCCGCTCATTGCGGCCGGCACGACAGGCATGACAAGCACACCACCCATCGACCCAGCCATTCCCGATTCTATCGAGCAACTTCGCCGCATCGGACAAGAGTTTCATACGCGATCGTGGTCGTTGGGCACTAGCAGCAACTACAGCGTGGTCGCGTCGCGAAACCCGCTTGAACTGCTCATTACTGCCAGCGGCAAGGACAAGTCGGCCCTCGGCCGCGACGACTTCGTGCGGGTGGATGCTGCCGGAGGAGTCTGCGGTGGGTCGTCTCAGAAATCCTCTGCCGAGACGCTCCTACACTGCATGATTGCCGAACTCATTCCATCGGTTGGCGCGGTCCTGCACACGCATTCCGTCTGGGGCACGATTCTCTCCGACCGCGACCTGCCGCGAGGCAGTCTGAGGATCGAGGGCTACGAAATGCTCAAGGGCCTTGAGGGCATCGGCACGCACGAAACCTTTGAGGAAGTGCCCATATTCGCTAACAGCCAGAACATGCACGAACTCTCGCAGCGAATCCGCGATCGATTCACGGCTTCCGACTGGAGCCACCCCACGCGGCAGCCCTTTCATGGCTTCTTGCTCTCTGGCCACGGGCTCTACACGTGGGGCAAAGACCTCGCCGAGGCTCGGCGCCACATCGAAATTTTTGAGTTTCTCTTCGAGGCCGTCGCCCGCACTCGCAGTCTGCCACCACAGTTGAGCAGCCACACAAAGGATCTGAAAAACCCGCGCCAGTAAAGCACTCTCGACCGAGTCCAGCCGATAGCCCCATCGCGTAGAAAAGGAAAATGCCCCCATGGCCATTGTCACTGTCCCAGCCGAAGCCCGCAGGATCACAGATGCCGGCGAGATCAAAAACTTTCTGGCTGGTAGCCACATCAGCTACGAGGTCTGGCCGCTGGCTGATCGCGTCGATCCAGCGGCACCGGCAGAAACCATTCTGGCGGCCTATTCGACAGAAATTGAGGAGCTCAAAAAACGCGGTGGTTTCGTTACGGCCGACGTGATCGATGTCTATCCCGACACGCTCAACCTCGACGCCATGCTCGAGAGGTTTAGCCGCGAACACACCCATACCGAAGACGAAGTGCGGTTTATCCTGCAGGGCCGAGGTGTGTTTCACATCAACCCGGTTGATGGCCCTGTGTTTGCAATCGAAGTGGGTGCCGGCGATATGATCAGCGTGCCGTTGGGCACGAGGCACTGGTTTGATCTCTGCGCCGACCGCCGCATCCGTGCCATCCGTCTCTTCCAAGACGTGACCGGCTGGACGCCCACCTACCTCGAGGAGGGTGTGCATGCGGGCTATCAGCCGCTCTGTCTGGGCCCGGCATGGGTGCCAGGCGAGAGAAGGGCTGCACCGTGATTGTTTTCGGTGGCCAAGGGATCGTGCTGGATATCGAGGGAACGACATCGTCCATTGCGTTTGTCTACGACGTGCTCTTTGCATTTGCGCGCAATCATGTTGCACATTTTCTGGCGTCGCATCACGGCGACCCGTTGGTACGAAGCATCGCCTCACAACTGGCAGCCGAGGCCGGGGTGGCAGACGCATCCCCCGAAGAATCATCCGGCATGACACTAATCGCAATGGCCGCGATCGACCTCATGAATCGCGACATTAAAAGCACGCCACTCAAGGCTCTTCAGGGAATGATCTGGAGGGGCGGCTACCACTCCGGGGAGATTCTTGCGCACGTCTTCGACGATGTGCCCCCAGCACTTGAGCAGTGGTCCACTTCTGGTCTCGACGTTCGCATCTACTCATCAGGCTCGATCGAAGCGCAACAGCTGTTTTTTCGCCACACCGCTTTTGGCGACCTCACGAGCCACCTGCGTGGCCACTACGACACCACCACAGGCCCCAAACGCGAAGCGAAAAGCTACACGCAGATCGCTGCCGACATGCAGCTCCAGCCGCGGCAGATTTTGTTCGTAAGCGATGTGGGGGAGGAACTCGACGCCGCGAGGCAGGCCGGCATGGCAACGGCACTGGCCCAGCGGCCAGGCAACCGTCCAGCCGGTGGTCGCCTGGAACACGAGCCGCTCGAGTCATTTTCCGAGATTGTTGTCTAAGCGACTCTCCTGCAGCACCGGCCGAGCACTCCCGAAAACCAGTTTGATACATGCACGCTCCCTTTTAACCAGCGATCACACAGAGACTGCCGAAGGAACTCTCTTTCATGCATCCACAGCCGGCACACACTCCCAGACGCCCAGCCGGACCACTCCGCTGCGGCGTCGGCGTATCGACGGCCCCGCAAATCGAAGTGGCGCTCCGAGATGCCGCTGATCAAGCAATGGGGTCGCTCGACGCGTTGCCCGCGCCAAAGGCACCAAGGGGAAGCCCTGACCTAGCGGTGGTGTTTGTATCCAGCAGCTACGGAGCGTCGATTCGACCGGCAATGGAGGGCCTCTCCGAGATGCTCCAGATTCCAGTTGTGATCGGCTCAACTGCCGAAGGAGTGCTCGCGGGCGAGATTGAATATGAGTCGGGGCCGGTGGCGGCGGTGTGGCTGGCACGCCTGCCGGGGGCGACGATCCTGCCGTGTGCGCTTGAATACTCGCAAACCACAGACGGCGGCATGTTCGTTGGATGGCCTGCGGAACTGGAACGCGATTGGCCAGATAACGCGGCCATGCTGCTGCTTGCTGATCCGTTTTCATTTCCGGTTGACGCACTGATCAAGCGTCTGGAGGAAGATCATCCCAACGTGCCGATCATCGGCGGCATGGCCAGTGGCGGCAGCGAACCAGGCAGCAACACGCTAGTGATTGGCTCGCGTTCGTACGACTCCGGCGCCGTTGGTGTTGTCATTGGTGGTGGGGTACGGGTTCGTCCTGTCGTATCTCAAGGCTGCCGACCAATCGGCCGGCCTCTGGTGATCACGAAAGCTGATGAAAATGTGATTGTCGAACTGGGCGGTCGGCCGGCACTGGAGCGATTGCGAGAGGTGTATGCCGAGTTAGATGCTGCCGATAGACAACTCGTTCGATCATCGCTGCATGTTGGTCGTGCCGCGAGCGAATATCAGGATGATTGTAAGCAGGGGAGTTTTCTCGTTCGCAATGTTGAGGGTGCTGATCCCGAGACCGGTGTGATTGCCGTCGGTGACGTTGTGCGAATAGGACAGACAATCCAATTTCACGTGCGGGATGCAGCCAGTGCTCACAATGACCTCCTCTCCCTCTTGTCTCGCGACGGCGCTTCTCAGGCCCCGGCGGCCGGCGCCCTTGTGTTCACCTGCAACGGCCGAGGTACGAGGCTTTTCGATGTTGCTCATCACGATGCGCAGTGCCTGCGAGAATGTCTCGGGGATATCCCTGCAGCTGGCTTCTTTGCGCAGGGCGAAATTGGCCCCATCGGCCGACACAACTGCCTCCACGGTTTCACCGCAAGCATCGCACTCTTTGAAGAAGCCTGATGGTGTACCTTTGCAGCAACATGCGGCAATCGCGTTGAATTGCTGGAGAATGTCCCGAGGAATGGGCTTTTCTTGCCTCGCCAGTCAGCCTATCTTCCCGGTCTGATTGTGCGTGTCGCTTGATAAGCCTCTGGTTTCATTTTCGGTTTCGTTCTCCATGCCACTCTATACCTTTATACTCCTGACTCTTGTGATGGTCGCTGTGGGCTGCGCGCACGACCGCAACAATTACGCCTACGCCCCCCCATACGCACCGGCTGTCTATCCACAGATTCAGAGCAATGCCCAGCCGGTGGCGTATGCCGCACCGATCGCAACCGTACCTCCATCCGCTGGTGTAGTTGCCGTCGCGCCACCCGGTGGCGTTGGTGTGGTAAGCCAACCCGGTCCGTGCCCACAGGGGTGCCCACAAGGCGCAGAGGCTGGCTTCGTTAGCCCGGCAGGCGGCGTTGAATATGGCGGCCAAACACCGCCGTGTCCGCAAGGCCAATAACCGTCTATAGTCTACGCATCGGCAACGCATATCGCGGCACCGGCGGAGATCTTTCTTGTGAGCCTCTGGACTCTTGCCCATTCGCGTCAGGCGGAGCTGATGGATGATCCGGCACTAGCAACTGCCGAATACCTACACGCCCTCTCTGCGCTGGGCCGCATCAATGCTTTGAGCCGCACCGCGTCGCAACTCGCCGCGGCCATCGTGCGAATACGAGCCGCTGGCTCGGGCCTTCAATTCGCCGACTGCACCGACACAGTCGCTCACAATCGCAACGCTCCACGTCCCATTCACGTGATCGATGTGGCCTGCGGCGGTGGGGATGTCACAGTGGCTCTGGCGCAACGGCTCAACCGATTACGGACACGCCCAGAGAACCCTGCGGGCCCAGTTGTGCACGTCACCGGTATCGACGTGAGTCCCCGTGCGATCCAGCGAGCCGAAGCGTTGGCGGCTCAGGCTGGCACGAAAAACGTTTCGTTTGAAGTGCGGGATGTTGTGGCTGACGGATGTCCGCCGTGCGACATCGCCACGAGCTCACTTTTCCTGCACCACTTCGATGACACCACCGCCGAACAGATCGTGCGGTCACTGGCCTCGGCCTCGCGTTGTGGCGTCGTGGTATCGGATCTTGTCCGAAGCAAGCTGGGGCTCTGGCTGGCAACGATTGGCACAGCCGTGCTTTCTTCGTCGCGAGTGGCCCGAGTCGATGGCCCACTTTCCGTGCGTGCCGCGCGAACCCCTGAAGAATACCGCTGTTTGGTCGGCTGCGCCGGACTTCCGCAGGCAACCGTTCGCCGTGTGTGGCCCGAGCGAGTGCTGCTTGAGTGGACGACCTCTCTCAGTGTCGCATGATTGCCGCGCATTGGCTTGCCACAAGCAGATGTACGATCGCTGCAACCGTGTCGGCTGAGATCTCGAGAGCATGCCTCGCCCAAAGCTCTGCGGCTGCTGCCTCTCATCGACGGCCCTCACCGAACTTGCCGACCTACAGATCCCCGCTGGAAAGCTCAGGCCCGTTCCGCTCAATGCGGTGTGCGTGGCGGCAGCCGGTGGCTCGGCGTGGATTGCAATGGAAGGATCCGCGTACCTCTCTCGCGAATCGCTCGACTCAACGCTCGTGCAGCAGGCTATTGACGCCGGCGCCCACTGGCTGCCTGGAGTCAGCGTATCGGCCATCGACAGTTCGTTGGGCGATGCACATGCGCCCGCGATGGGCCCAAGCATAGGAATCCTCGGACGGTTTGTCTCGCAGCCTCCACTGTTCGTTGAGGCGGCACTGACTAGAACCCGCCACACCCTTGCGGGAATAGGTTCGAGGGCCGCGGAGCCTAGCGAATCACGCCCAGTGGCAACCGTGCAGGAGGCTCTCGCACACCCCCGGAACGCCTTCGGCATGTCTTCTGCAATTCTCGCCGAACACGGCAACATATCGACTGCAATGATTCGCGTTCTTCTGGGTTGCCTGCTGTGAGCGGCTACCGTGTCGGGGTCGTTCACGCCCGATGCCCATACAATATTTTAGTGTTTGTATTACGGCAGCTTCGCGATCACAGCCAGTGTCTTGTCGTGACCTTCGCGGGCCACCTCTTCGAGGTTTCGCTTCCAATACTCCGGGTTGTACAACTCCAGCGACACGCACCCCGCATACCCGGTGGCCTTAAGGTCTCGCAGAATATCGACCAACGGCAGGATGCCGTCGCCCGGAAAGACCCGGTGCTCGTCTTTGAGATTGGCCAGCGGCGGATCGGCCGGAGCGTCGTTGAATTGGAAGATCGCAAAAAAGTCTCCCCGCATATGCTTGAGTCCTTCAAACCCCGAGTGCCCAATATGCATGTGAAACACGTCGGGGATGATCTTTGCCTTGGGGTGATTTGCGTCGATCGCGATGGCCGCCGCCTGCCCCATACGAGCACAGCCTGGTAAAAACTGAACAAACACGAGCGCCGGGTTGATCTGAAACTCGTTGAGCCCAATCTCTAAAAGTTCGCGGTAGCACTCCGCCGCCCACTTCGGATCAAACTCCTGCCACGGCCGCGCCGGCTGAGGCACCACCTGAATGTGCTCGGCTCCAATCGCGGCGGCCTGCCGCATTCTTCTGCGTGAATCCACCAACGACGCGTCAAACTCTTTCCGCGTGGCCGGAATCGCATTCCACAATCCAATCACACTGGGCACAAAAAGTCCGGCATCACGAATCTTCTTGCCGAGATCCTTGAGGCTGCCCCCCTTTTGCTCGTGCTCGTGCAGCTCGCCCTCCCACGGCTCGATCGCGTCAAATCCTGTTTTGGCGGCGATGCGGATTTTTTCATCCAGCGAGGCGGGCCGAATCGTGGCGGTGTCGAGGCACAGGGGCCACGGGCTTGCGCCGTTCTGAAATTGCTTGGCCGCATGCGACGGCTGCGTTGCCTCGGCGGCCCCAATCGCTGTGGCCGTGCTGGCTGCTGCCACAGCCCCGATGGATGTGAGAAAAGTTCGACGGTTCGCCGCATTGCACATCGTGGGATCACTCATCAAAAGAAGTCCTTTGGAAAACTTGTCTCGCCGAACTGTCTCGTCGAGCGTGGGGTCGTCACTGCATAAACCCTCAACAATGGGCTGTTCTCTTCAATGAATCAATGGCAACAGCACATCGCGGGCAGCCCGGAGGGCCTGCGTGTGGCCATCGAGGCCTCGTGCAAACGTATCGTCCTCGACCTCAATGCACACCGCTGCGTCATAGCCAACGCGTTTGACCTCGGCCATGAACCGCCCCCAATCGATCTCACCGTGGCCGGGGATCCGAGGGTGGTGCCAACGGAGCGGGAAATCAAACCGGCCAACCTCGCTCAACGCCGCTCGGTCGATCTGGATGTCCTTGGCGTGAAGGTGAAAAAGCTTGTCCTTGAATTCAGCCAGCGGGCTAATGGGATCTATGTCTTGAAGCACTAAATGCGATGGATCGTAGTTGAGTCCAAAAGAGGTGGACGGAATATCGTTGAACGCCCTGCGCCAGATCGCGGGAGTGGTAAGCAGATTTTTTCCACCAGGCCACTCATCGCGAGTGAAGAGCATGGGACAGTTTTCGATGCCGATCCTCACGCCGTGATCCTCGGCCCACCGAATGACAGGCTTCCACGTCTCCAGAAACCGCGGCCAATTATCGTCAACCGTTTGAGTCCAGTCGCGGCCCACAAAACCGTTCACATTTTGCACGCCGAGCAGACACGCAGCCGCAATCACTTTTTTAAAATGGGCAACTGCCGGGCCAGAAATATCTTGGTGTGGGTCGAGCATATTGGGGTAATACCCTAGACCACTGATGCTCACCCCGTACAAGGCGCACATGCCCAATAGAGCGTCGGCCTTTGACTGCGTGAAATCCGAGACGTTTACGTGCGTGACGCCAGCGTATTTGCGGTCGGCCCGGCCGATGGGCCAGCACATGAGTTCGACGGTAGAAAAACCCTCGCGGGAGGCGAGGGCAAGCACGTCGTCGAGTGACTGCTCAGCGAGGATCGCAGAAACGAAGCCAAGTTGCATATCAATATGTTTCCTATTCTGTTGCTTGTGCTGATTGTGAAAGCCGGTGTAGCACTACCAGAACCTGCCTCGGGTACTGAGCAATCTTATCGCATCGGGGGCATCGGATGCTTGACGAAAAAGCCCCAGATGATGTGCGTGGCATCCAGCGAGAGCGCTGAGGGACCAAGGTAAAACGAGTCGGGGCGGCGGCCGGGCCACGTATGGCCGCCACCCTCGAGCCGATAGAAGACAACCTCGCCGCCTGCCGAGAGCATGGGACTCCATGTGAAGCGAGCAATCGAGATGCCTTCGTCCGAGCAGGCCACCGTTTCTCGCACACACTCTGGCGAACAGCCGTTTGCGTGCACCCAATCGAGCAGGCCCTCCAGGATCGGCCGATGACTCACGCGGGTGACGCTGCGACGGCCGATGCCCCCTTCCAGAGGCGTGAACTGGTCGAGCGTGCCATGAAAGTGCAACACGGGCACGGGCCGCCGAGGCGCAATGGAGGCCAATGCCAGCGGCCCGGCCACTGGCGCAATCGAGGCCACGCGATCGGCCAACTCTGCTGCCACGCGATAGGCCATCATCGCCCCGTTACTCATACCCGTTGCATGGATGCGACTCTGGTCAATGGGCAGACGGCTAGCCACTGCGTTGAGCAATTCTCTCACAAACTCAACGTCTTGCGATTGGTCGGCCAAGGCCTCACCGCAGCAATTGCCGCCGTTCCACGTGAGCATGCCCTCGCGCGAGCCAGTGCCCGCCGGATAGACAACAATCGCCCGCCCGTCGGCTGCCAGTTGATCCAGACCGGAAAACCGCCGCATCAACTCGGGATGGGTCTGGCCGCCGTGAAATGCCAGCACGATCGGCCAACCCGCTGCGGGCGGCTGGATAACTGGCAACACCACCACAGCCGATCGGCGGCGAGGCCCCACCGGCACGTCGATGACAAGCGTTGTGAAAGTCTGCACATGCATTGGAAGAATAAACCGGGGACGCAGGTCTTTTCCGCACAGGTTACACTGCTCGCCACAGGAAAATAGAGAGGCCGCTCGGAGGTTCGCAGAGTGCCCATGGAGAATACAGTGGAACTGCCCAACCATCTCAGACGCCGAGTTGTGATCGACCAAGTGAGCCCCGAGGTCGATGGGGGGCGATTTGCCGTCAAACGGGTGGAGGGTGACGATGTCGTTGTCGAGGCCGACATCCTTTGCGACGGCCACGACGAACTCGAATGTCGACTGCAGGTGCGGCACGGCGATACCGGGCAGTGGACGATCATTCCACTGGAGTGCCAAGGCAACGATCGCTGGCGGGCTTCGTTTAACGTAGACCAGATCGGACTCTGGCACTTTTCCGTCGCGGCACGCATTGACCCATTCAGCACGTGGCTCCGCGACCTCGCGCGGCGCGAAGAAGCGGGAGAGCCGCTCCATATCGAACTGATCGCTGGCTCACAGATCGTGGCTGCCGCCGCGCATGCAGCACCGCCGGCGGTGGCTCGCGAAATCGAAACGCTGGCGATGCAGATGCGGTCTGATGCGTGGGCCGACGTCGCACGGAGCGACCGCCTGCGAGAGTTGATGTCGCTTTATTCAGACCGACGGGATGAAACAAAGCTGGAGACGCCCCGCAGCGTGTGGGTGGATCGCCAACGGGCCCGATGGAGCGCGTGGTACGAGGTGTTTCCACGGTCGTGGGGTGAACCCGGCACGCACGGCACGCTTGCCACTCTGGCTGACCGACTCGACTCCGTGAGCGGGATGGGTTTTGATGTACTCTACCTTGCGCCGATCCACCCCATTGGGACCTCATTTCGAAAAGGACGTAACAACGCCGCGCAGGCCCAACCCGACGATGTTGGCAGTCCGTGGGCGATCGGCGGACGAAGTGGGGGCCACACGGCCATCCATCCGTCACTGGGGAACTTTCAGGATTTTGAGCGACTGCGGTGCCGGGCCGAGTCGCTCGGTCTTGAACTGGCCCTGGATCTGGCCGTGCAGTGTTCTCCGGATCACCCGTGGGTGAAGGAGCATCCGGAGTGGTTTCGACAACGCAGCGATGGCTCGATTCAATACGCTGAAAATCCTCCCAAGAAATATCAAGACATCGTGCCATTTGATTTCCAGTGCGATCACTGGCGACAACTCTGGAACGCGCTCGGTGACGTCGTGCGGTTTTGGGTGGAGAAGGGGGTGCGGATCTTCCGCGTCGACAATCCCCACACCAAACCATTTACATTCTGGGAGTGGCTCATCACCGATATCCATAGCACACACCCCGATGTGCTCTTTCTGGCAGAGGCTTTTACGCGGCCCAAAACGATGTATCGCCTCGCCAAACTCGGGTTCACTCAGTCGTACACGTACTTCACATGGCGGACTCAGAAACAGGAACTTGCCGACTATATCAACGAGGTGACAACGCCCCCGATCGCGGAATTCTTTCGCCCAAACTTTTGGCCCAACACGCCCGACATTCTTCACGCCACACTGCACACTGGTGGACGGTCGATGTTTCAGGTGCGGCTCGCGCTGGCATCCCTCTCGACTGGCAACTGGGGAATCTACGGGCCAGCGATGGAACTCCTAGAGGCAACGCCTCGAGAGCCGGGCAGCGAGGAATATCTCGACTCCGAGAAATATGAAGTGAAGCGATGGGATATGGCTGCTCCCGAGAGCCTCGCGCCATTCATCGCGCGCCTCAACCAGATCCGCCGCAGCGAACCTGCGTGCTACCTCGACCGGCCACCGGTCTTCCAGCACATCGACAACGAGCACCTCCTTGCATGGAGCAGGTACGATTCTGCTAGCGGTAACCGCGTGATTGTGGTGGTAAACCTCGAACCAAACACATCCCACAGCGGCACGCTCATGCTCGACTCCGCTCTGCTGGACTTCAATGGCACAGCTGTGGTTTGTGCCTACGATCTGCTGCGCGACGGTCCTCCGACTCACGCCCCAGCCGACCCTACCGTCGACAATGCCAATGCCATTCAACAAGCCTGGCAACTCGACTCCATCCCGATCCACTGCACGCCCGAGCGGCCGGTTCTGGTGTTTCGACTGGTGTAGAACATTCCTTCATTCGCGACTGGTCTCTGGCGATTGCAAACTCTTTCCTCGCGGCCGTTCATGCAACCCTTCCAACCGCTGCTCATCGATCCCAACCACATCGCTGCTGCGATTAGGCCGTGGCTGGTCGAGTCACGATGGTTTGCCCAGAAGGGCCACGCGATTCGGAACATTGCGGTTCACGACTTTGTCCAACTACCCTGTCAGACAACGCCCACTGCTTTTGCACTTGTAGACGTCTCTGGGGGGGCCGCACAGCAGGAAGCGATCCGCTACGCGGTGCCTATAACGGGCAAAGACTCAGCCGCAATGCCGCTAGCCGATGCTGCTGCGTCACAGGAATTCGCAGGCTGGCTGATACGTGCGATGCTCACCGAAGCCACTCTGACAGGCCGTGCGGGCAGGTTGATCGGCCATCACTTAGCCGCTGGGGCATCTGGAATCGACATCGATCCGGCGTTCACTTTACCACTATCGATCACATGCCTCGGTGGCGATGCATCCAACACCTCGCTCATCGTGCAATCAGGTGACTGGTCCGTGATCGTGAAGCTTATGCGACGCTGCCGCACTGGCATCCACCCCGAAGTGGAAGTGGGCACTTTTTTTGCCGAGCAGACTGCGTGGTCCAGCACACCGCGACTCATGGGTTGGTTGGAATATGTTTCCGATGGCAGCGTCAGCGACAGCACTGCGATCGCTACGGTACATGAGTTTGCGGCGGGGTGCACAAACGCGTGGGACCGACTGGCCGACCTGCTCACCCAGCATGCAGATCCGGCAACCGCTAGTTTTGCAGCCGATACCGACTCCCAGACTCATCGCCTCGTAGCGGCGCTCGGTCACACCACAGCCGCCATGCACCAAACGCTCGCGTCTCGTGGCGATCTGCCGGCCTTTGCACCGCAGGCTGTGACACCGGCACACCGGCGGACTGCTGCAGCGCACATGGTGGATCATGCGCTACACGTTTTCTCGCTCCTCGCGTCGCATCTGCCGGATCTCCCACCGCCGCTGGCCGCGAGGCTCGAAGCCGTGGCTGCCAAACGCGACCAACTCATCGCGCAGTTGGAGGCGTTGGCCACTCTGGCAATCTCACCAGCATCCCCTGTCCAGATTCGCGTGCACGGCGACTATCACCTCGGCCAGGTACTGGTCGCCGGTGAGAAGCACTCCGGAACGCCCCGTGTGCTGGTCATAGACTTCGAAGGTGAGCCTGGCCGCACGCTGGCAGAACGCCGTGCCACAACCAGCGCGTTCAAGGATGTGGCGGGCATGTGCCGGTCGTTCGATTATCTTCTGCGGCACATGCGCCGCAGACCGGGTGCTGTTGCAGTCCATCCTGACTCCAGCACACTTGATGCGATGGAAGCAACGTTTCTGACTGCCTACCGCGAGACCGCCTGCGGCCAGCCGTGGTGGCCTGCCGACCCACAGGAGGCTTGCACGCTCCTAGGTATCTACAAACTGGATAAAGCCCTCTACGAACTGGCCTACGAGTTACACAACCGACCCGACTGGATCGAGGTGCCGCTTGCGGCCATTGAGGCGTCTCAAAGAAATACTGCGTAACATGTGTCGCGAGATTTCTGATCGCAGCCTTCCTCCGGTCACTGCAGCATTCCTTCGGTTTCACGACTTTCTCGCAAGCCTTCAATCGGCCTCAAATGACGGCAAATATATTTTGCTGTAATCCGCTGGGCGACTTCAAGCATGCGTTCGCGAACATCCTCTGGCTCGAGCACTTCGACGTGCTCGGCCAAGCCGAGCAACTGCGGAATCATTTCGTCATCCCATGCGCGGTCGATGTCTAGAATCACGCTGCCGTCGAACTGCATCCGTACCTTCTGCCTCGGGTGAAATGGTTTCTCGCAGGCCCATCGGGCGCGCGAGGCATCGATCGCAATCCGGTAACGTCGAGCCGGTTCCTCCGAACGAAATATCGTCATGCTGTCGGCGAGCAGCGACTCAATCGTCTGCTTATGCCGCTGGAATGTCCGCGACGATGGCTTCGCACTCTGCACGCGGTCGAGCTTAAAGAATCGAATTGCTTCTTCGCTGGCAGGCTTCAAGCGTCGCTTCGGTGAGTCTGATCCGACGCGGTAGCCGGCAATATAAATGCTGCCGTCATAGAGGACGATTGCCTCGGGGTGGATGAGATAGGTCTTCGGCTTCTTATCGGCGAGGCTCGTATAGCGGATCGACAGTTCCAGCGTGTTGCGAATCGCCCGATTGATCGCATTGAGCGTGCGGGAACGATACTTTGCGGCAGGGGGCTTGGGATGCACGACGAGCCCCTCTTTGTGAGCGTCTACATACGCCAGCAGCTCGGGCGTGGCAATCTTTTCGAGTTTTGCGATGAGCTGGCTGATACCTCTCCAATAGAAAGTGCCGGCCAACGGCGCGAGAAAATCGCGGGCGACTGCCAGCGACAGTAATTCTGGCAGCGAAATGGCCGGAGCAGAAAGCTCCGCAGCACCGCGACCGGATGCGATCGCCCATGCATGACAAAGCGTGCCGCGGGGCGAACGCTTCTTCGACGCCTTCACGGCATAGCCAAACTTCCCAAGAAACTCGACGTCGCGCCGGATGTTTTTCTCCGACATTTCATCGATCACTCCTCGGCTTTGTAGGCGGTCCTTCAATTCCATCGTCGATAGCGGCTGCTTGGCGCTCAAGAGGATGTCGATCAGGTGAAACACCCGCAGCAGTTGCTCGTGTCGGCTCAAGGAATCCATGAAAGCCTTTCGATAGGAAATCCGTAGACAGCGGGCAGGCAAACGCCTGCCATCCGCTGTTTCTAGAAGCCCAAGACTACCCTCGCCCACCTTTCTCAGCACGCCCTCGCCTAGGCCGTTGCTGGGCGAGAGCAGACACGATCGCAAGAGGCCGAAAACCAGTCTGCCCAGTGGCTAGAGACCAAGGTTGTCCAAACGGTTGGGTAAGGTTTGCCTAGGCGTCACATTCCCACCCAACATCGTGAGGCATTCAATGGAAAAAAAGCCCTCCCCGAATCATTCTGAAAAGAGCCTGGGCTGGCACGGGCGGCCAACAGTGACTGCCCCCGTGGTACGGCTCGTGCCCGGGAGGTTTTTGGCTGAGCAAGGCGAACCTGCACCCTCACTCGCCAGAAAGCCGGTTTACCGACCGCTGGTTGTCGGATCGGCGATCCTTTACCGCCCGCATCATGGCTCGAAGCGCTCGAAGTGGCATGTCCACGTATCGCCCAACGGGCTGCTGTGGCCGGTGGCCCCGCAGTCGCGGCCCGGGCTCCAACGGGCTCTGAAGCGCCACCGTGCCATGGGCCTGCGATGCCGTCTGGGGTCTGCGCTACTCACGCCCGACGATGTGCTGCACGCTCAGGCGATGCCAAACGTTGGCGATGGCTCGCCGCTACGGCGTCACAAAACGCTCCCTACAGAAATCTACGGCTGGTCGCTCCTCTACCAACTCCCTCATATGCGGAGCACTGGGGTGATCGATGCCCACGAACGCTTTGAGGATCTTCCGGCGTACTACGAATCGGCACTCGAACTGATCGATCGATCAACGTTTCTGGCCGCAAAGGGCATCTGCAGCCGACCGATTGCATTGATCACGCGGCCCGAAGACTTTCGCTTGCTGGCTGGCACTCGCCCGTGCAATAGATTCTTTCCACATGCTCGGTTTCTTCGCCCGAGCGACTGAGACACATTGCTCGGCGTCTTCTGCCAGCAGAATGAGCTTGCGTCGCGTTAGGCAAGCTCATCTTGTATGGCAAGCCAACGTTCTTCGGCGGCGGCCAGCTTTTCGCCGACAGCCGTCATTGCATGATGCAACCGCAGGGCCTCAGCAGGATCGGTCGCGGCCAGAAGGTCTGAATTGTGCTGCCGCTTTTCAGCGTCCAGCTTGGCGATCGTGCGTTCGAGATTGGTAACCTCCTTGCGGATGTCGCGTTCGGTACGGGCCGAAGATGGTTGGACCGGGGTCCTGCCCGATGGCGGCGACGGCTTGCGGCTAGCGACGGGTTGGATCCGCTGGCCTTGGACGCCAGCATCGACGGCCTCCGCGTCATCAATCTCGCGAGTCACCGAAGCCAGATAGGCCGCATAGTCACCCAGATAGTTGAGCACTCTGCCGTCTTTTACTTCCACAACATTCGTGGCGACTGTCTTCATAAACGAGCGGTCGTGGCTCGTGAAAATCAACGTGCCCCGGTAGTCCAGAAGTGCCTCGGCCAACGTGTCGACTGTCTCAACGTCTAAATGGTTGCCCGGTTCATCGAGCACGAGCACATTGAACGGACCTAAGAGCAAGCCCGCCATGCAAAGCCTGGCACGCTCGCCCCCGGAGAGCACGGAAACTTTCTTATTCACAGCGCTGCCCCGAAAGAGCATCGCGCCTGCGAGATCGAGAATTTGCTGCGACTTGGTGCCGATCATTGCGGCTCGTTCCAGATAGTCGAGCACAGTCTGCTCGGCCGGCAGGCTTGTATAGACGTGCTGGGCATAGATGCCAATTTCGCACCCGTAGCCCCATTTCACTTCGCCGGTGAGAGGCTGGAGTGAATCAACCAGCGTGCGCAGAAACGTGGTCTTGCCTTGGCCATTGTCACCCACAATTGCGGCCCGCGATCCGTGCACGATCTCCACGTCAATTCCGGATGCCACGGCATTCTCGCCATAGCCAATCGAGAGGCTGCGGCACCGCACAGCCGGCCCCTTGCGAGGCGACACCATCGGGCAGCGAATGGCTGCCGTCGGGCTATCTACAGCGACTTCCTCAACCTCCAGCCGTTCGAGCTGCTTGCTCTTGGATTTTGCGCGAGATGCCGTCGAGGCGCGGGCTCTGTTGCGGGCAATAAAATCCTCGAGTTGCTTTCGCTTCGTCAGCACGGCGGCGTTCGTGCGCTCAACATGGAGCCGTTGCTCCTTTTGAAATTCCAAAAACGCATCGATCTTCCCTGGATAAACCGTGAGCTTGCCGCGAGAAAGATCGAGCGTCTGATCGCACGTGGCGGCGAGAAACGCCCTGTCGTGCGACACGATCAGGCAGGCTTCCTTGTATCCCCGTAGAAAATGCTCCAGCAGGATTTGGGTGCGCAGATCAAGAAAATTCGTCGGCTCATCCAGAAGCAACAAATTGGGCTCGTGAAGGAGGAGTGCCGCCAGCTTCACTCGGGTTTGCCAGCCTCCGGAAAGCGTGGTAACGGGGCCTTCGAGGTGGCGGGTTTTGAGTTCAAACTGCCCGGCCACCTCGCCGCACTTCCAGTCTGACTGGCCGCTGTCTCGCATCAGAAATGCAAGAGCCGTTTCGCCTGGCAAAAATGGGTCATGCTGCCGAAGATAGCCTA